>OGKS01000333.1_pt1 | contig 26844 bp, 24 predicted proteins | sample 1572491 | NCBI WGS metagenome assembly OGKS01 (sample SAMEA2582153, study PRJEB24529) | metagenome | biome: Human gut stool | place: China | collected 2011
AATGGACTATTTTTATTCAATTTTTCAGGTGTGCAATTTCATTATACAATGAGCCAAGATGAATTCTATGACCAATTTGAAGGAGGTAATGTTTAATGCGAAAGAAATGGTTGTTCTTTTTGGCTCCTGACGGCGGCGATGCTGGCGGCGGTGAAGGCGGAGCTGGTGGCGATGGCGGCACCGGTGGTGACGGTGGTGTTGCAGGTGGCAGTAAAAGTATCTTTGATAATCCTGATGGCGGCAATCCCCCTGGTGACGGTGGAGGCAATCCTGCTGGTGATGGCGGCGGCGCTGGCACAGTGCCGGAAAACTATGAGTTTAATCTGGGCGAAGGCCTTACAATCACCGATGAACAGAAAACAGCATTTACCGGCATAGCTAAGGATGCAAAGCTTTCACAGGCGCAGGCTGACAGCCTGCTGAAAATGCACAGCGAGATTATCAACGGCTATATGCACGAGGCGGAGGAAGCCATCGAAAAAAACATTGCTGAATGCCAAAAGCAAGGCCTGATTACAAAAGAAAACCTGGGCTTTGCGAAAGCCGCAGTAGATACCTTCGGCGGCAGTGAGGCGATGCAGGTATTGATTGATACCGGTGCTATCAATCATCCTGCTGTCTGCAAGCTCTTTGTAACTATCGGACAGCTTATCAGCGAAGATAAACCGGCAGATACTCATGTCGGCGGTGGCAAGGGAACCCCGCGGGCAGAAGATATCCTCTTCCCTAACAGCAAATACTAAAGGAGTGAATTAAATGGCACAAACCGGACTTTATAACAACACCGGCCTGGCGACTATGTATGATATTGCGCAGCAGTATCGCTCTGCAGGTAATGAAGCAGCGGCGCAGGTCGTAGAGCTGCAGGCCAAAACCAATCGTCTCTGGGAAGTATTCCCTATGAGAACCTGCAACAGCGGCAGCGTTGAAAAAGCGCTTATCAGAACCAGTCTGCCGGATGTTGCATGGCGTATTATTAACCGTGGCGTAGCGCCTACTAAATCCAGCACTGGCCAGGCAAGCTTTACTACCGGCGGTGTTGAGGCTATTGCACAGATTGATGAGCGACTGATGAAGCTCAACAAGAACAGCAATACCTATCGACTCAATGAAAACTATGCACATCAGGAAGCTATGAGCCAGAAGATGTCTACTACCTTCTTCTATGGTGATGAACAAATCAACCCTGCTGGCTTTACCGGCCTTGGCGCTTTCTACTATGATAAGGCCGGGCAGGATGAAATCTACGCCAATCAGATTGTTGACGCGGGCGGTACCGGTAACAATCTGACCTCCCTTTGGGTAGTGACCTTTGCACCTGATACTGTTTACGGCATCACTCCGGAAGGCGTTCCTGGTGGTTACAGCTATCGTGACAACGGACGTGTTAAAGTGAGAGATGAGAATAACCTTGAATACTGGGGCTATGAATCTCAGTACAACTGGGACGTAGGCCTCTGCGTACGTGACCCGCGCTATGTAGCACGTCTGGCCAACATTGATACTACCAATACCAGCAGCACTGACTTCATCGACAAACTGATTGAAGTATATGACTGCATTGAAAATCCTGACCATGGCCGTACTGTTATCCTCTGTAACCGTAAGGTGCAGACCATGATCAATATCATTGCACAGAAGAAAAACAATGTTAACCTTTCTCTGGAAGACTTCGGCGGCAAGCGTATTCAGCATTTCTGGGGCTCTCCCATCCTGCGTAATGATGCTATCCTGAGCACTGAATCTAAAGTGCCGGTAGAATAAGGAGGTAAGAACATGGCTGTAATGATTGATGCAAAGCTTATTCTTTGCGAAAATGTCGATACTGCAGCGACTGTCACCAGTAAGGCAATTGATATCGGCCGCAACAAATCTTTGAGACCGCTCTATGTTGATGTTAAACTGACTAAGGGCGTAACTGCCGGCCGCGTCAAAAGCGTAGAGCTGCAGACCAGCGCTGACGCAAACTTCTCTGCTCCTATCACTGAGATGGTGGTGACTATCGGCAAAACTGCCGAGCAGCAGAAGCATGCCTGCCAGCTGGCGCAATTCTTCGCGTCCATCCAACCGCAGGGCCGCTACGTCCGCGTAAAAATCACCGGTGATACTACCGCTCCGGCAGGCGGCAAGATTTGGGCATATCTGTCCCCGGATATTCAGGTGCCGGTATGAGATACAAAGTAATCCGCACCTGCTATTGGCAGCGCAGACTTTGGGAAAAGGGCGAAGTGGTGGAGCTGGGTGAGAATGTGCCGGAGCATTTCAAACCGCTTTATAATCCAGCTGAAAGATTGGCCCTGAACAAAAATGCTGACGAGCTTTCGGATGAAGAACTTACGAACGAAACGCCTTCCGACGAAGTGCTTTCGGATGAAGAAACTATGAACGAAGAACCTTCGGAAGAAACGTCTGGCAGCATGGAAAACCCGGATATCATGCCTTCTTCTTTGGAAGATATGAATGTTGGCCAACTGCAGAAGTTGGCACGTGCAAACGGCCTGGAGCCGCCGAAGAATGCAAAAAAACAAGAACTGATTTCCGCTCTGCGCGGAGAATAACATCGGGCCGGAGCTTATTCCGGCCTTTTGTTTTTTAGGAGGAAACCATGAACAACATTGAAATCTGTAACCTTGCGCTTGGCCGTATCGGCGTAGACGAAATCAACCGCATGGATGAGGCAAGCCAGCCTGCAAGAATCTGTACACGTTATTTCAATTTTACCCGTCAGAATGTATTGCGCCGCTTTCCTTGGACGTTCGCAACGAAGCGTGTGCAGCTGGCACTGCTTAATGAAACGGCACCTGATTATAAATACGTCTATCAATATCCTTCTGATGCTCTGGCGATACGCCTTATGTACAATGACAGCTTTGTTGGCCTGCCTAAAGATAATTACTTCCGCATTATGAATGGTAACGGCGGACGCAAGATATACAGTAATATCTCTAACGCCTACGTGGAATATACTGCAGACGTAAAGGACAGTGAAACCTTCGACAGCCAATTCATTGAAGCCTTCAGCTGGAAGCTGGCGGCGGAGATGGCGTTCGCTTTGACCGGTAACATGAACCTTGCGACAAATGCTATCCAGGCATACAATGCTTACTTTACGGAAGCAGCTGGCGAGGATGCTGCAGAAGACAATCAGGAAGAAGCTGTACAGGATAGACTGGCTAACGCCAGATGGGAGGGCTGACAATGGGACTGTATCAACTGAAGCCCAGCTTTGCCGGCGGTGAATTGTCGGACAGCATGTACGGCCGCGTCGATATCAACAAATATGATAGCGGCGCTGCCACGTTAAAAAACTTTACGGTGCAGCGTTATGGTGGCGTGCGTAACCGCAACGGCTTCCGGCATATTGGCGTAACCTATGGAGGCAAGCGTGCCTTCTATATCCCCTTTCTGTATAACACCAATGAAACCTATATCATAGAAGTCACTGCAGGGCATTGCCGCTTTCTGTACAACGGCCAATACATAGTAGAGGATAACGGAGAGCCTTATACAATAAGCAACAATCTTAATCCAGCCGACCTGCAGGGTATCTGCAAAATAAAATATACGCAGAGTGCTGACGTGCTTTTTATCGTGCATCCTGATCATTACCCTATGACGCTTACGCGCTACAGTACATATGACTGGCGCTGGGAACAGATGCCTATAACAGGCGGTCCGTTTGAGGACAGCAATGGCAGTACTGCAACGGAGGATGAGCAGGTAACGCAATTATATCGTTATGGTCCTGGAACCTACGAGCTGACGCTTCCTGATAACGTAACCAATATTTCGGTGGAATTGGCTGGTGCTGGCGGCGGTGGTGGCGGCGCTGCTATCGCAGGAACATATACGGCTCCCGGAGGTGATGGCGGCACAGGTGAATACATCCGCTTTTCAACTGATGTTCAGCCTGGGCAAAAGTATAAGCTTGAGGTTGGTGCTGGTGGTAAAGGTGGTAACGGCAGGTTAAGCGAAAAGTCGGGGAGATACTTGACCGTTGATGGAGATGCTGGTGGCGCTGGCGGCAACACGATTGCGTTTGGCAGGACAGTTAAAGGTGGTGGAGCTGGAAGTGGCGGCCATATTCTTTTCCGGTTCCAGACTACACCAGGCAGCAAAGGTGCGAGCTACAGCGGTGGTGCTGCCGGTGGCATAAAGGGAACAGATGCTGCCAGCGTCAACGGCAAAAGCGGCGGTGACGGGTACTGTAATATCCGCTTCCGCTATGGCAGCAAGGCAGCGAAGATAACGGCCAGTGCGACGGAAGGCGAAGTCACGTTAACGGCCGATAAGGATATCTTTGAGAAAGATAACATTGGCAGCCTTATTGAGCTGACTCATTATAAAAAAAGCGAATACAAAAAAGGCAAACCTGATGCAACGGATGCGCTGCTGGTAAGCTGCCTGCCGGGCTCTAGCGTCTATGTAGAGAGCTTCGGCTTCTGGAAGGGAAACTTCTCGTTGGAAAAATATAACGAGAACAGCTCTATGTGGGAGCTTGTAAGAACGCAGGACGGCAATCACAGCCAGAACTACAACTTTACCGAAAAGAACGAAGAGGAATACATTGTCAGGTACAGGGTAACCTCAACAGAGTTTGATACAACCATCTGGAGCGGTGAGAATGAGAAGCAGACCGGTTACGTCACTGTGCAGAGCTTCGGCAATGATTATAGCGGTATTATAAAAATTACTGAGTACATCAGCGGTAAAAAGGTTAAAGGCAAGGTATTGCGCACGATTGGCAGTACAGACGCTACGCAAATCTGGGCTTTTTCTCCGTGGAGCAGGAGCAAGGGCTATCCGTCTGCAGCAGGCTTCTTTGAAGACCGCTTGGTATTTGCCGGCAGCACAAGATATCCGCAGACGTTCTGGAGCAGTAAGGTAGGAGATTATTATAATTTCGGAACATCAACACCTGTGGTAGACGATGATGCAGTAACGGCTACTCTAAACGGCGGCCAGATGAACGGTATCAAAGCAATGGTAGCCTTTGGAGAATTGATTCTGCTGACAAGCGGCGGTGAATATAAGGTAAGTGGTGGCCAAGGCAAAGCGCTCACGCCTAGCAATACTTTAAGTCAGGCGCAGGAATACCGCGGCATATCTGACGTATTACCGGTAACTGTAGGCAGCAGAATTGTCTTTGCGCAGCAGCAGGGCAACATCATCCGTGACCTGGCATACAGCTATGAGGCTGATAAATACACCGGCGATGACCTCAACCTACTATGCTCTCATCTCTTCGATGGCCACAAAGTAGTAGCTATGACCTACCAGCAGACTCCGGACAGCATCATATGGTTTGTCCGAGATGATGGCCTGCTCTTGGGACTGACCTATATCAAGGAGCAGGATATCTACGCATGGCATAAGCATAGCATTAAGAATGCGCGCTTTGTCAATGTCTGCTGCATCCCTGGCGGAGAATGTGACGAGCTTTATGCTGTCATAGAACGTAACGGCCAATACGAGAACGTTATGCTGGAAAAGAGGAACGATAACGATGTGCCGGAAGAACAGATTTATGTTGACGACGGCATAACCGTACGTGGCAGCGATATAAAAGAGGTAACGGGCCTGACGTGGCTGGAGGGTGAAACCGTGGCCATACTGGCTGACGGAAACGCGCTGCCGCAGCAGAAGGTGGAAGGCGGTAAAGTTACGCTGAGCGAAAAGCATGGCTACAGTGTTGTGCATGTAGGACTGCCTATTGATGCAGTCATAAAGACACTGCCGATAGAATTCCAGATGCAGGACGGCAGCTCCATTAGCCGCAAGAAGCGCATAGGTAATCTTTCCGTCCTCTTTAAAAACACGCGTGGCGGACTGTATGGCCTGAGTGAGGAAAAACTGGATGAAATCAAATGGCGCGATACTGAAGCATATGGCCAGTCTACAAAACTTTTCACCGGTAAGAAAAAAATCGTCCTGCCTGCTGCAGGCTGGGACGAAACGCAGCAGCTTATCATTAAGCAGGATGCGCCGCTGCCGATGACGGTATTGGCCATTGTGCCGGAGATTGTGCCGGGAGGATAATATGGCGGAATATACTTTTTCTCGTCCGTCTGATAGAGATATTGAATACGTGGCCGCACATCTGCGGCAGGACAACAGGCAGGAGCTGACGGCGCTGTATGGTGCTGGACATGAGCTGGATGTTTTAAAAAGAAGCGTCAGATATAGCGAACTGATTGGCTGCTTTTATGTTGACGGCATACCTGCAGCTATATATGGAGTAAGAAGCCCGGCTGCAATATGCTCTGTCAAATGCGTCTGGCTGCTCATGACCGACGAAACATTGAAGCATAGGCTAGTAGTAGGGCGATATACCAAACGCTTTCTGAGGGCGATTGTGGCGGCCTATGGGCCTATGTCCAATAAGGTTGATGCTGGAAACGCAGAAATCCTGCGCTGGCTCAGATGGCTTGGCGCTGAGATATCGGAACCGGTGCAATGCGGAATATACAATCTGCCGCACAGGGAATTTTATTTTGACGAAAGAATTTTAAAGGAGGGATAGCATGGGCGTAGGAGTAATGATTGGTGCAACTCTCTTGGGCGGTTATCTGCAGGGACGTGCAGCACGTCAGCAGGCCAACGCACAGGCGGCGCAGGCGCAGGCAAATGCTGATATCGCCTATAACAATGCGCAGAAGCTGCAGGAGCAGGCCGAGAAGCAGGCGCAGAATAATGAAATCAACGAGGAAAACAAACGCCGCAGACTGCTGCAGCTGCAGGGGCAGCAGAGAGCCAACATCGGCGCGGCCGGAATCACGGCAAGTGGCAGTGCACTGGCGGCGATGGCAGACAGCCAGTTTAACCAGGAGCAGGAGCTTGCCTTTGAGAGATACAATGCACGTCAGCAGGTAGATAACATCTTCCAACAGAGTACGGACAATTTGAATCAGGGCGATGCCTATGCGTCGAGCGCCAGAGCCTACCGTAAGGCAGGCAAGCGCGCTATGATGAACAGCATGCTGCAGGCAGGGCTGAGCGTAGCGTCTAATCTTTATACGCCCAAAAGCATGGGGGCGTTGAAAAGCTCAGCCGGTAAAAGCGTAGGCCTGCAAAACTACAGTGTACCGGGCTACACAGAGATGAAAGGACTGCCTGCTCATACCGGTGGCGGCATCTCAAGCTACAGTAATGATGGCTGGGCGAAAGCAAAATGGTAAAAATGTCATTTTGTACTTTACAAATCGGCAAAGTATGTGTGTTAAAATGATAGTGCGGAAGGGAAGCCATTCTCCCATTTTCATCATACTCTAAAAAATTAGCAACGTAGAAAGCATCTGAGGCTAAGCCTTGGGTGCTTTTTGCGTATATAGGAAAGGAGCAGAATATGGCAGTAATTGATGTTTACGAGAACCAGGCAAAGCTCGGTACGCCTGCAAGCCGGACGAGCGGTGTGCATCCTGATATGGGCGGGCAGATGGCGCTGGCAAGGGCAAATGCAAATCTTACCAATACGATGGTCGAGGGAGGGCAGAAGCTCTATGAGCAGATAGCCATTGCCGACGTGATGAAGGCCAATAATGATTATAATATGCAGATGAGCAGGCTGCAGAATGAGCTGCTGCAGAACAAGGAAGAGAACGCAAGGGATAACCTTACCAAGTACGAGGAAGGGCGCAAGAAGATTATCAATGGCATTATGCAAAAAGGACCGTCGACGCTGCGTGGCGTTTTGGGAAGCAAGGCCTTTTACAATACCATTGAGCGTGACTGGACCGGCCAGCGTGCCCAGATGGAACGTTATACCATGGGCGAGATGGAGAAGTACCAGGATACGCAGCTTAACAATCAATACAAATTAGCTTTGAAGGACGTAGCTGTAAACTGGCATAACAATGATGATCTGGACGCTGTTATGCGCCGCGGCGATTTTATGACTGCAGCAAGGTACGCCAACTATGGCCAGGAAAAGATTGCTGAAGCAAGCAACAAATGGAAGGCTGCGGTAGCAGAGACGGCAGCGCAGGCTGCTATCAATTCAGACAGCAGCGAAGGATGGACGCGTGGCGGCGAGATACTGCAGGCCTACGGTTATCTTATGGACCCGCAGAAACGTATTCAGTATGACAAGATTATCAGTGCGAGGGAGAAAAGCAATAATCAGCTTAATACCTTTGCCGGCATTTATGCTAAGTATGGCAGTGATATAAACGGCGGTGTGCAGGCGCTCTTGTCTACGCAGACCGGTACGGCAGATATCGCCAAAGGTTTGGCATTTGCACAGGGAGAGGAAGGCAAGGCTTGGGGCAGCAATCAGTGCGCTAACTTTGTAAAAAAGTATATTCAGACGGCTGGCGGTGATTATGAAATTACCAGCAGTTTGGCTGACGGTACCTACCTTAACGCAGAACGTAAAGGGCTGACGTTTAATGACCGTAAACAATTAAGGGACGGAGATATTGTCTATTGGCAGGTAGATGGCAGCAAGTACGCTACGAGCGACAACCCGGATGATGTACATTCTGACACCAAGGCCTATAAGGGCATTACCCATGTCGGCATATACAATGCCAAGACCGGCAAGGTTATCCAGAGCGGTGAGCATGGAGTGAGTGAACTGGCTCTGGATGCTGCCGGATATCATACGGTAGGCTACAGCCATATCGGCGGCAGAGCTATGGACGCTACAGAGCGCGAAGAATTAAAAAAAGGTTATATGCAGTACGCGCTGCAGCAGGTGCAGCAGAAGCGTACAAGCACTAACCTTATGGTGGAAAGAGCTTCGGATGAAATGTTTGCTGCCTACAATAATGGCATACGCGACCCGGCGTATTTTGAAAACATGGCCAAACAGATAGCAGGCAACGATTATAGCGCCTATAAAACTTTGCATGCTGTAGCCAAAAGCTTTACATCTTCGGGCGTACACAAATTAACTGTAGGTGAGGCTATGGAAATAGAGGATGCCATAGACAAGGGCGGACTGTCGCAGGATGAGCTGATCCAGAAGTTGTCTGATGCAGGCTGCAGCACGGAAACAATTATGAAATACGTGCATATGAATAAGCAGGCGGCGAAAGCTGCAGCTAGGGGCGAAGGCAAGGCATCATTTGACTGGGACAGCGTTATGGAAGCCTTTTACAGCAAAATGGGCGGAAGAAATAAGGTGCCGGAAGCGTGGCGTCCAGGATTGAAGCGGTACGCCAAAAGAGCAATAAACGAATACATAGCTAAAGAAAACCGCACGCCTACCGTAGACTGGGTGATGGATATTATGGAGCAGGGACTGGTTAAGGGCGTTGGCGGTGTTACGATAGAAGGTGAACACTTCTGGAACAGTGATATATCATACAACATGGCACAGCTTGGCAACCATGATATCTATCATATCGGTAATGCAGACGACGGTTATGTCAATGTATGGTTTTATGGCAATGCTCAGCCGGTGCGCATGAGCAAGGCAGCGTTTAAGCAGACGATGGGAGATTAACATTATGGGAACTTTTAATTTCAGTAATATGCAAGGTGGCCAGCAGCAGGAAACACAGAACATTCCGCGTGAATTTCGTCCTGCTGTTGAGCAGGCAAAAATAGAACCGGTCGGCTCTTACAGTAACAACAAAACAGGATTCTGGGACGGAGTGAAGAATTTTTTCTCCAGCGCTGATGTTGATACCAGTGCCGGCTTTATTGATGAAACCGGAACATGGAACAATGGCACTAAACAGGAGCTTGCTAAATACTATCCTACACAAAAGAGTGCGGAAGAACTCGAAAAGGACAGACTAGGCTCTTTGTGGGACAGAACGTATAAAAAATATCATTACAGCAAAGACGATGTACTGCTTGAAGCAAAGAAAATCAGTGCGGCCACAAGCATTCCGGAAAATGCTATCCTGGCTAACGCTGATAATCTGGCCAAAGCACGCAATGTATATAATTATCAGCAGAAGGCTATGGACCCGCAGGCAGTGTTTAAGGCCTACCCTGAGCTGAGTGAGCTGGCCAAGCTAAGTGATACCGACGCTGCTATTGCTCTGCATAACTTAAAGAACGTGCGCCAGACGCAGGGCATTATTGAAGCAGCTAAGACCGGCTGGGAGCTTGATAACCTGATGAGCGAGCGCGGCCGTATGGGCTACGCCGCTATGAACGGCAAGGAGCTGACGGATGCTGACATTGCACGTTTAGGAGAAATTGAAAAAGCACAGAAAAATTCCAAGGAGCTGCCGGGGCTTTTTGAGGACCCGATGAGTGCTATTGTCGGCGGCACAGTGCAGAGCGGCAAGATGATGCTGCGTAATGCTCTTAATGGCCAGAAAATGGGCGTATACGGCGCTGGCTTCGGCGCGCTTCTCGGCGGTATTGCCGGCGGCGGTGCAACGCTGGGTGCCGGTACTGCTGCAGGCGCGGCAGCAGGTGCCAAGATCGGTTATAGCGTCGGCAGCCGTATCGGTATGGCGCAGGATATGTATGACGAAATTGCCGGCAACAACTACCTTGATTATAAAGGTTATAAGGATAAGCAGGGCAGGCAGCTGCTGACAGATAATCAGGCGCGCAGCTATGCTGCTGTAGCGGCAGCGCTGGAAACAGGTATAGAATTCAGCAACGCAGATAAAATCCTAAGCGTCATCAAAGGCAGTGCAGGTGCGCAGAGCATCAAAGAAATCATCAGCAGTGCCAAGGACAGCACGGAGCTGCAGAGCCTGCTTGCCGCATATCTGCGTGACAGTGCAAAGAACATCGGAACAGTGGCCATCTCCGAGAGCGCGGAAGAAGGCGTGCAGGAGATGAGCAACAGAATTATTTCTGATGTTGCTGCAGCAAACAATCCGGGCGGTGATATCCCTACATATACGGCAAAGGATGTTATCGTTGGCGGGCTGGAGGCAAGCTGGCAGGCGCTGCCTGCGTCGATCGGCTTTGGCGCTGGTGCGCATGGAGCAAGCACGGTATCCTTTATGCGTCGTGCATTCGCGGCGCTGCAGCTGAAAAGCGAAGAACAGAAGGCTAACCTGCGTGATGCTAACGGTATATCTATGCTGAGAAGTCTTGCCGAGGATATCAAAAATAATGCTTTGTTTAAAAAAGCTCCGGAAGTATATAACGAGGTATTGAATAATCAGCTCAAAGGCACGGAGCTGGAAACTATTAACATAGATACAGAGTACGTCCTTAATCAGCAAGGCGGCTATGAGCTTTTGAAATCTGCAGCAAAGGCAGCAGGCATAGGCGAACAGTATCTTAAAGACATCATCGACACTAAGGCAGACTTGAAAATCAGTACAGCAGATTATGTATCTAAGCTGCTGCCGACTGAAATCGGTGCCCATCTGGAAGACTACATCACATTCAGCGATATCAGCGAATGCCTGGCACGCAACAGAGAATATGCCGGCAGGATGCGCCGCGAGATGGACCGCATATTGGCATATGAGAACCGCCAGCGTGAAGATGCTTTGAATACCTACCTTGATAATAACTTCCATACTCCGGAAACCCGTGAGATAGCAGAGGCAGTATTGCGCCGCTTCCCGGATAATCCTAAGGAAGGCGTAAAGGAAATCAGAAAATCGCTGCAGGCCAAGATTGACGAGCCGCTTAATCAGATTATCGAAGAGCTGGAAAAGGGTATGGGAAACGGCGTAGCTGTAGTAGAAATCCCCGAATATGATAATCAGATGCGTGGCATCAAGGTAAGCAATAACGACCCATGGTATCAGCGCTACTATAAAGAGAATAAGCATAAGCCCTCTAAGATGGAGCTGCGTGAGCTGGCGCGTGAGATTTGGACCGGCCACAACGAGTATGGGCTCTTTGGCTGGGAAAACCGCACTCCTGAAGAGAACCAATGGTATGAGAATAACAAGGCAGCTATGGAAGCAACGGAAGAAGCTATCCGCAGATTGGATGCATTGACTCCTGCTCTGGAAAAAATAGCTCCGGGCGAACTCTCTATTACTGAAGGCCTGAGCGAAGAAGGCTTTGAGGTATACCGTAAGCTGCGTGGCAAGCTGGAAGGCGCTGAAAGCAAAGAAGTGCGGCAGGCAGCACAGATGAGTGCTATCCTTGCCGCACGAATGGCAGACCGCATGGCTGAGCTGCATAGACAGGTTGGCCATACTAAATATACTGCGCTTGATTATGCGCGTAGTATTGGGCTTATCAGAAGTGAAAGTGAAGCTGCTGAGCAGAAGTTTAATCAGGCCATTACTAATCCTAACATTAATCTCGACACTAAAGTGCCGTTCATTGAAATTGAAAATGTATTTAAAGGGCAGAAATGGTGGGAAGCACGAGATAAATTTCCTAAAGAAATTATTAACGAGCTCATTACAGCTGTCAGCCAGGATATACATGAACCTATTATAAACGAAAGTACTGGTTTTAAAGTAGTAGTATCTAAAAAAGGCAGCGTAGAGCATGCTTTGTCATCGGAAACAAGTACCACAAAAAGGGGAGCTGCTGAAGCAAAAGGGAGAGGTGAAAATTATAATAATCCACGTCACGATATAGACCATTATAATTTAGTGCCAGCACTGAAAAAAATTATAAAAAAATCCGTATTTGTAGAAGAACATCCTGACAAACACGGTAAAGCGCTAAGTGTATATAGGCTGTATTGTCCAATAAAGATTGGCGATAGAAAAATTATAGTAAAATTAACACTAAAAAAGGTGAAAACATTTTATCGTTTACTGGATGGAACTTTTTCTGATATCTTAGCATATGATACATCTATTGTAAAAAAAATAGAAGATGCAGGCCCGCGTCCTCAAAAGGTGGCCGACGAATCGGTTTCTCATGAGGGTAGCTACCTAACATCTTCTAATATTAGTATACGAGATATGCTTACTGATGTCAATGATAACGAAGAAAAGCCTTTTATCAACGAAGATGGTACAGGGAATTTTAGTATCATTGATAAAAATGGAACACATGATTTTAGTGGAATGAGTGGCATCCAGTATACGGATAACTTTAACCAAAAAGCATGGCATGGCACACCCTACAATTTTGAACGCTTTGACATTGGTAAGATTGGCGCTGGCGTTGGGGACCAGGTGCATGGCTGGGGCTTGTATTTTGCTAAGGACAGAAGAATATCAGAAGCATATAAGGAGGTATTGAGCGCTGATACTGGTGTGGTAATTGTCGATGGCGTGACGTATAAAATTGATGAAGAAGGCGATTGGGTTACTGGTTCAGGAGTGAAAATAACTAACAACAATCCTTTGACTTTTATTCTGGATACCTTTGATGCTATGGAAGACAGCAAGAGCAAGGAGAATGCAATAAAAAGTTTAAAGAGCAGAATTGCTGGTACTAAAAGGACGGCTAATACGGAAAAGTATATTGCCGAATTAGAAGAAGCAATAAACATTCTTGAAAAAGCGGATGTTAAGTATGAAAATACTTCTCGTTTATTAAAGGTGGAAGTCCCCGAAAACGATGTGTTGCTAGACGAGCAAAAGACCTTCATAAATCAAAACAAAAATGTACAAGCGCTTTTGAAAAATACTATAGAATCTTTGGATGATGCGCGGTCAATGAAGTTCTGGGAAAATTTGCTGGACTTTAAATTAAGAGCTTTTGATAATGCTGGCAAGGTTCAGTTTAAGATTGATGGCTTCAATAAATTAGCAGATGGCATTGGTAAGCTTTTAGAGAGCAATTCTAATACATTTGGTTATAGAACTCTTGCAAGAAGCTTGGAAAGATACGGATATAGCAAAGAAGAAATTGAAAAGCTAAAGTCAGATGGCGAATATCGTAATCAGGAACAACAGAAGCTCAGAAGTCAGGCTGCTGCTTTAGAAGAAGAATTAGAGCATGCCAAAGCAGAAGATGCTGCTGCAAAAGAGAAGGTTATCAACCAGGCAAAAGCTGATGTTACCGGTACGCTAGGGGGCATGTTTTCCGGCAACAAGATTTACGATGCTCTGGCAAAGGCTGTAGGGGAAGAAGATTATAATTGGCGTGGCGCGTCTGAGCTGCTTAATGAGCACGGAATTAAAGGCATAGCTTACGAAGGTATGAAGGATGGCCGCTGCTTCGTCGTCTTCGATGATAAGAGCATTGATATCATAGAGCGTTACAACCAAGCAGCTGGCATAAGTGAGAGTATACATATCGGCACTGAGCTTACTGTACAACGTTCAGCGCAGGAAGTTATTGATGCTTATAATGAACTGGAAGCTATGAAACCAGTAACACTTGAATTTGCAGAGCTGACTGGACTTGACGTAAAGGAACAGCGAAAAGCAGCAAGAAGGAAATTTGATGAGCTGTACAAGAAGGATGGTGACTCAATTTATCTTACTAACAGGTATGGAGATAAAATCAACATTCCTACGGCAGTATTTAAAGAAATTAAGAGACACACAGCTAATATTGACGCATTGCAAGTCATTCCGCATATCCAGCAATTGTTAGATAGAAGTATCTATCTCTACACTACTACCCCAGATATAAATAGAGAAAAGCGTATGACGAGATATGTAACTGAATACAGAACATATGGAGCTAAAGTATTCATTGATAACACTGAATACTTTGCTAAGTGCGTTATAAGGTTACAAAAAAATGGAGAAATTATTCTTCATGATATTGATATAAATAAAAAAATAAAGGATGAAACTTCTGACCGAAGTGCCCCCGGTTACTATCCGGGACTTGGGTCAACAAGTTCATCCTTTGTTATAAATAGTATACCATGGTGGCTGAATGAGGTCAAGACTAAGCTGCTTGATAGCAAAAAACTCATGCAGGAAGCAGGCCAGAAGGGCCTTTATAAAATCAAAGGCCAGACAGCATTTAAAACTACCGGCGAGAAGGTTATTTCTCTGTTCAAAGCTGCAGACCAGTCAACCTTTATGCATGAGATGGCTCATATCTATCTGCATGATATGCTGGCACTGGCAGAATTACCGAATGCTCCTAAGCAGCTGCTGGATGATGTGGCCACGATTAACCAGTGGGCAGCCTGGAATGATACACAATTTGTCAAAGAGTACAAAGGCACTGCTATGGAGAGTGAATTTAAAAAACTCAACGAGCAGATGAAAACTGCAGTTGCTCAAGGCTCCGTTGAAATCGAAGGAAAGGCAATGACCTTGGAACAGATGCAACGGCTCTGGATGCAGGAACGCTTTGCCCGTGGCTTTGAAAACTATCTGAAGAGCGGTGAAGCGCCTACAGAAGCAACGCGCAGTATCTTCCGTCGCTTCAAGCAATGGCTGACTAAAATTTACCGTGCATTCAGCCAGATTGGCGGTGCTCCGTCCAAAGAGGTTAAAGCAGTTATGGACCGCATGATTGCCAGTGAAGATGAAATCGACATTGCTATGAGGAAAAAAGGCGTGGATGATTTTTCCGCAAGCGGTGGCTTGGACTATCTGGAAGGAAGCACGAAGGACGTATATCGCCGTATGGTAGAGCGTGCTAAAGCTGATGCTGAGGAAAAGGTGCTAAAAATAGCACTGAAGGACGTTAAGGAAGATTATCAGCAGCAGGAAAAGGAATTGTTTGAGCGTGAAGAAGCAGAATACCGTGAGAAGCTGGCTGCAGAACCGGTATTTATTATCCAGGAGCATATCAAGAATAACCCTAATATGAGCACGTCCGTTATCTGCGAAACGCTGGGCATGAACGTGGAAAATTACGTCAAGCAGCTTAAAGAGTATGGCGGCAGCTTGGATACTGCAGTAGAAGCTCATATGAAAGAGTTTAAGGAGGGGATAGATAACAGCGGCATAGATGCTCAGTATTTCCGTGAACGTGCGGAAGAAGTGGTGCAGGAGAGCAAATACCGTAAGCTGGCCACGGCGATGGAGCTGGAAGCGTTTGAGCGCATTGCCAAAAAGCAGCGTAACCTGACTACCCAAATAGAGGCCGAAGGCAAGAATGATGCTGCAGAAAAAGGCGTCATTAAGACGGTAGACAAGATGACTAGACAGAGCAAGCAGATAGAAGAGCTTACTGCAGAAACAAAGGAACTGAAGCAGGATAAGCGCGAGCTGCTTGCTAATGTGCGTGGCCTGCGTGATGCAGCGCTTCGTCATTACAAGGACTATGTTCAATTCGTTGAGATGAAGCTGGAGGTTATGCCTATTGAGGATGCCAATAACTACCAGATGTGGCGCAGAAAGTCGGCGCAGGCGCAGTACAATTCCGAGCAGTCTCTTATCAAAGGCAACTGGGATAAGGCCGTCAAATACAAACAGGCTCAGCTGATCTATGACATGTTTGCTGATAGAGCTGTCCGCAATACCAAGCAGATAAAGAAGATTGAAGATGGCCTGAAGCGTAAGCAGCAGACTATCAGCAAGGCGAAGAACATATCTGCAGATGAACGTTATGCGTATAATCACCTTATGTATGTATTTGGCTTTTCCGACGCTGACGCACCGGTGCCACCGCATTATGAGGGCATCATGGAAGTGCTGATGAAAGCAGATGCTACAAGGGAAGAAGGCGGCCTGATGCTGGAGTCTCCGTTCTTCGGACCGGATGGCCAGACCAATCTCCCTGAATGGTTCCTGCAGGCGGCGATGAACAGCAATAAACGTAAAGCAGGGCATAAGGATTTGAGCAATATCCAGGTTGATTTGGTGGCACAGGTTATGCATATTATCTATAAGCGCGGCATGGATAATATGAAGCTGGCCACGATTAAAACCAAGGACGGAAGAACCCTGACTGTTGATGAAGCAGTTGCTGAGATTGAAAGGCAAGTGCGCCAGCGCATGATAGAACGCGCTAACGCTGACCCGACTGGTGCCAATAAAAACAGATGGCAGGATGATGCTGCAAACTTTATCGACCAGGCTGACAGGGTACTGATCAAGCCGGAGGTAGAGCTGAAGAAGATGGGGGATGTGGCGCTGCGGTATATCTACGACCCGCTGAAGGAAGCTGCAGACAAAGAGCTAAAGATGGCAGTGAATATGCAGAATAAATTAAAAGGACTGTTTGATGCTTACTCTCCCAAGGAGCTGGCAGATATGCGTAACAAACGCCTCTATGCTTTTGGCTCGTCGAAGATTACCAAGGAACAGGCGATTATGATTGCGCTTAACTGGGGCACTGAAACGAACCAGCAGCGCGTTCTAGACGGCTATCACGTCAATGTAGCGCAGGTTAAAAATGTGCTGCAGTATCTGGATGAGCGCGACTGGAACCTCGTCAACAGTATCTGGAAGCTCTACGATATACATTGGGACCAGATAAGAGAGATTGAAGCACGCATGACCGGTGCCGTGCTGCAGAAGCAGGAAGCCAAAGGCTTTGTTGTTGTCGGACAGGACCGGAAAATCTATACCTTAGATGGTGGCTACTTCCCTATTAAATACGACCTGCGGGATTTGCGTACGCAGGAGCAGGCTGACGCTGCACAGCAATCGGCAATGAGCAACATTGCAATGTCTTTAGGCAAGGGCTTCCTGAAAGAACGTACTCAGCATAAGGTTGAGCGCAGGCTGGATCTAAGATTTGAAGTTATCAGCGGCAGTATTACTGACGTTATTCATCTGGTGGCATTCCGCGAACCGGTACGCGACGTGCGCCGTATCGTACTCAACGAGAATTTTAAAAACCTTGTCTACAATTACCTTGGCCAGAACGCTTATAAGAATCTGAAAAAGTGGACCAGCGATTGTTGGGCGGAAGAAGCGATACCGAGGACGGCCTACGAAAAGGGCATGGCCAAGCTGCGTAACGCTCAGACAATGGGAACAATGGGCTTCAGGGTAACAACGGCGCTGCTGAATATCGCTAACGCTTCGAGCGTAGCTCATTATATGGGCGCTGCTGAGCTGCTGCACTCGCTCAAAAAGTTTTACAGTGCCCCGCGTCAGTATACGGACTTCGTTTTCCAGCGCTCTGTATTTATGGCGGAACGTGCGGAAACCATGGATGCCAGCATACATGATGCGCTGAAAGGTCCTAATATCTTGGATGGTATTCCGGGGATTGGTAAGGCTGGCGAGGCTATCAAAAACAACGCGTTTAAGATGATAACCTGGACAGATCTGATGCTGGCATTGCCGCTTTGGCAGCACGAATATGAAAAGACCTACAATGCAGAGGTGGATGCCGGACGTTCGCCGCAGCAGGCGAGGGAAGCAGGCGTAAATGCCGGCGATTCTGCAGTGCGCTGGTGCTTCGGCTCCGGCCGTACGGTAGATAAAGCTGCTATCCAACGCAAGGGCAGCGAGCTGATGAAGCAGCTTACTATGTACTACAGCTATAACTCTACAGTCTATAATGCTCTCAATTATAAATTATGGGAAGCGAAGGTAGGCTATAAGAAGGCTGTAGCGGCAAGCGCAAAGAATAAAAGCATGGCTCTGATGAAAGCTGTAGCTCATGCCGGCGATGCGCTGCTGATGTGGGTACTTCTGCCGGCGGTTATCTCAGCTATGCTGCGTGCTGGCGCAAGCGGTGACGATGATGACTGGAAGATTGAAAAGCTTATCAAGAGCATAGGGCAGGAATCTCTTACAGGCATTGTCGGTGGCATACCGGTGCTGCGTGATGCTGTACCTTACTTTATGGCCAAGGTATTTGACGAGCATCAATTCGCTCCAAAAATTCCTATCCAAAATACCATTGAACAGACAAACAGAGTTATCCAAAGCGCTGTCAGTGACAAGAAAACTATCAGCGATACGCTGCGGGAGATGGGCAAGCTGACAAGCCAGGTTACCGGAGCGCCCAGCACGTTAATAGATAGCTTTACAACAACGCTGCAGTATCTGGAAAGCGGCTTCGATGAAAGCGTTGCGGATTATCTGCGCGCCTTGATTTTTGATAAAAAGCTGAAGAAAAATCAAAAATAGTCATTTTGTACTTTACAAAACGGCCTGAAAGCCGTGGTAAAATATTATTGTCAATAAGTATGCAAAAAGCCCTGGCTGATGCCGGGGCTTTTGCGTTATGGAAAGGAGCAGAACATGACAGTACAGAAAGACGTTACTAAAAACATATATGTTGGTAACGGCTCAACGAGGACATTTCCGTTTACCTTTGAGTGTCCTGCAGAGCATCCGGAATATATTAAGGTATATCTGATGCAGGATGATGGCACGGCGCTTGCCACAAGCGATTATCAGCTGGACATGGATGCAAGGCAGATAACATATCCTAGTATCGGAGCAGCTTTGCCGGAAGGCAAGAAACTGGTTATTATGCGTGAGCTGCCGCTCCAGCAGATGATGAACCTTGTCAACAACGGGCCGTACTTCGCGGAAGATGTGGAGCTTGCGTTTGATGAAAACGTAATGGCTATGCAGCAGATAGCCGAGAAACTTAACCGCAGTATTATCATGAGTGTGGATATAGATGGTGATGCTTTTGTCAATGAAGTGCCGTTTGAGGTCGGCAAATCTTTCCGCATAGCCGACGATGGGAAGAGTATTGTACTGACGGAGGACCCGGCAAGAGTGCTGCCATTAGTTCAAGAGGCTTATGCGCAGGCTCAGGCACAAGCGCAGAGTGCATATGCGAGTGCAGTTGCAGCGGCGAAGAGTGAAGATAGTGCTGCTGCATCAGCAAGCGAAGCCGATAACAGTGCGCAGTCTGCTAGTACGTCTGCTGCAAGTGCTGCGGAAAGTGCGGAGCTTACGAGTGGCTATAAGCAGGAGGCGTTAGCCGCTAAGGCTGACGCTACGGCCTCTGCAACCAATGCTAAGACTAGCGAAACAAATGCTAAGACCTCTGCGGACAGTGCAGGAGCTAGTAAAGAAGCGGCACAGTCTGCTGCTACTACCGCTAGTAACTTTGCGTCTGCTGCAAGAAACAGCGCAGGTGAAGCAAAGACCTACAAGGACAATGCAAAAACCTACATGGACAACGCAGAGTTATACATGAACAACGCTAAGGATTATAGTGAGAACGTGAATGTATTTATTCCTAGTGTATCTTCGGTTGGTGTATTGAGCTGGACGAATAAGGCTGGCTTGCCTAATCCTGCAAGTGTTAACATTAAGGGTGAAAAAGGTGACAAGGGTGATACAGGCGCAACAGGTGCAAAAGGTGATAAAGGTGACACTGGTGAACAAGGTGCAAAAGGTGATAAAGGTGACACTGGTGAACAAGGTGCAGCTGCTACTATTAGAATCGGTTCAGTAGTTACTGGTGAACCCGGTACTAATGCTGATGTTAGTAATAGTGGTACTCGTTATGACGCTATTCTTAACTTTGTGATTCCGAGGGGCAACCCCGGTGCTGGTGGTGGTGGTAGTGTTGATGTAGACTTAACATTATCTGCAACCTCTTTGAATCCTATTGCTAACAAGGCTGTATATGCTGCTCTGTTAAACAAAGTGGAAACTGCTGATATGGAAGCAGCATTGAATAATAAACTTGACAAGACAGGTACTGCTGCTAAGGCTTTGCAGGATGGCGCAGGTAATAACATCGTTGATACCTATGCAACTAAAGCTACTATGTCGGCTCTACTTAGTAATAAGTTGAGCGTAACTGCTACCGCATACGCAGCTACTAGGGATGGTGCAGGTAATAACATCGTTGATACTTACGCTAAAAAGACTGATATTACCGGTATGGTGAAGAGTGTTAATGGCACAGCACCCGATGCTAGTGGTAATGTAACTCTCACTGTTTCTGGTGGTGTAAGTACATCCGAAGAGAATACTTGGACTTCAACGCAGGAGTTCTATTCTACAAAGACCTTCCGTGGCTTCCACACAGGTTATACTGTTGAGGGTGCAGAAGATACCCCGGTGGTTGATACAATGTATTACAAAGCAACTGGTGACTTCACTCTTAACCTCTCTATGTTCGGGACGCTGCTTGGTATATATGAATCCGTTGTATTCTCGGCATACTTCACTTCTGATGCTGACCGTGCTCTGACTATCACCGATGCAGGTACTATGACCTACGTAGGAAGCGCAAGTGATATTGCTATCTCCAGCTCTGGTACACTGTTGACTATATGGATGATTAAGACCACAGATGGTATTAAGAGTATAGTACAGGCTCATAGATTAGGAAGTGGTACATAATGAGAAGATTGTTTTTTGGTAATGGTATACCTATACTAATAATGGAAGCTGGGCAACAATTTATAGCTTCGGGAACATACTATCGTGGTTATAAAAGTAAAGGTTCACCGCAGTATGGTACTCTTACACCTTCTTACATTATGTATAAAGGAACAAAATATACAATAACTTACTTTTACTCTTCCCCTTATAATGTGACCTTGCTTGTGTTCAACACGCCCCTTCCCGCCTCTTCTATTGTTGTTGAGGTGAATGGTGTAAAATATACGCTGACGAAAGGGCAGGACACAGAAACTTTCAGTATTAAGGACACTTTATTCAAAAATACAGGTACGCATAAATTAAGATTTTTGTCAATAGAATAATGAGGTGATTAAAGATTGATAACTGTAAAATACAAATATAAAGATAACCAATACAACAGCATCTACGAACTTTCGGAAGCTATGGGTAAAGAGGGTGTATTCATCCCTCTGACCCTTAGTGATGAAGCCTTGGCTGGCTTAGGCGTAACTGTTGTATACCATGAAGAACCCTTAGAAGTTCTCAAACAACACAAGATTGATGAGCTGAAATTCCAACGTGATACCGCAGAGGTTACACCGATTGAATACAACGGAAACCTCTATGATTACGATGAGAAAGCTCGTGACCGCATCAGCGCAGCAATTATTGCGTTGGAACTGCAAGGCGAGGGAGCTACAATAGAGTGGACCACGGCAGATAATGCCGATACGCCAGTAACTGCTAACGATTTAAAGATGATTATTGCTGCCGTGGCGGTGCGCTCAAACAAACTGCATACTGCTTACCGTGTATCGAAAGAAAAAGTTGAGGCAGCAACTACGGCAGCAGATGTAGAAACTGTGATATTTAAAGTTTAATTATAGGGGGTAGCAGATGATAGAACACTCTTTAGATGCGGCGTTGAGTTCCGTGATCAACGTTGTATCTGGTGGCGTAATTACGTTGCTAATCACGATGTATCGCGCTAAGAAAAAAGAAAACGATGCTTTAAAAGCTGGCGTACAAGCTCTTCTTCGGGACCGTATTATTCAAGCGTACAATCATTATGTATGTGAAAAAGGGTGGGTCCCGATTTATGCAAAAGAAAGCATAGATGCTTGTTATAAAAGTTATGAGGCTCTTGGCAATAATGGCGTGATTGATAATCTTATGCAGCAACTCAATGAGCTACAGAACTATCCGCCAAAAGATAAAAGAATGAGAGGTGAAGATAATGCGTAAGTTCTTGAACATGATAAAAAAAGACGATAACGCCTACAGTGTGGGCAGGGTATGCGCCGTTGTAAGCTTTATCGTTTGGTGCGGTATATCGATTTGGCTGGCAGCGTTCGCCAGAACCTGGGGTAACTACGAGGCCTTCACGCTTGGCATGGTGGCGCTGCTGTTGGTACAACTTGGTAACAAGGCCATTGAAACAAGAATGTTTAAGGTGACAAAGGAGGAACAAAGACAATGCGTAAGGTAATAGCGGAAGCTAACGATATCAGCTTCGGGGCGGCCATTCTGCTTGTAAAAGATGGCTACAAAATCCAAAGAAAAGGCTGGAACGGCAAGGAGCAATATGTAGAGCTGGCAACATGTTTGAGTTACAAGAATGCTGCTGGCGAGATTATTAATGTAGAGCACCAGGATATTGGCAACCAGGCACTGGCGTTCGTTGGAATAAGAGGTGTACAAATTGGCTGGCTTGCTAGTCAGTCCGATATGTTGGCAAATGATTGGAGGGCGTTTAGATGATTATTACTGGTATGGCACATTTTGAATCCGTATGCAAAAACAAATTAGTAGAATGGTACAACCATGATAGCAAAGAGCATATTACGCTTGAGAATGTGTTTGTGGTTTGGGCGTGCAAAACGCTGCAGAACTACAAGGCACTGCTGTCGACTACTATCAGCGGCGATGGCATTTACGCTGAATATACCTACAACGGCGATAAACAAGAAATGTACGAAGACGTATACAAGAAGGCGTCCAATCGCTGCATCAGAAAGGAAGATTAACCATGATTGGAGATTTATCTAAACGCTATGAGTCTAATGGTGATGCTGGCTGCATCAGCAATGGCTACGGCGACGCTGGAGGAAAATCCTACGGCATGTATCAGCTGTCTAGCAACATGGGAGTTGTTGATGACTACATCAGATGGCTGCGTAGAAATGGCTATTGGTTTGCAGAGAATTTAGCAGAGCATCCAGTTGGTAGTCTTGCTTTTGATGAGGCATGGCGCTGGCTTGCCTATAGTAACAACAAAGCCGACTTTGAAAAAAGTCAGCATGACTATATCTGCGATGCCTATTATAAGCCGGCCGTAGCTGCTCTCAAGTTTAACAACTACAACATTGAAAAACATCATGAGGTTATGAAGGACGTCGTTTGGAGCCGCGCTGTACAATATGGTGCTGGCAACATTGGGGAGATGTTCGCGGAAGCCTGCGAGCAGCTGGGATATCCTAACCTCAGCTACGTTGATGACAGCAGCTTTGATGCTGATATGATTAAGGCAATCTACCTAAAAGTTTGCAGCACTCCGGCATGGACTAATGGCAGCCCTGATTTAAGACAAGGTCTGTACAGCCGTTTTGAAAGAGAGTGCGCAGAGGCGCTGGAGAGAATTTAAGGAGGAAGATGATGACTTACTTTGATCCGGAAATCTACAACAAATACAATCTGTCTCCAAACGACAGGGCGCAGATTGGCTTATATGAGAATATCATAAACAACGCTCTAGAAAACGCTTGTTCCGAATATGCTTATATTAGTAAGAATGAGAAAAACCCATTAGAAGTTAGCATAGCTCAGAAGCAATTAGAAGCCATTAAGATGGTGGAAGATAACCTTGCTGCAAACTTGCAGGACGTAGTAGTAGCGTTCATTGAAAGTTACGATGAAGAAGAGTTTGAAAAATATCAAGCTGCCGGACGCGAAGAACGCGAGAAGAATAAGCTTAAAGAATCGCAAGCATCCGAGGAACATGATGAGCGATGAAAAGAAAAGAACGATTACTAAGCTTATTAAAATCGGTCTTATTGTTGCTAGTATTGCTCTTATTGGTAATTCTATCTGGCACTGGTGGCATTGTGGAAGCGTCGGAAGCGACATACATCAAAGTACCGACAGCACAATGGCAGATATTAAAAGAGCAAACGAATCAGCTCGAAGCGAACTTAGAGATAGCCGAGAGCATCTTGAAAGAGCAGAAGAGTACGTCGACAGAGCTGCTGATGCAGTTGGCCGAAGCGAAGAAGCAGCTGGAGCTAACACAGAAAGAACTAATCAGCTCGAAAAACTCATTAGCGAAAGCCGAAGACTCGCTCAAGAGAACCAGCGAATTATGCGAGACGTTGAAGCTGACAATTGCAAAAGAACGGAAGGTATCTAAACGTCGAGCGCAGCAACGAACTTGGTATATCATAACAACTTTAATTGCAATGTTGGTACGAACATAAAAAAAGGCAGGAGCGAATCCTGCCTTTTAGTATAGTAATTAAGCTGCCAAATTTATAGCAATAGTAAAAGTATATACGCTCATACTGTCACGGTTCCGCGGCACCAAACAATGATATACGCTTATTATCATTTATAAATGATTTAAGTAAAGAAGGCTGATTGAATTCTTAGAGGGTCAATCAGTTTTTTTGTATTCTCAAGATGACTAAGGAGATTCCTATGACCATAGAAAATAAATTGGGCATTACTAATTCTGCGGAGCTGGCCAAGGAAGAAGAGCGACTCAGCAAAATGCAAGCTATAAAACTATTTGAGAGTGATGCTTTGGCGAATCTACCGGCCGGGAAATTTTCGACACTGCCTTTCATTCATGAGTATCTTTTTCGCGATATCTATAGCTTTGCGGGAGAGATTCGTGATGTGAATATTGCTAAGGGTAACTTTCGCTTTGCTCCCTTGATGTACCTGCGGTAGGCTCTGTAGCATTTGGACGCCATGCCCCATGGCAGCTTCGACGAGATCGTGGAAAAGTATGTGGAGATGAATATTGCTCATCCTTTTCGCGAGGGTAATGGCCGCAGCATGCTCATTTGGCTGGATGATATGCTGAAAAAGGAGCTGGGGCAGTGCATTGACTGGTCCATTGTGGATAAAGAGGATTATCTTTTGGCTATGGAGCGGAGCCCCATTCGTGATATCGAAATCAAGCATGTGCTCGGCAAGGCTTTGACCAATAACATTGCTGACCGCCTCACCTACATGAAGGGCCTAGACGTAAGTTATCATATCGAAGGCTACAATGCTTATAAGGCCGAAGAGCTGTGAGTATGCAAAGTACAACTATATCACTTTGGTAATACAAATATATAAAGATAAAAACAAGAGCTAGGAGACAGCGCGCTCCTAGCTCTTATTTTGTTAGTAGCACAAAAGCAATTGCATCTATATTACTTTGGTGATATAATAACCATGAGGATATAAAAGAGGGGGTAATTATGGATAAGCTTATAACTATCTATCATGGTTCTGAAAATATCATAGCAAAACCGGAGTATGGCAAAGGTCGCTTAAACAATGATTTCGGACAGGGTTTTTATTGCACCGCTAGCGAAGCTTTAGCCAAGGAATGGGCTGTGTCCTCCATGCGCAATGGCTTCGCCAATTGTTATACGCTAGATACAGAGTTTTTAAATGTTTTAAATCTTAATACTCCCCAATACACTATTCTTAATTGGATAGCAATATTGGTAGAACATCGTCTTTTCACTGTTAAAACACCTGTGGCCAGAAGAGCTAAACAGTACTTAATTGATAATTTTACAGTAAACGTGAATGCATACGACTTAATCATCGGCTACAGAGCAGATGATTCCTACTTTGATTACGCAGAGTCATTTATCAATAATGGTATTTCGGTTCAGCAATTAGCAAGGGCTATGCACTTAGGAAAATTAGGTGAGCAAATTGTCGTTAAATCTAGCTTTGCTTTTTCAAAATTGCAGTTTCAAGGCTATAGCGTAGCTGAAAGAGAGCGCTACTACCAATTGCGCAAGGATAGGGATGATGAAGCTAATAGATTGTATTGGGAACTACTGGAAGAAGAAAATGACGGTCTCTATATACAGGATATAATAAGAGGGGGCATAAAAAATGACGATGCGCGCATACCAAGAAATGTATCTGAGTAATGCCCAAGCTGTGTTAGGGGATGCTTTTGATTATGCCGTCAATGTTTGCCATTACTCTGGAGAAGATTTTATAAAAATGTTTGTTGTAAGCACCATTAGTACAAAAATCGCCAATGGCGAGCCCGCCTACACTAAAGGAAAAAGTGGCATAGAGGTGCTTATAGACATAGTATACGAAACTACCGGCAAATATATCCCAATAATACCTGAGGCAAGATTTTCTCGGTCTCCTGAATATTGGATTGGTTGGGCGATAGCTTATTATCAATGGTACTCCTGCAGAAAATTCGGGGAGATTTTTAGGGCAATTAGCTTTGCCGATTTAAAAAGCCTCTATCATACTTTACACGAAGCAGACATTAGCAAATTCGTGGATATAGTTGATGCGAAAATGAAGGAGTATTATCCAGAAACAAGGCTTAAAAACTTTAGAAGTACGAATGGATTAAGCCAAAATGAGCTAGCTAGAGTTTCTGGTGTTAATTCTCGCTCCATCCAAATGTATGAACAACGCCGTAAAGATATCAATAAGGCTAGTGCAGAGACAGTTTGGCGGTTGGCTAAGGCCTTGAATTGTGGTATGGAGGATTTGCTTGAGGTTGAAAAGTAGTAAATAAAAGCACTTCGAAAAACTGTAGTTTTAATTCGGATAAAAACGACTCGGAAAAAACCGAATTAAATTATTA
>OGKS01000345.1_pt1 | contig 26318 bp, 30 predicted proteins | sample 1572491 | NCBI WGS metagenome assembly OGKS01 (sample SAMEA2582153, study PRJEB24529) | metagenome | biome: Human gut stool | place: China | collected 2011
CGACAACAATAAAAGACACAACAATATGAACAAAGAGCAAATCATCCAGATACTCACGCCGGCACTCAACACCCGAATGCTGACAGCCGAACAGAAAGAAGCCTTCGAGCAGGGACTGACACTGCTCGAAAGCGTGCCCAGCGCACAGGCTTTCGTGCGAGACTCGCATCGTTTCCGCGACTACCACCGCCGTGTGCGCCAGTTGATCACCAGCCTGCAGATTATCCCCATCCCAGAGGCTGCCGAAGCCAAGCGCCACGTGGGCCGACCCACCAAGGAGGAGCAGGAACGATACAACGAACAGCAGAAGCAGAAAGCCCTCGACGAAGCCCGCCAGTCGCTCTTCCCCGAGATAAAGCCCAACGTGGCCGTACAGCCACTCACCTACGGCGGCATCGTGGCCAACCCCAACGGCGAGAGCATCGCCGCCACCATGCCCAACCTCGCACAGATACGCCCCTTCCTCAGTCCTGCCCTTCAACAGCGCGTCAATACCGTGCGCGACCTCCGCAACGAGATGGCGAGCAAGGCCGAACAAGCCAAGACGATGGCAGAAGCCAACGAGAAGTCGAAACAGCAGAACAAGGGCATCCTCTACACTGAAGCCGAGATAGCGCTGCTCGCCACCCGCGCCACAGAGATAGAGAGCCAAATCCTGCCCGATATTTACATGGCAGTGGACCGGGAAATGGGTGAAGTATATCTTCGACTGAATCAGCGCAACGGCGATCCTGAATACATCGCTTATGTGGAAAAGACTTTCAGTTTGTCGCCACAGGAACTGCGTACCCAGCTCAAGCCCTTCTATGAGAAAGCACAAGGGCGTGATCCTCGCTTTGCCGTCAGCATAGCAGAGAAAATCGCAGCCGACCGCCCAGAGGTGAAAGCCGCACGCGACAAGGCAGCCAAGCACAAGGCCGAAGCTGATGCCATCATCAAGTATATCATCCGAAAGGACAAGCCAAGCACCAAGGCAAGAGTAAATGGACTGAAGGAGCGTATCGACCGTTTGCGCCAGGAGTATGCCGACATCGTAACCGAAGACGAACTCACTGGTTACGAGGCCATCCTTACCAAGACCATCGCCGAAGCGGGAGTCTAAGATGTCGTTTTGTTTTTAGTGCTTATTTTAGTCAGAAATGACTGGAAATTCGATAATAGAGAAGAGACAGGATATGGAGAAGTCCGAAAAGTTTAAGGCATTGTGTATCGCCATCCTTGCCCAAAGCGGCAACTGCCAGGAGTCGCAACTTGCCTTCCGCGGCACGGAGAGCATACAACAGATGTGCGCTGCGTGGCACAAGTATTGGCACGGCATGATAACCGAAGTGCCACAACAGGTCATGGCAGCTTTTCGGGACTTCTATCCTGACTATAAGAGTGAGATAAATGCTGCCGGCATCTTCTACAACGAGGACTCGCCTACGGGCAATGTGCTCATCGGCGACAGCACAGAGACCATCCACCTCTATCATGCCCACACGGCCTATATCCTGGGCAACGCCCGTGTCGTGCTGCACAACATCGCCTCTGCCCTGGTTATGAATCCCGACTGCCATGTAGAGTTGCGCGACTTCTCACGGGCCACCGTCAAGGAAGGTCACGCCGTGGCACGCAACCAGTCCCGACTGACCACCAATGCCTCTGCCGAGTGTTATGACATGTCGGTGGTCAACATCACGGCAGGCACACTCACCGACCATGGCCACAGAGCTGTCTACGCTTTCGGTAATGCCGTCGTCAACTCCTTCACCCGTCAGTTTATCTCTATATACGACAACGCTCAAGTAAATATCAAGAAACAATGAACTCACATCTCACCATACTTATCAACGACCGCCCCGTGTCGCTGCCCGATGATTTCTCTATCGATATAGAGGACCAGAACCCTGTGTTCAATGACAACGAGATGTTCGCCTATCCGTTTTCCATTCCGCTCGACGGCAACCGATGGCTGGTAAAGAACATCGATGACGTGCGGGCATCGTTTCGTGCTGTCAACATGGAGCATTTGCCTACGCGCATTCATGCCGACGGACTGCCCTTCCGCAACGGTACACTCGTCATGCAGGATGCTGAAGAGATAAAAGACTCGCTCTCGATGAGCATTAATGCAGGCAGACAGAGTTTCAGCGACCTCATCGGATCGCTCAACTGTCGTGACATTCCCATCAAGGATGAACTGATCATCGGCGAGAAGATAGGCAACGTAAGGGTAGACATCGAGAGCGACCCTGTTGTAAATGTCAGTGTATTCGTGGAGGGAGGTAAGCATAAGGATGATGAGACTGTCATCCGAACCATTCATGCCGAGCACGTAAGTGTAAGTAAAGTGCTCGAACCGCAGGCTCTTGGCTTCTCCTATCCTGCATCGTGCCAGGAGTACACCACCAATATCCTTTATCCTTTACACATGAAGGCCGACGCTAAGAGAAAGTCGTCACGAGCCTACCCCAACGGAAATACAGTCAACGAGCCCGCCATCGCCAAGAATGGCGACTATATCAACACGTCTGCAGCCTATGGCGAGACAGATGGCGCAGGCCGTCCGGCAGCTTATTGCAACGCCCGTATCTGCTACAAGCACCACGGACTTGCTGACGATGGCACCACATCGAGCGACGTTATCAGCACGAAGGACTGCAAGTGGACCAACGAGGATCTTTATCCCTATTGGGTGTTGGACGCACGCCGTCCGCAGTCGGGCATCTGTTTCTATGTACTCTATTTTCTCGACTGCCTGTTTGCTCACCTGGGTGTCACCTTCGACAAGTCGGCACTGATGCAGATAGAGGATATGAAGCACCTCTGTTTCTTCACCACCGTTTGCGCCTACGACACCAAAGAGCATCCACATCACGGAACAGACTATGAGGATAAAGACCCCGAAGTCATCGCCAATAAAAAGAAGGCAGGCGAGATTAAGGAAGGATATTTCAAGAAGCAAGATCATATCAACTCCTGGTTGGAGTCGCGCGGTTGTGGTGGAAAAATCAACATCGTAAAGGCAGAGGACAAGACGGTCAACGAGCTCACCCTTACCACTAACGAAGGAACTTCCGAACACATACAGGTGGGAGAGACGACAAAAGAGGGCGGAAAGGTGACAGGTATCAGCATCGAGGCGCAAATCTCTAAGTTCAACGTGCAGGCCAACGTGCTCTATATGGTGGCCAACAGCGACAACTTCCCCGATGAGAGTGTCAGCACGATTATCTCATCCTTGGAGAGCGCCTTCGGCATCAAGTTTTCCTACGACTATGAGCAAAAGAAAGTCACGGCCTACCTCATCCGTGACGTGCTTCGCGAGAGTGGACAGCCAGCACGCACGTTTCGCGCAGACGTTCATTCTATCATTCCCGTCAGCGAGAAGATAACGGGTGTACGTATGCGATACTCCGAAGAGAGCGATGCCAAGGATCAGCAGCAGAACGTCAAGGACAGCCGCAAGAATAAAAATATGGGCTATGCTACCGATTACGACTATATCGACTATCCCGAACCGGGAAGTGGAGACAACGAAACGGTTTACGATCGAGATTACGTTGACTTCTTTCATAATTTAAGTTCTGGCGATAAAAGATGCTACATCGACCCGAAGACGGGCAATGCCTATCGCGTGAAGGTGAATGGCGACGCCACTACTACAGCCGACCTCAAGCCTGTGCTTTTCGAGGTAGGCCAGTACAAGGGTGTGGAGTATGGCGATTGCAGCGAGGAGAATGAAGACTTCATACACGATATCACCATCGACTTCACTCCCGTGCCGTTCAACGATGTCAACTATTTCAAGGAGATAGAGGCTGCTTACGGCTCTCATAAGGCAATGTACTACGATGAAGATTCAAAGACAATAATCTATGGCGTCGTTATCAAGGAAGGACAGCCCATCCTCTGCGCCTATGTCGATGAGGACATGGAGCATGAGTTTGTCGAGCAAATCATCAACCAGACCATCTCCTCGCCTTTCTGCGACTTCTATATGCAGCAGTCACTGAAACTCGTCGAGAGCTATGACCCGTCAAACACCGAAGACGGCAACTCGCCTCTTCAAGACGATTCACGATGGGGCTTTGCCTTGGCCATGATGCGAGGCGGCGGTACGAATGCAACCACAGAGCCCTATGACTACAACTATGACCACTTCGGTACTTCCAAGTGGCGCACGGCAGCAGGCGAATATGCTCTTGCTTGCGACTCTATTGACATGATGGGCAATGTCTTCGACTATAATGGTATTCAGGAAGGCAAAGGCAAAGGTGAACGCTTCTCGCTCAAGATACGCGCTTTCAAAGAGCCTTCATGGCTCAGTAAGCCAAAATATAAGGATGTTTCACTATGCGCCCCCGACGAGGTGGACACTAACGGCAATGTGATAACCAAGATACGCTCACGCGGTCTTTTCGATACCTTCATTCTGCCCTACGCCTATTTCCTGCTTAACCGCAAGAAGTACATCATCCGCTGTTCGGCTTCTGTCGCACAGATAGCCGACATACCTAACCACTGGAAGACGTGGTGGAACATCGGAGGTGTGAAATGTCTTATCGACAAGGTGAATACAACTATCACGGCCAAGGAAGGCATTGGAGAGGTAGAACTGACCGTCTATGCCTTGTAAGAGTATTCTTTAATCAAACAAACATAATCATGGATAGAAAAATATTAATCACAGGCACAGGTATTGTTTCCAGTCTTGGCAACGATACCTTTTCCGTCGCACAGAAGCTGGCGTATGGAGAGTGCGGTCTGCACCACGACCCCGCGCGCAGCGAGAAAGGTTATCAGTCCGACCTGTGCGGAAAGATAAATGATCCGAACCCTTGGAAGCTATCCAAACTCACCAGGGCTCAACGGCAATGTCTTTCCGAACCGACCCTATATTCCTTATCTGCCGTCAACGAGGCTCTGGTGGAAGCCAATATTCTTCCCGAGTTCTTGCAGTCTCACAATGTATCGGTCATCGTCAGCAACGACTCTACGGCGGGAGACAACTATCAGGCAATGACCACTGCCATTACACAGCGCGACACCCGACGTTTAGGGGCAGGTGCAGTGTTCCGCACACTCAATTCCACCGTCAGCATGAGCCTCGCCTCTATCTACGGACTGAAAGGACTCTCGCTTACCGTCAGCGGGGCTTGTGCCGGAGGAGGTCATGCCATCGGTCTTGCCAAGATGCTTCTTGATGCGCGCCAAACCGACATGGTGATTGTCGTTGGAGCACAGGAGACTGGTCCCTTCTCCATGCTGTCGTTTGATGCCATGGGCGTTTTCTCGCCCGACAAGGTGCAGCCTTTCGGCAAAGCCCGCAATGGTCTTGCTCCTTCGGGTGGTGCAGCCTGTGTCATTCTTGAGCCTTCCGACAGCTTGCGTTTCGAGGATTATGAAGTCTCGCCCGTGGCAGAACTTTCAGGCTACGGCTTTTCCACTAACGGCACCAGCATCTGTACCCCGGATGCTTATCAGGAAGAGGTGGCAATGATTAAGGCCATAGAGTCGGCTGGACTCGATGCCGGAATGATAGATGTACTCCTCGCCCATGCCACAGGTACGGAGCAGGGCGATGCTGCAGAGGCAGAAGCCATCGGAAAGGTGTTCCCCGAGAGCCCTTATATCGTAGCCACCAAGGGTATGACGGGTCACGAGTGCTGGATGGCTGGTGTATCGCAGGCCGTTCAAGCCGCCATGATGCTCAACACAGACACTATCTTCGGTGCGGCTACCACAGCCGAGAATGCTTTTCCTAAGCTCAATCTCGTCATGCAGTCACGCGAGTACTTATCACACCATATTCTTTGTAATGCCTTTGGCTTCGGAGGCACCAACTCGTCATTCATCATTTCTAAATTCCAATCATTATGAACAAAGAAGATATTCGCCAGCGGGTGTTCAATATAGTTGAAGGCCTGCGCACACCTTGGGCATCGACAGCAGAAGTGACCGACAGCTCTAACCTGCGTGATGATCTCGCTCTTGAGTCTATCGACTTTCTCGATCTCGTTCTTCAGACCGAAACCATGTTCCATATCAAGATTTCGCCCGAAGAGGCAAAAGACTTACAACTTGTGTCTGATGTGACAGCTATCGTAGAGAAAAAAATGTCTTAGCGACTTTCGTAGCCCCAAGAAAAATCTCAGCACATACATTCATCTCCTGTTTTATCTATAGATATGGCACAGAAAATTTTACTTACATCTGGTTCAATCCTTGCTGGCAACCCGATTACTTTTACCATCTCTCCGTCAGCTTTTGAGAATACGCCTTCTTTTCATCGTGTCGTCGTAGAGGTCGTGTTCGACAATGACGGCAGCTATGATGTCATAAAACTCAATGAACCCGTCACCAAAGAGGGCACTGATGTATCGCTTGATGTATCGTCAGCTTTGCGTGCGGCACTCGACTCCTATAAATATACTCCCGAGCCGACAACCTATCCTTTCGTGAGCTGGTACGTCCATGCCTACGATGAATATATGGATAACAATGGTGAGATATTTACCAATGTAGGCGAGGTGTTTTATCCTCAAGAGCCCGACGAAACCGGCAACACGAACCTTCGCTGCATTGCGGGTGCTTTCTCTGATATGGTGCGCCTTCAGTCTGGACCCAGTAAGGGAGTCATTTCTTTCACCCGAAAGCCGAACACTTTGCCGCAACCCGTCGTTGTGGGTGACACCTTTATTTATACTACACCCTACGAGACGGAACAACTGCTCAGTAACAGTCCGACCCTGGTTCCTCCAACGTCTGTCTCTAAGGAGATTACGCAGGAAGGACTGCAGACCGTCGGTACTCACCAACTCTATGCGCTTCCTGCTACAGAGGCGAGCAACCGTTACACCATACGCTTCATCAATCTGTTTGGTGTACTTGAGAGTGTCAGTCTGCCGAAAGCCTACAGCCGTAAGATGGCGCTTACAACAGAATCGTATATTGTGGCAAAGCAGGAGACTTTTAACTCCTTCTCTCGTGCGTCGGTCAAGAAGCAGAATGATCAGGAAACTTGGAATCTCACTACTGACCCGCTCGACGAGAGTTGGCTCGACTGGTATCTGCACGAGTTTGCCATGAGCGAACACGCATGGATTCTATCGCACGGCATTTGGATTCCATGCACCATTCTTTTGGAAGACGAGACCACTATCCAGGATGACACCAACACCAACATGTATGCTTTGTCGTTTAAAGTAGTGATCGATATTAATGGTTCACTTCTACTCTGATAGAATACTTTTTTTCTTAGTTTGTTTGGCAAAGGACATCGGCTTTAGGGCTGTGTCCTTCGTTTTTTTGTATCTAAGTGTCACCCTCCCGTCATGCTTTGTCCCTATCAAGAAAAGTGTTTTCGGTAACTTTGCTACATCTAAAAATAAATAATCAAAAATCATCATGGCAACAGAAGTCAAAATTACGAATTATTGGATTTCGAGCAGTGCGCTCTATATCCAACTCAACGCAATGGGTGAGCCTAACTACATCCAGTGTAGCGTGGCGAGTGGTGCTTCTATTCTATGCTATATGCAGGACATTGAGGGTCTGGGCTACGATGCCGGGCACAACTATCAGCGTTGGCCGTTAGTGGCTTATCCCTCTCTCTTTCCTGATGCAAAGGCTAAGTATGTTTACGTAGCCATTCCGCGCGTCAGCAATGGCGTCAACGGTACGGCAATGGTGGTATTCCCCAGCGAGCGCATTGACATCTACGGTAAGTCTATTGCATCTCCGGACAAGCAGGTGGGCAACGAGGACTATTACTATGTGTATCTGCAAGGAGAAATCTCTGAGGTCCTGACCAAAAATGTAGGTAAGGATGAGAACGATCAGGACATCATAGAAAAGTATCGTGAGTGGACTCTCACTGTGGAATACGGTTCTCTTGCCACCGACGAAGCGATAGCTTCCGGCGGCGAGGGTCAGTGGTGGAGATATGAGTCAGTACACGACACCATCAAGTTCCTGAAGACCATCTCTGTGGCAGCATTTACTACGCTCAAGGCAGCGACAGCCACTATCGCCACCCTTTTCTTGAATGGACATAAAATCGTTGGCGTAGCGACAGAAAACACCGATGATACGTCAGCCAACAAAGTGGTTACTCCTGAGTTCCTTGGGCAGTTTGGTGTACGCCATTTCTTATCCAAAGAGAATGATGACACGGTAAACGGCATGATTACCTTTATCAAAGGACTGGTGAGCGAGGCTTTAGTAAAGCTGAACAGAGGTGCTTACTTTGGTAAGGGAGGAGCGTTGATAGACGAGGCAGGACGTGCCATCTTTGAGTCGTTACAGTCCATCGACTACGACAACGAAGCAGAGCAGGGTTTCGCTGTTAAGAAGGATAACGGAAAATATCACGCCTTCGTTACGAACCTCACCATCTGGGGCAAGGCGATATTCCACGAATTAGATGTACGCAAGCTGTCTTATTCGGGAGGCAACATCTATTTATCTGGAGCTGGTAGCAAGCTTATCAAAGTTGTGCCTGTCAAGGAATCGGTATCTGCTGACGGTGTTATATCTTGGGTAGAAACAACTGCGGATGATGCAGAATACGCTGGCTGGAAATGCTATCTCTTAGCTGACAACGGAACTACTGCCACGATGAACTACTGGCAGGAGGGCGACCAAGTGCGCTGTCAGACTATTGGCGAGATTGTGGCTGGTGGAGCATATAGTGATACAAGTAATAAGAGTTACTGGCGTACTATTCCTGATGGTGGCGTATCTACGCAAAATGAGAAGATATACGGCACTAAAACGGAGACTTATCTTGACGAAGCTGGTAAGGAGCAGACGAGAGAAGAACAGGTGGAATTGTACGATGGTCAGGCGTTTGCTTGGATTGTCGTTGGCAAGCATTCCGAAGGCTTAGACGGATATACAGAGAAGAATGCGCCTGTTGAGATAAAGGGAGACCCTGCTGAGGGCGACACAATCGTGCTGGACGGCAACAGACATCGTAATGGCAATCTTGAGTACGACAAGACGGACAGGCAGAACGTGATTATCCTTGAGACAACTGGCGACTATGCTCCTCGTATCGCTTGCTATGCTAATATCTCTGAGTACAAGCATACTATCACAAAAAGCGTAAATGGCGAGAACAAAGAAGTATCTCTGTCGGTATTCGAGACTTCACCGAAGGGTGGAACGAAAATCAATTCCTCACACTTTGAATTGATTTCGGATGACGGCAGTACTATTAATATCATCAATTATAGAGGTGACTGGGTAGAAGGAAATACCTATCATAAGAACGACCAAGTAAATCACAATAATGCCGTTTGGGTGTGTGTTGCCAATTCAGAGGAGGACGTAACAGGTGAGCCTTCTGACGGCTCGACACAATGGAAAAAAGTTCTATCTGGAAGCAAAGGCGAGAAGGGAGACAAGGGCGAGGACGGCGTGGCTTATCAGATAATGATAACGAGCGATACGGGCACGGTGATGATTAACGGTTCGGGCGAAATGACGCTGAAGGCAACGCTGCTACGCAATGGCGAGGACATAAGCGACACCGTGGGCAACAGCTCATGGTCGTGGTGGCGACAATCGGCTGATGCCGAAGATGATGCTGTATGGAATAAGCTGCATGAGGGGATTGGCCGGAACTGTCTTATAACACGTGACGACGTAGACAGACAGGCACAATTCGGATGTAGTGTGTGCGTATCAGATACAAAGACTATTAATAGTAACATATAATAATATTAAAACAAACAAACGATTATGGCAAAAGTATTAGCTAATGGTCAGATTACTATCGTTGACCTCAATGACGGCAAGGCCGTTCAGTGTTTTACACAATGCTCTAAGGGCGAGACTCAGATTTACACCCCCGACACGGGTGTGTACACTCCGAACTACTCGTCGAGTGAACCAAACGTGATAACAGCCCGTGTATATGTGACGGGCAGTGCTACAGACCAGGCTCCGACCTCGGCTTGTACGGGATGGTCGTGGAAGTTGGATGGTGTGGCTGCCACTCCTGTGAGCGGCAAGTCGTATCAGCTTAACCTCGCCAGCAACATCGACAAGAACGGCAGCGTGAAGAACATCGAGTGGTCGTGCAAATACACAGACCCGGAGACAAAGGCTACGACTACGTGTATCGGCTACAAGACCATTTCGCTGGCCAAGAGTGGCGGTGCGCTTCAGACGGTGCAGATTGAGACCCCCGACGGCAATACGTTCGACTCGACCAACAACAGCAAGAAGCTGCGTGCTATAGCCAAGTTCTTCCGTGGCAACGTGCAGGACACCACCATGACATCAATGACTTGGGAGGTGCTGAATATCAGTGCAGGAACATGGGACGCCGTGGCTTCGGGCAACGTGAGCACTTCGGGCGGCGTGAGCACTCTGAATGTGAGCGCCAACGACGTGCTTAACTTCCAGACTTTCCGCTGTACGGTGAAGGACGGTGCTGATACCGCCAGCGCTATCATCACGTTCTTCGATGCGAGCGACCCGTACGTGGTGGAGGTGTATTCGCTGACCGGCGACAAGATAGTGAACGGTGCGCAGTCGACGGAGCTTTACGCCCGACTCTGGAAAGACGGCAAGGTAGTGGAGGATGGTGCAGCGGTGAAGGCTGACAGCAACCATGCCTCGAACTACATCTACAAATGGACGAAGTACAATGCCAGCGGTGTAGCCACGAACTGGAACGGTACATCAAGTGCGGTGAATGTTTCCTACAAGCCTTACGTCACTGTGGCCAACGCTGACGTGGCGGTGAGAGGCACGTTTACTTGTGAGGTGTCTAAATAAGGGCACCTCACCCTTATTTTTTATTAATAAAAAAAATGAAAGAGTATGGCAGTATTATTGGCGAGGGGCCAGATAACGATAGCGGCGATAAAGGATGGTGCGCCAGGTCCGCAAGGCAAGCCTGGCAAGGATGCCGTTTCTATTATTGTCGAAGACGCTCCGCTCGTTTTTGACACAGATGATAGTGGAATTGTACCTGTTAGCATATCAAAGGTTGCGAAGGTAAAGATAATGAAGGGTAACCTGAATATCTCTAATGAATGCAGCAATATTAACTCAAGGGATGATTTGTGCGTAAATTGCAAATGTGGTGCAATACAGAAGGATGGATATATCGAAGTATCTGTATCAGGCAGTAATATTGCAAAGAACGATGTAATTGTTGAAGGGGTAAATCAAGGACAGGTTTCTGCAACATCAGGCTATGCGGTCGCACAATTTGTTTACGCTGGTGTTGTCTATTTTGCGCAGGTTCCATTCTCGGCGAACGTGTCGAAGTATATGGGTAGTGTAAAGGTTACGGCAAAGCAGTATCAGTCGCAATTTAAGGCATTGGAGAACGACCTCAAAGGAAGCAATCCTACCGTTCTCAAAGCCTACACATCTACTATCAAGCAGACAGCAAAGGAGATTACTCTCAGTGTGACTCAGAGCCAGCAAGGACGGCATAACCTACTGCGAGAAACGTCATTGACAAGGAAGGGTGATATATATTATTCGGACGGCCTCTTCCAGCCTACGATAACACAGGGCGTGAACGGCCATAATGCCATCCGCTTCTCGGTGACGGGTAACGGAACGCCTCAGTACAAGGGACTTTTCTGGGGACAGTCCGTCAACGGCATCGCTGTGAAGAAGAACACCGATTATACATTTTCCGCATGGATAAAGTGCGACAAGAAGGACTTACAGATTCATTCGGAGGTGTTCAAAATGGCTGCGCTGAATGGCAATAGAGGGGACAGAATTACTGCCACCTCAGGTAAAATGGAGTGGCTGACGAAGGAGAACGAGGTGAATCAGTGGAGGCAGGTGAACTACACCTTCAATACGGGCAACGCAGAGTTTATCGAGGTGAATATCTTTGTCTACAATGGCATAACCGTGGACGGAACCTTTGGTTATACTGCCTCTGGTAACGGATGGATATGTATGCCAATGCTGGAGGAAGGAAGCGAGTACACAGGCTGGACTCCTGCGGAAACGGACTACGACTATGTGGGAGGAAACCTTTTGGAGGACACGATGGCACTGACCAGATCGTCTGACAACAGCAATCTTCAGTTTGCCAGCGGACTGATTTTGTTTGGTAAATACGAAGGCTGCTACGGTATATTGTACAACAAAAACAACTCGGCAGAGTCTCAGTTCACAGAAGCCTTGCAATATAAATTTCCAACAACGGCTACCCTTTCTGGGCAGGCGAGAATAGTAAAGAATCAGGACTATGTGTTCTCCTTCGTTGCCAAGGGCAGCGGGAACATCAACGTTTATCTCTATGGAGACAGCGTTCATGCAAACGTATTTACAGAAACCTGCGAAGGAAACGTATATCCGGACGGCTGGGCTGACGGATACGCACAGCTCGCACTCACCTCGACCTATAAGCGGTACTGGGTGCATTGGCGAATAGAGGACTATACTGGCGAGGGAGCAGAGGTAATACCAGACAAGGTGCTGATACGTGTTCCAGGCGATACTGAGGCTTGGGTGACAAAGCCGAAACTGGAGGAAGGTGCACAACTTACTGATTATACAGAACGAAAGACCGACCTCATCGACAGAGCCACAGCCAAGGCGGCAGGACTTGAGATTACGTCGAGAGGAGTAACTCTGTATGGCGAGAAAATCAAGGTGGAGAACACGCTCTCTACCGGTCAGACTACGACAGCCGCGCTCTTTAAAGACGGAGCCATCAATGCGGCTCTGATACTTGCGCAGATGCTTACATCGCAAGGACACAACGGACAGATGGTAAGGATAGCCGATGGCCTTATCAATATCTACGGAAAGGCAGGAACTGCAAACATCCGCTTCGGTCTGAACAGTTCGGGACAGGCCGTGCTGTCGTACTACGACGACAACGGAAACTTTCTCTACGACCTCGGTCCTGCTGGTATTGCCTCACTCAGCAAGACCGACGCAAAGATAACTTCTGAGCAATATATCAAAGCAGAGGATGCAGGACTGACGACTCCGCTCGGAGAGAATGTAGACCTGCCGTGGGTTGACACAACGAAGTCGTGGTACACGGCAACGAAGGACAACAACTACATTCTTTTCGTTAAGGGTGCGACGGGTAAAAAGACAACCCTGTATCGTTACTCAGCACCAAGAGTGAACGGAAAGATAGTAGCCGACTCGGCCAACGGATTGAGTACCTACGACCTTGCGAGTGCAGCCGACGGAAGGACGTTTACGAGCCGCACAATGGTGAAGAATGGTGCGCTGACAAATCTTGCGGATGGCGTGTTCCTCACTGGGAATGTCACTGTCTACGACAACACAAAGCTGGTGCCTTCCATCAAGAAGGGACAGAGCGTGACAAGGCCATCCTTCTATGTACAGACAGCTTCCTTTAACGCAAAGTTCACGACACTCGGAGGGTTCGGAAGAATCTATTCAATACAGACAGAAATCACTTTCGGTAATCTTGACGTAGGAATAATGAGCAATAATTACTAAACGAATATGATAACATATAAGGAACTGTATGCTACGCCTTTGGAAACGAAGGTTGCGACATGGAAAAATAATGAGGTGCGTCTTGCTGTGAACGAACGCAAGACAGAAGACGGTGAGTATCTGTATGACTGCGTGCTGCTCGATATGAATACCAATGCGGAGCCTACTGAAGAACAGCTGGCAGAGGCTCTGAGAAACAAGTGCATCGAGCAGATAACGGAGTACGATAAGAGCGCAGATGTGAATAAGTTTTATCTCAACGACGAGGCTCACTGGCTCGACTTCGAGACAAGAGACAGAGTGTATCAGGGCAACGAGCGACTGAGACGAATGGGGAGAACGGAAACAACCCTGTGGCTCGACGGCGAGTGTTATACTTTGCATATTGACACAGCTCAAGACCTCATCAGTAAGATAGAAGTTTATGCTAAAGACTGCTACAATGTTACGCAGACTCATCTTGACAAGGTTGCGGAGCTACAGACGATAGACTCATTGATAGCTTATGATATTACGGCAGGTTATCCCGAAAAAGTACGACTAACAATTTAATTTTATAGCTATATGAAGAAAATCGTTAAAGGCAACGACTTCACGCTGAGGATTCCAGTGATGAAGATGGTAGAGGGAAGACCACAGGCTTTCCCTCTGCCTGCCTGTACGGACGTGGTGGTACAGGTTTGTAATCAGTTCAAGCGCATCCCTCTTGCGTTTGAGATTGATGTAAAGGAGGATAATGTTCTCCTTGCGAGAGTAGAGGGTGATAAGATGAGCCTCGGCACGTATGCTATCGAGGTAAAGGGCAAGATATTCGGCAACGATTGGCGAAGCAACGAATACCCTCAGTTTGCTATCGTGTCAAACAATGCCGAAGTACTCATGCGAAGCATCGAAAACTTTGCATACGAGTGTTTTAACGTTACGGCGAGCCATAAGCAAGCAGTCAGTCTGCTGACGACCATCAAGGAGGTGGAAGCCTACGACTACAAGACAGGCTATCCGAAGATGCTTGAGATGAGTGTGTAATATCATTTTCCTGATGCCGGGAAAATGATAACCATATTATTGACCTCAATAAAATGGTCAGTATTCCACAAACCCATTAAAATAAAAAGATTATGTGTATATTAAGTATTATTTCGTTTCTCCTCTTGGGAGGATTTATTCTTCTGTCGTTTATGCGCTTCGGAGCACCCGACATGATAAGCGACATTTACTATCAGCTGCAGAACTGCACGGGCAGCGAGGTGATAGGCAACAAGACGAAGCACAACTACGGACTTCTCTTTACCTTTATTATGTTCTTTACAGCCATCACCATGATGGTATGTATGCTCGACACGGGCAAGGGCATTCAGTGTCTCGCCTTCATAGGTTGCGCAGGACTGATGTTTGTCGGTGCGGCGCCCAACTATCTCGATGCCGACGCCCTTCCTGTCCATAAGGGAGGAGCCATCGTAGCCGCCATAGGATGCGTAGGTTGGAGTATGTCTGTATGTTGGATGATGACACTCACCGTACTGGCAGAGTACCTTCTCTGCCTCTACATCTTCGACCGCAGGGCTTCATACTACAAGCCCTGGTATTGGGCAGAGATGGCAGGCTTCATTGACGTATATTTCACATATTGGCTCTGCGTATGAAGACCTTTCTCCGAAACCTCATCACCCTCAACAGGCGCGACCTCATCAGTCTCGCCTGTTGGCTGCTTGTCAGTATATTTGTAGGTCCGCTTGTCCTCCCCGTCATGATAGGACGCGAGATATACCAGTACCGGCACTATCACCTCCCACGCTTTGAGTGGGAGGACGTTGTGCGATACACCCTCGTCATCCTCCTGGGGAGCATCATCAATTACCTCGTATAAAACAATCCCTGCCATTCTCACGAATGGCAGGGATCCATACTTTTAATTTTAGATTATGACTCTCTATTTGAAACTTCGAGTCACATTATAGCACTGCAAAGGTAAGCAAAGTTTGCGAAACACGCAAATTTTCTCCTCTATATCTTTAATATTCTATCATGCCGCCGCTAATCGAACCCGTGTATGTGATGTTGATGTCGCGTGCGTAGTCGCCGTTTTTCTCCTTCATTTCGTCGATATGCAGCTCTATGGTGTATATCTTGTTGCCGTATTTGTCGTTTTTGTGCAAACAGGTGAATTTTATCCATGCTCCTTTTACTGGGAGAGTATCTGCCGTACCTAAATATGCCTTTGTCACCTCGTATCCATTTTCAAAGCCGTAGAGCGTACCCCAAAGTTGGTCTATCTGGTATGTGCCGTCCCACTTATCCAGACCTGGGTCGTTTGCTATATACATTCCAATCTCCCATCGGTCGGTGGCATCTATTCCACTGCGAGCCTCGCTATGCAGCGAGAATTTACTGACATATTGGTATTGATAGTAGTCAAACCCTGATACCTTGAATTTCCTCAAGGCATCGCAAAACTTGCTTTCTTTTGCGACATACTCTTCTTCTGGAGGATTGTTTTCCCCACCTTCATCGTCACTGCTGCTGCTACAACTCGCTACACTCGCGCCCATGGCAAGCATCATGGCTAACATGAGCAAAAAACTGAAAATTTTCTTCATAATAAATCTGTTATTTTAGTTAGTAATTATTTTTTATGTCCGATGTTTCACGCACGTTTTTTGTACCTTTACACTATGAGCAACGTCAGTGAACTTTCAGTAGACATTCAGTAGACTTTCAGTAGACTTGCTCTGAGTGTATTAATGCCCCTTTTTAGGGACAATGTTTCACGGAAAAATTTATTGCGTATGGCAAAGATTGTTCCAAGCCACTTGGTTAGTTCCATTAGTGGCAAACTGTGCAAAAAGGACACTACTTATATTGGTGTCAACAAACGCACGGGTAAGATGTATTCGGCTGGCTATCACGGATGCGTGCAGCCGAACAGTGAGAAACAGCAGACGGTGAAATCTTCGTTTACGAAGAAATCGCAGTTCGCCTCTTCTTGGTGGAAGCAGAACCGTCCGTCCGACAAGTCGGCGAAGGGCACGGAGGCTTACCTCGCCGTGATGAAGGCCTACAAGGCGCAGCACAAGATCGGCAACCCCTACAGCTACATGCGCTCCCTCGTCACCGATGACCTCAAGGTCATCCTTGCCGGCAACGACCTCACGGGTAGCGTGAAGCCCGGCGGCTCCACCACTGAAGGCGGCGGTCAGAAGCCCGGCGGCGAGCTGGAGTCTTAAAGGCCGCTAAGTGCCAGAAGGCTTAACATTTCCCACGGTAGGCACACGGCTTGCCGTGGGATTTTTTATTCTTCGGGCAGGAGCATCACACCGACACGAACCTTTGCACCACAATGAGGACAGAAGGCGGTGGTGTTGATAGTAGGCTGTGCATCGCTCGAATCGCCTATTGGATAGAACAAATCAGTGATGTCGCAATCCAGTTTCTCGCAAAGGTCTTCCAAACGTTTTATTGTAGGGTTGCCTTTGATGTAATTCTGAATGATGTTCTGCGTCTTTAAGTCGAACTTCTGACAGAAAGACGTAATGGTGTAACCGCGCTCTTTTATGGCGCGACGAATGTCAATTTTCGTTCTCATGTTTATATTTGTATTGCTTTGGCTGCAAAGTTAATACATATATTTGTATTTTGCAAGTTTTTCTGAAAAATAATTATTATATACGTTTATTTCTGTTCAAAAGAGTATAGTTTTATCTGTTTGCAGCGTTTTCTTTTGTATTTTTTTTGTAAAAAAAAAAGAGGTATATAATCTGTTTTGTTGTAACTGAATTATTCTTTCGCCCCTATAAATAGTTAATAATCAAAGGCTTAACTGAAAAGCCAAACTCTAAAAGCCATCCCGAAAGGAATACCTAAATAATTGATAATTAGAGCAATCGCATCCAGCAAACTTTCCTTGCAACTTCGATTCACAAGTGAGAGCGCCGCCGCACTGAGGAGCCTTGCGTGCCCCCGCCCGCGTGTCCGGCTGTGAATATGCGGGCGGGGATGCCAGGGAGGCACCACCAGCACCACCAGGAAGGCAGCCACCAGCCACGAGGACACCAGCCACCAGGGAGGCACCTCCACCACTGGAACCAGGGAGGCGGCCACCAGCCACCAGAACCGCAACGACCCTATATATAATAAGGTATGCAATTATATCTGTTTGCAAATAAATGTAAACAAATCATATATATTTGTTTAAGGAGGTTAAAAATAAATGTATTTGATAACTTTTTAATCGAAAAATTTGTCTATTACAATTATATGTAGTACTTTTGCAAATGTAAAACAAGAAACAAAATGATATAAAGCTGGGGGCAACAGTATAAAATTCCGCATTTAAACAATGAATAAGCAACAAACTAAAGTTTTGATCGCACTTGCAGCGATCGCAATGGCTAACAAAGAAGGCTTTACCGTTAGCGCTGCCAACCTGCAGCCAGTTAAAAGCGGTTACGCTGTAGCCGTTGCAGATACTCAAAACTCTTTCGGCTTGGAAGGTCTTGCAAACGTTGTTAAATATGTTACAGAACATCCAAATATTAACGCTTTCGGCGGCTGGTACAATAGCGACAATAATCAATTTTATTTTGACGCAACCGTAATCGTAGACGATTTGCAAACCGCAAAAGATCTTGGACGTTATAACAACCAAATAGCTATTTTTGATCTGGCGAACATGAAAGAAATAAAACTTTAAACAAGAACCAGGACCGGCGGCGCCGGTCCTTACTTCAAATAATTTTTTAATAAATAAAATTATGAGACAAATAGATAAATTACATAGCTTTATAAAGAATCCACTTAATTATGGAATCCGTAAAAATTCACGCGTGTATAAATGTTTATGCGATATTGCTTGTAATGGTATAGCGACAACCGGTTATAGCGACAAAGATACAAAACATATCGAAACGGGGGATGTTATGCGTATTTTAAAGCGCCTTGGTGTTGCGTGTGGCTCTATGAACGTTTCGCCCCGTGGTGGTGCGTGTGGTGAACGTGTCTTTTTAAACGGCAAAGTTAGAAAAGATTGTATAACGAGTTATGAAAAGTTTAGAGTGAATTTTTTGCACGATCATTCAAATAAAAATGATTTCGATTCTGTAGATGCTTTTATAGCAAGTTTGCAAAAATAGAAATAACCAGGGACCGGCGCCGCCGGTCCTTCATCTAACAATAACAAAAATACTTTTATGTTATGATTTACAATAAAGAAATAAATGGCGTTAAATTTACGCTTGTGTGTGAGTCTTGGAACACTCGTAACAGTTGGGGACACGAAGTAACTTTATATAAAAACGACACGTTTAAAGTTGGCCGGGCAAAGATACGTTATTATAACAGAACATGGGAAAGTTACCAATATCAAAGCGCAATAAAAAACGTTATTATTGACGTACTCGAGAAAATTAAGGCGGCCGCAAAGAAGGCGTTTTTAACTTTGCATAACTACAAGGTTATGACCAAAAAACGCGCCGCGGTTTTCCTTGAGTTCTTGAACCAAGATAATACATATAATATGTATAATGAATTATATCGGATGTTTTAACCGTTCACGGGACGGGCTGCAGGTTTGCAGCCCGTTTTTTTCGTTCCTGGTGCGCCTCAATGCTGCCAGGTGTGGAGTGTTGCACTCGTGCCCCTTTGCGCCGTTCCTGGTGCCTCGATGCTGCCAGGTGTGGAGTGTTACCCGTGCACCTTTTGCGCCGTTCCTGGTGCCTCGATGCTGCCAGGTGTGGAGTGTTGCCCGTTGTACCTTTTGCGCCCGTCCTGGTGCCTTCCTGGTGCCCACTTTGTTACGTTATACATATTATAGTATATCACAGATTTTAGAGCTTTTTGCAGCCGATCCCACTCCTGGCAGCTCGTTATAGACCTTATAGCATATCACAGAGATGAGGGAATTACAAACAAATGTAAATAATACCTATTACAAATACATATAATTGTGTATAAACGTTAAAAATAAATGTATTTGATAACTTTTTAATTTAGATATTTGGATATTTCAAATGTATATAGTAATTTTGCAAACGAAAATAAGAAACAAATAACAATTTAGATCTGGCGGCAACAGCAATTCGGCTTATAGATTATGGCACGTATCACTAAAAAACAGGAGTTCGACGAGCTTTCAAAGTTCGGCTGCGCTTTCCTTCAGACTAACAATTATGGCGGTTATTGCATCGTTATAGACGATGGAGGAGAAGGGGTATTGTGGCGCGACTGCACCAGCAGAAACGAGCACACGGCACAACGATGGCAGCGCATCAAATACACTTGCCCGCGTGATCCTGAAGCTGAATGCCGTCCGTATTTTACCATATACGGAACGCGTTATTATCTGGACGATTTCATGCGCTGCGCCTAACCATACCAGGGAGACTCCGGCCTCCCTATTATAGACTACATATAAAATCACTAACATAAAAAATACTTTAGATTATGAGTACACCTAATTTTGCATTAAAAAACGCCTCACGTTATTTCGTTTTCGGTATGCCTGTTTTTTACACACAGGAGGAAATTGACGAGCGCGAACTCGACCAGGACCTTTTAGGCGAGTATGATGAACTGGACACGGAGGCTTATTATGAAGCCGACAAAGAGAATGTGGCTTGTGAGTTGAAGGCAAAGGGCTGGAACGATATAGAGGAATGCGACGGGGATCGCTATTACCCTACAACTCTATTTTCTGAAAAGACTAAAACTTTCTGGTTTGGCAGTACGTCAATAGATATTACTATACAGGCCGGTTGCACGTCCGGCTATTACGAGGCAGCTAATTTTGACTGGTTCGCGAAAGTGAAGGTTAGCGGCATGATAGACGGCTATATAGAGACGTTTGAGTATGAGCACGACGAGCTGGAGGCCGACGACGTGATCCGCGACAACTGGTACGACAATAAGGGGCTCAGCAAGATTCACGCCGCGCACATTATCCGCAAGATCGAGGCCGTTATAGACGAGCTGAAAAACGAGGCTGAAATGGCCTTCTCGATGTATTGCGACCAGGAAATGTATCGCGCCTATCTTTGCTCCAACGGCGAGGCCGGCTATGGCAGAACGGACAAGCGCCTTTGGCAGGAAGTGGAAGAGCAGAAGAAGAAAATCGCATAAATTTATATCATCATGGCACAGAATATCACAATATCAAGCACAACGGGCACACGTGCCCTTCTGATGGCTTTATTTGCCGTTATCGTGTTACTCGCCAGTCGCACGGCAGAAAACGCCCTGGCGGCCCTGAAAACGGTCTGCCAGTGGCTCAAAACCAAGCACAGTTTTTATGGCCAGGATGGCGACCCAATCAAGTGTACCGGCTGGCAGTTTGTCGGCTACAACATCATTGCAGCTGTAGTGGCAATATTGCTCTGCATCGAGTATTAATAACGCCTTATTATAGGCAGATAAAAACATCACAAACTTTAAATATTTATAGATTATGGCTCAGATAGTATTATACAACGTTAGCAACGATGAAAAGTATTTCCCACAGCGTCGAGACATGTTTAATGAGGCGCGATGGAACGAGGCAAAGCGCCTCATGGCTCAGGTACTCAAACAGCACAGCAAGGAGGCAGCCCGCCGCTCGTCGCGCTTCCTTCAGGACAGGATGGTAGCCGGGGATTTTCCTGCACCGGCTGGAGGCTATCACAACGGCATCACATGTATAGCCAATAGCGGCGAACACAGCCAGCAGCGGGGCGAGTTTACGGTGTACGATATTATAGGCAGCTCGTATATTTACGAGGCACCTACAGGCGATCTGTGTATTGCCAACATTCCGGAGGAAGGAGAAACGGAATACTACCGTATAGCCGTATTGTCTTACTAATCATCATTCACGGGGCTGCATCTGGCAGCAGGGCAGCCCTATTATAGAACATATAAAAAATTGAGAATATTATGTATCAGATATTTGTTGAAGCGAAAAATCTTATTTGCAACGATGGCGAGGTGTGGCTGTGGAAGTCTGAAAGCCTGGATGGCGTGTGCCACTTTGCCACAAAGGAGGATGCGCAGAGGTATATAGATTTGTATCACCAGTTTCGCCGTGAGAATGGATGGAAAGAGGAGTCCTACAGTATCGGTACGGAGGCGGACTTTATGGCGGCTGCAAAAAAACATGAAGCCGACAAGAAGGCCAACGAAGTGAAGGCGTATTGCAAGCACGCGGACGCATTGATAGAGCGCAGAAAACTTGAAATCAAGGCCCTGGACGGACTTATTCAGGTGTGCCGAAAGTTTGATGGCAAGGTACTAAACAAACGTTTCCATGATGCCGTGAAGGAGGCAACAGGTCTCTATAGCTCGTTCACTCAATATAGCTTCGAGCTTGAAAGTTACAGCCGTAACTGTTCTGAAGAGTATCGACCATACGTGATTATATGTGCGGACTGGAGCCACGGGAAAAAAACATCAGATCGGCTTTTACAGTGGCAGTGGAATACTGGTGAACGCCTGGAAGCCGAAAAGGCGGTTGCTGTTATAGAACAGTATAAAAATGAGCGTTTGGCGGTTATTGAGAATCTGAAGGCATCCAAAAAGAAGTATGCAGCCTATCTGCGCCTGGCACGAAAAGCGGAGGCGATCATGAAGGAGATGGAAGGCTACGATCGCACTATCTGCGAGTTTGCAAAAACTCACGCATTGAGTCAGTATCACGTTCTTTCTATTTTCTGGAAAATCTATTAAATCATCATCCACGGGGCTGCACCTGGCAGTAGGGCAGCCCTATTATAGAACACATCAAATTTTGAGAAAATCATGGATAAAAAGAAGTATATCGACGTATTGACCGAACAGGCTAACAAGCACAGCAGACCGCAGGAACTGGCTCTGAGCGACTTTTGCGACTATCTTATAGAGTTCTTCAGCATTGACGCTTTCAAGGCTGGCACCGTTGAATATAGCCAGCACATTTTGAGTTGCACAGAGCAGAATCCTGAGTTTGCCGTTCTCGCCCTCCAGTGGCTGGGCGATGTGGCAACAGCGATGAATCGTGGCGAGTGGCTGGACGTGTTCGGCATCCTGTATGAAGAAATGTATTTGAGCCGTGGCAAGGCATCGAAAACGGGGCAGTTCTTCACGCCTCAGAGTATTTCGGACCTTATGGCACGGATTAGCACACTGGGAGCCGGGGATCATGGCAAGGTGAACGACTGCGCAGCAGGTAGCGGACGTTTGCTCCTGGCTCACTACATGGAGAAGAGCAAGCTGGATCATTCAGCGGGCCGCCGCTTCGAGTATGTGGCACAAGACAGCGATCCTATTGCCTGCAAGATGTGCGCTCTGAACCTCATGGCACATGGCATGTATGGCCGTGTGGAGTGTCGAGATACATTGCGCATGAATGAGCCGACGGTGGTGTACGTCATCAACGAAGTGAAATATCCGTTTAATACGCCTTATTATAGCGTGAGAAAAATATTAGCGGAAAATCGGAAATAAGGTATCACGGGGGCATTTGCCCCTATTATAGACAAATAAAAATACTACAATTATGAGAGTACCAAAAGATATACCCGCAGAACTAAAACTCCTTATCAATGCTATATTGAAACGTTCTGGCGATTGCGAAAAATGGCTTGATGGATATAATCAAGATCCATGGCGCTTCGCCTGGTACGGTTTTCGTATGATTTGTGAACCGCTGTTCTGCAGCTATGGCCGTATAGGCTATAGCATCAATTATAAAGGGTACGAGATTCACGTGGACAATGAGTTGTCTCGAATCTCTATTATAGACGACTAAAATATTAGAATTATGGAAAAGATTTTTGCAAATGAGACTATAGGTATATTGCAGAGTTTTGTGGGCTTTTACGACTCCATCTGGAGTCCTGACGACACAATATATTATGAGTGTGAGGAAAAAGGTCTGAAGGAGGATGTTGACTTTACTTTCGACTATAAGCAGTACCAGAACGACATCTGCCAAGCATATACGGAGGTGTGGGAATTGTGGATGCAGGAGTTTATTAGCGACGATATAGAACTGGAGTTCGTAGAGGTTCACAGTCCACGATACTACAATTACGAAAATGATTCTTGTCGCGTAAAAATTCGCTTGACACAGGCTGCGGAGGATGCTATTATAGCCAAGATAAAAAAACACCGCAATCAGTTGGCTAAGTGGATAAAGAAGAACCATACAAACTATGATGGCTTCTTTTCCAATCTATCCAACGACATCGACCAGTGGCCACGCCGCTTGTTCGATGACAACGAGACTTTCCAACCTGCCTATCTCTTTTGTATGCTCTATTATATTGTTAAGGCAGAATATATAGCGAAAGGTGAAACTGAAAGTCTTGAATACGAAGTGTACGGTCGCATATGTGAAGATATTAGTATAACATCATATATGAAGGACATCGAAAAAGTTGCTTAATTGTATGAAAACATCTAAAACAATTCATTCCTTCCTGCTTAGTGAGCAGGAAGGGAACATCCTCCTCACGGCTCAGGAACGCCCCTGGAGCGTGTTGCAGGTGATACCCACCACTCCGGCAGACTTCGACCGCACGGTGGCAGCTCTCAAGGAGCGAGGCATGGTAGCCCATCACGATACCGACCGCACATTCTGCATCATCCACCTGGCAAGCGGCGACCACGACGGGAAGCACCCAGAACGGCACATTGCCATCACTCAGAACAACTACAAGCAGATCATCGAGGAGCTGAAGGACACGATGACACAGGCGGCAGTGTGGTATAAGACGAACATATTATAGAACCTACGAAAATCAGAAAATTATGAAATTAAGACTTTATCACGACACAAGAAAGGAGTTCCGTGACTCCGTGGATGCATGGACCATCTATGTTCCATATCCGAAGTGGCTTAGGGAAAAGACAGGCAGAACAATGGGGGCGTTCCTCGGATGCACTCCTACGGAAACAGGAATGATACGGTGTATTTGGGAGTACGACGAAAGAAGATGGGGATACCCATATTTTGGCAAGAAGATTGCCCCGAAGACTACTCCCAAAGCATTTCAGAAGATTTTCTACAACCTGGAGAAGCTATGGAACGAGACGATCACAAAGAACACGGAAGAGGCGTGGAAGAAATGGAACTTAGCCTAAAAGGGTGGAGAGGTATGAGAGGATTAAAAGTGGCAATTACAAGATAATGCCGCCACCTCTTGTTATCCCCCCTCATCCCGTGCCCGGCACGGCCTTGCGAAGGATCGACCCCTTCGGCGGGAGCTATCATAATCATCATCTGAGTATTTTTGTGTTAGGCTGCTGGCAGTCCGTGAGGATAGCAGCAGCGCCCCACTCCCCACGGCTGGCATGTGAGGGCTCGACACCCGAAGGAGTGACAACGTGAGCCGGAAGATACGGGAAACAGAGGAAAAAGCCCGCGAAATCTGTGAAATATGACGGAAAATGTAAAGAAAACAATAAAAGTGCATTTTATTCTGAATAAAAGTCCTTTTTATTTTGGTAGTTACAAAAATTATCACTATCTTTGCATCAGAAAAATAAAGAAAACAATATTAATCATTAGAAAGGGCGGCAACCTATAAGCGGCAATTAGAATATGAAGACTTACAACAAACAGCAGTTCATCGAGAAGTTTGGCGACAAGAAGGATTCTATCGCATTCGTGTATCCTTATTACGCAGACGTTGTTTATAACATTCCAGACGTTGAGGACATCTGGAAATTTATAGACATGCTCCCTGGCGAAGCAGTATTCGATGTTTATTCATTCTCGGCTGGTCTCTCTAATAATAAGGTATTAAAGAAGACCTTTAACGAGGACGTGTTCGGATATTACGGTGAAAAGTGTCTTTATGATTATCGCAATCTCGAAGACAATGGCGACGACATTTTTGTTGCGTTAATCTGTGACTACTATAGCCTTCGGAAGGGTATCGTTGCAAGTCAATATCCTTATAAGGTGACTGCGGAAATGATACGTCGTGCTTTGGGTAAGTCATGCAGCCAGCTGCTTGACCTCCGCGAAAAGCAAGTGCGTGGCATCATTCAGCGCGTAGAAACTCCTTATTATAAGGGACGTGCGGATTTCGCTACACGTCAGGAGGCTAAGGAAGTTATTGCCCAACAAGTGCAGAAATATCAGTCGTACATACGTGGCGTTCTGGGCAGATGCAAGGAGATTGACACTAAGGGCCTATCGCTTGAAGAAGGTGCGAAGATGTGGCTCAAGTATCAGAAGCAGTTGAAGAAGGAGCAGGAGAAGGAGCAGAAGGCGAGAGAGAAAGCCGAGGAAAAGGCTCGCAAGGCTTACGAGGAAGAGCAGAAGCGCGTTAGTATGATGATTGACGACTACTTCTCGGTATTTGGATTTGTTATAGCAAATTTGCGCACGGGTGAAAATACCGGCAACATCTCTGGTCATATTGCCGACGAGAACAATATCGTCTGCGATGAGGAACGAGATTTTGATGGTTATTCTCGGAGTTGCAAGTTCGCAATGATACGCCGTTTCTTCACCCTGAACATCAAGAAGGGCTTCAGGGTTCGTAATGTAGGCGGTCTGATTACCTTCTATAAGGGCGAGTTTAATCGCCAAGGAATGAAAGTGGAATGGATAGAGCAGGGACGCTCTATAGCCGACATCACTAAGCATACGGGCTACCTTGTAAGAGGTGAGCACATCGAGGCTAAGAGTCTGCGTGAGGCTGTCCGCATCAACGAGGAGCACCGAGCCATGAAGCTGGCTCGCATATTGAGCAAGCGCAAGAGAGCCGAGAGACGCGAGGAAGAGAAACAGAACGGCAGCCTGAAGATCACCTTTGCCGACTCGCTGAATGCTGGCAACTGTCGCCCTGGTACTCAGGAGTTCAAGCACAAGTACGAGGAAGCTATAGGCCATAAGGCTA
>OGKS01000350.1_pt1 | contig 26272 bp, 22 predicted proteins | sample 1572491 | NCBI WGS metagenome assembly OGKS01 (sample SAMEA2582153, study PRJEB24529) | metagenome | biome: Human gut stool | place: China | collected 2011
ATGGGACAAATGATACTTCTACTTGCAGAAGCAATAATCAACACTGAAGACAATAACTCTGAAAACATTTCACTTAAAATTGTAGATTGTGCAGATTTACCATCACACAGCCATATTGACTGCATCATAAAACAGGATGAAATAATACAATTAGCAAGAATAATCAAATCGTACTGCATAACTCAAACAAAAGCACCAAACAGCTTATCAATTACAGGTGGAAGACTAAGCTTCCAATATTTGATATATGTTCTTGCAAAATATTTAACAACAAAAAAAGATGTTTTCTTTAATTCTAATGAACTAAGAATAATAGACACTGTTTCTTTAACATTTGTACAAGAAAATATTCATTATATAAAAGATATTTCATGGGTTTACTACAAGACAAATTTGCGAAATACGACCTGCCGCAGCAGTTTATGGCAAAAGGCGTATATCCTTATTTCCGCACAATTAACAGCCATCAGGATACAGAGGTAACGATGGATGGCAAAAAGGTCCTGATGTTCGGTTCGAACGCATATATGGGATTGACATATGACAAACGAATCATTGACGCTTCCATTGCTGCCACTGAAAAATATGGTACAGGATGTGCCGGTTCCCGTTTTCTGAACGGTACTCTTGATATACATGTTGAACTGGAAAAAGAATTGGCCGAGTTCGTAGGAAAAGACGAAGCGCTCTGTTTTTCTACCGGTTTTACAGTAAACTCAGGTGTTATTCCGGCTTTGACCGACCGTAACGATTATATCATCTGTGACGACCGCGACCACGCCTCTATCGTAGATGGCCGCCGCCTCTCCTTCTCACAGCAATTGAAATACAAACATAACGATATGGCAGATCTGGAAAAACAACTTCAAAAGTGTAATCCGGATTCAGTGAAGCTGATTATAGTGGACGGTGTGTTCTCTATGGAAGGCGACTTGGCAAACCTGCCCGAAATCGTACGTTTGAAACATAAATACAATGCGACCATCATGGTAGACGAAGCACATGGCTTGGGAGTATTCGGAAAACAGGGACGTGGTGTTTGTGACCATTTCGGTCTGACTCACGAAGTTGACCTAATCATGGGTACTTTCAGTAAATCATTGGCTTCTATCGGTGGATTCATCGCTGCTGACTCCTCTATTATTAATTGGTTACGCCATAACGCACGTACATATATATTCAGTGCATCCAACACTCCGGCCGCTACCGCGTCCGCCTTGGAGGCTCTCCACATCATCCAGAATGAACCGGAAAGACTCGAAGCCTTGTGGGAAGCTACCAATTATGCTTTGAAACGTTTCCGTGAAGCCGGTTTTGAGATTGGCGCAACAGAATCACCTATCATCCCTCTTTACGTACGCGATACGGAAAAGACATTCATGGTAACCAAACTGGCTTTTGACGAAGGTGTATTTATCAATCCGGTTATTCCGCCCGCATGTGCTCCACAAGACACATTGGTACGTGTGGCATTGATGGCTACCCATACAAAAGAACAGATAGACCGTGCTGTAGAGAAATTAGTCAAAGCATTCAAGGCTTTAGACCTCTTATAATCAGCATTCGAAATCATAAATAAAAAGCAGAGGATGAACTCATCCTCTGCTTCCCAAGCTGTTCGTATCAGGATTTAATTCCCTGACAGCCTCTTTTACTACCCTTTGAGTCGGATTCCTATAAGTCTCTGTCTGCTGTACAGGAACCATCTCATTCAGCATTCTCTCATATCCCTTCTGTTCCAACAAAGGCATATCTTTCTCATCTACCTTCTTTTGATTTTTAGTCTTCATATATCTCCTTATTTTTAGTTTCTTATCTTAAGAACAGAAAATGATAAAAGATAGTTCATTGTTACACCAAATTATATCACTCTATAATATCTCTGATTTCTAACAAGAAAAAAAGTACAGGCACAAAAGTATGATATTCAATGAATTGAGAATTAATCAATAAAAAACATTCGTTTGCCTATTGTTAATTAAAAAATACTCCCTATCTTTGCACCGCTTTTGAAAAGAACAACCCTTCAAAAAGTAGCGGGGTGTAGCGCAGTCCGGTTAGCGCACCTGCTTTGGGAGCAGGGGGTCGTGGGTTCGAATCCCGTCGCCCCGACATAAGGAAAACCGCTGATTATTAAGTTGTAAAGGCTTGATAATTGGCGGTTTTGTCGTTTGTTGTTACTCGTTTCTTTACCGCACAATACCGAAGACGAAAAAAAGTCCTTCTGCATCACCGAGCAATTAGGCTTTGCACTGGGGGCAGTGGGGCTTACGCTGCGCGACTGGCAAGGGCTTACGCCTGAGGAGTGGACGGCCGTGGCCGATAGCTACGCTACAAGCCACGAAATGGTCATGCACGACGGGTGGGAACGTATGCGTATGCTCGCCACCATTACCATTCAACCACACGTAAAGAACCGCCTCACCCCCGACACGCTATTACCCTTGCCTTGGGACAACGACCAGACTCAAACAACGCAAGCCGCCCACGTGCCACCAGTCGGTAAAGACGAGGCGCGTGAGCGGCTTGTTAGCTTGATGAAGGGGGTGAAAGATTAATAATAAGGCGGGAATTGTGGATAATAGCATGGCCCAAAATCGAACTCATCGGTAAAGGCTGTTAGTATCACACAACTTATGAAGGCTACTACTATCAGTGCGAAAAATGGATATAACACCCAAGGAGAGACACAACCAAAGCCCCAAATAACGGTTCCTAGTATAACTTCTAATATAAATAGGAATTTTATATAGCCTCAAAATCAGCGGTTTATAACTAAATGAATACTATTTGCTGAAAATTAGCTGATTATTCCAGCGCGAAGTCAAATACTCCAGCATAACCGGCAGTACCGTTTAGCACGGGCATTATGCAGTATTCGCCTGCTGGCCCGGTAACTGTAATTTCGTACACGTTATCGCGCAGCTGCCTATATTCCACGTTTACACCTTTGGCGGCACTAACCCCGACTTTAGAACCAACGATAGAAACCGATACCGTAGTAAGGTATCGGTTTTCTTTTTTAACCTCAAACTCACCTACGCTAAAGTCTTTGACGCTGTACGATGGAGTGAACATAAAGTATTTGGCGGCGTCGTAAGGCGATGGCGTGCCGAAGTATAGCCGGAACGTAGCCGAACCCCTAAAGCGGTTTTGGCTGGATGCGCCGTTAAACACTACCTTTGCTTTGCTTTTCAAACCGAAGCTTATTTTTGTCTGCGCAGGGCGCGCCGCCTCTATGCGGCTAATACCTGCGTTATCTACTTTATAAATACCTATACTATCCGTCTGCGCGTATGCGCACGCACAAAATGCCGACAAAGCGGCTGTTACTATAAACTTTTTCATTTTGCCATTATCTGTAATAGGGTTTGTATCTGTTTATCCTTTTCTGCCAGCAGGTCACGCACAAAGGTTTCCGATAGTGTCTGCTGGCCTATGACTGTGGCGTTTTTACCCGTTACGTTACTCGCGCCAATAATAGTTTGCGGGGTTTTGTATTTTTCCCCGATACCACGCAGCAACCAATCGCCCGAAACGTCCGGGCAAGTAGCCAAGATGCGCAACAGCGTATCTAAAGTTATGCGTTTACCATGGCTTAACTGACTGTTTAGGCGGCTTTGCGTCGCGCTATCGCCTGCCGCTACCGAATTTTCGGTTATACCTTTCTCTTTAAGTACCGCATTTATCCGCATACGGACGCTTTCGGCCTCTAATTCGTACTGGTTTTCTGCCATAAAACCTAATTTTCTGTAAAATTTCAGTAAAAAATCGATTTTTCTTTGATTCTTTCTTTGAAAGCTACCGAAAAAGCCATGCTTTTACACCAACGAACAAACGAACGAACCGAAAGGGCATAAGAAAGGCCGCTGATTTTTTAGCCGGCTATCGCATACTTTTCAGTGGCAAAGATAGGCGGTTTTTCTATTATGAATGTTGACCAATACCAGCCAAAATAGCTAAATGCTATCATTCGCTCTTTGAACTTGCTCAGCAGCTTTTGCTGCATCACCTTGTGAGTGTGGTGATAAACATATACCGCACGCACCTTGCCGAAGTGAAATGCCATAGCTATAACGAGCAGCGAGGCCACTATGTACCCTGCTGTCCCATGCAAGTGTCCTAATAGCTGCAGTTTGAAAAAGAAGTACATAAAATCTATAAAGAACACCAACGAGGCATAACCACAAAATTTGCCCACTATGCGTGCTCTCTGTCTCTTGGCTTGTATCTCTTTTAAGGGTACACGCTCTTTTGGTTTCTGTTCGCTTCCCATATCGCAAAAAAATCAATAATAATAACCTCCCCCGCCTCGGAAATCGTCGTCAATAAACGCCAATATGCCCATTGTAGTGAAACATACAACCAACGCTGCAACCAACATTACCTGTATAAATTCATTTGAACAATACGTTGATGATATAAATACAATTAAGCAAATATTTACTAATACAGACAACCAGAACAAAAATCTGCACACGGCTATTACTTTTTCTTTAAATGTAAAGTCCTTATGTTCCTTTTTTTTGCTTTCCATATCGCAATAGGTTTTGGTTTTGCAAATATGATACTTTATAGATTACTAACCAAGTAAAAACTCAATAAATATGTGGCTTCAAAAGAAATAAAATTCAACCTAAGGCTCGCTATTGACGGTAAAGAATGCTCAAAAATAAATTTTCGGTAGTATATGATGCTATCGCTTCAGGGGCAAAAACCATTACACCTGCTTTAAGTTTTATAGCTCAATTAGGGTTAGCCATTAATGCTTATAAAGCTATACAGATAGCAGCTACAGGTGTTGTAAAGGGTTTTACTTTTGCAATGCAAGCACTACACGTAAAGGAACTTTTAGTACTTGTACGCACGAGAGCAATGACTTTAGTCCAAGCCACATGGCGTGCTATTTGTTTAGTAAGTGCCGCCACTACACGTGCGCTCAGTGGTGCTTTAGTAGCCTTGGGCGTGAGTGCCAACGTGGCAAAAGGATCTATCCGTGGCTTGTTGGCTTCGACAGTGGGCTTACCCCTTTATTTCGTTCCCCATTTCTGAACCATTTCTAAACCATTTGTGAGCACCAACTCACCTCGTTATTTAAAACCGCCTCATTCTCACCCATTTACGCCCCTTATCGCCATAGCTTTGGGCGCAGTTTGTATATCATTAATAGGTGCAGTATGTAATGCTTTGGTTATTATTGTGTATATTTGCAAAATATTAACTAAAGTGGTTATAAAAGTTTATTCATGGTACTAAAAAAGTTATTGGGTTTTGACCCGAAACAACATTCTTTCAAAACAGAAATGGTGGCTGGCTTGACCACATTCCTAACGATGTGTTACATATTGGCTGTTAATCCAGCTATACTCTCTACTACAGGAATGGACAAGGGAGCCCTCTTTACAAGTACGGCTATAGCTTCGGCTATAGCAACCCTATTGCTCGCTTTTATGGCAAAGTTGCCATTCGCGCAAGCTCCAAGTATGGGTTTGAATGCGTTTTTTGCTTTCACGTTATGTCAAGCTATGGGACTCTCGTGGCAACAAGCATTGGCTGTATTGCTAATAGAAGGTGTAATCTTTATTTTGATTACCTTTCTTAATATACGCGATCTAATACTTGATAGTATACCTGCCAATCTGCGTTATGCTATCTCGACAGGAATAGGTATGTTTATAGCCTTTATTGGTCTAAAGAATGCACACGTTATTGTATCAAATCCTGATACATTTGTGAAGTTAGGTAATTTTACTCCAACTTGCCTTTTGGGAATCTTCTCAATTGTAGTTAGTGGCATCTTAATGGTGCGTGGCGTTAAGGGAGCTTTGTTTTATGCTATATTGCTATCTACGTTGGTTGGTATACCGATGGGTGTTACTGAAATACCAGAGAATTGGATGCCAATATCAGCGCCACATAGCATTGCGCCTATATTTTGCCAATTTGACTTTACGGGCTTCTTTACGCCTAAGACGTTTATGGCCATCTTTTCGCTTCTTTTGGTCAATATCTTTGACACGTTGGGTACGTTAGTGGGTTTGGTGCAAAAGACAGGACTCTCAATAGATGGCAAGATACCTCACATGCGTGAAGCTATGCTGAGTGATGCTATAGGTACAACGGCTGGAGCAATGTTAGGTAGCAGTACGATTACGACGTATGTAGAAAGTGCTTCGGGTATTGCTGAAGGAGGACGAACAGGACTCACGGCCTTTAATGTAGGATTGCTTTTTGTACTTAGTATCTTTCTCTCTCCTATCTTTTTGCTTATTCCTTCTGCTGCTACAAGTGGTGCTTTGGTTATGGTAGGAGTATTGATGGTGGACTCTTTTAAGGAAATAAAGTTGGACGATGTGTCGGATTCTTTTCCAGCTTTTATTACTATGATTACCATGGTACTTTGCTATTCAATTGCTGATGGCATTTGTTTGGGTATTATGAGTTATGTGCTAATCAAGATTTTTGCAGGGAAACGTAAGGAGCTGAATTGGACGCTTATAATTTTGGCTATACTCTTTGCTCTAAATTATGCTTTTGGATAAGCGGTAATTGAAGTCGTCTAAACTTTTCTGACGAAGATTATATTTAAACTTTTATCTCTTCTAAATTCAATCTTTACCTTTCTTTTTGACCGCTTTTTGACCTTTCATCGGTCGTGTAGCTCGCTACACTCCCTCCTCAATGCCAAAAATCGCCTCAAAAATAAAGGCAAATCTTGAACTTCATAAAAGTTTAGACGACTTCATTGACTGAAACTTTTTAATAATCTGTACTTCTATTATGAAATCAAAATTTCTTCTTTTCTTCTCTATCCTGTTGGTTTCGGTTAAGGCAACCATGGCGCAGGTTAACATGCAAGTGTTTTATGACTTTGGTTCTGATCGTAAATACGTTACGATGACGCTTGAAATGTTTAAGGCTGATAAGTGGGGTAATACGTACTTTTTTGTAGACCACGACTTTAACTATAATCAGCATGTTGAAGGGCCTAATTTAGCTCCTGGCGGAACGTATCTTGAGATAGCGCGTTGTCTTAACTTTTGGCAGAATACGAAGTTAGCCCCATTAAGCTTGCATGTAGAGTATAATGGTGGTATAACTAAGAGTTATCCTATAAATAATGCTTGGCTTGTAGGTTTGGATTATTTCATTCACGATAAGTCATATAAAAATACGCTCAATCTTAAGGCGCTTTATAAAAACATTAAGAAGCGTACCTCAGACGTTCCGATGCAATTCACAGCCGTTTGGACGTGTAAAGACGTATTAGGGCTAAAGCGACTCACTTTTGATGGTTTTGCCGACTTTTGGTGGGAAAATCATGATTGCGACTTTCAAGCTGATGGAAGCAGCAAACGCAAGCGTACCGTTTTCATAACCGAACCCCAACTTTGGTACAATATTGGTGACCTATTTGGTTGTGAAAATCTAAATGTCGGAACTGAAATCGAACTTAGTAATAATTTCGGTAGTACAGCTGGCTTTAAGTGTCGTCCTTGTTTAGGCGTGAAGTGGGTGTTCTAATAATTTAGTAAAAAAATATAGTTTGCATTTCTGATTAGACAAACTGCAATTGATAAGGCCTCTTCCCACTACCGCTCCCCGACTGGGGTGGGGTAGGAGAAGAGGCTTTATCAATTGCAGTTTTTAAATATAACTTTCGCACCTAAATGGCTAATGAGGTGAGTTTATAATTTAAGCTCGTTAATCCACTCTGTTATAAGTGTTAGCACTTCAGGTGAGATAGTCTCTTCAATCTGTTGGTACTCTATAACGTTGCCTGTCTGACAATGCTGGAATAAGTGGTTAAGTCCTTCCATGGTTTTAATGGTGTGAGGGCAGTTTGTAAGTCCTTTTTCTAATGCGCTAAGGTTTGTAGCATAGTTCACTTGTTTATCTTTCGTGCCGTTTAATGCTAAAACGGGACATTTAATTTGGCTTAGTGTGCGGCTCGGATTAATATTTATGAACTCACGAATATACTTGCTATCACCTTGTTGTAGTGACTTTTCAAACATAGGTCTGAGTATGGCAGGTATATTATCTCTTTTGATTTCACTGATTTTTTTGCCACTTGCCAAGTCATCGAGAACGGTGTCAAGCGTATTCAGGTAAGAAGAGATTACATCGTTGGGCAAGCCGATGGCTGCTAAAGCCTCTTTGTTTTGTTCTATAAGAGTGCTTTTCCCAGATACGACCATGCCTGCCAGTGAAACGATAAAGTCTGCTTTACCTTCCTCTGCCAGCAAAAGTGCGATGCTCCCGCCTTCGCTGTGTCCAAGAATGCCTACGTTCGAAAATCGTTTGCGAAGAAATTCTAATCCTGCTTCAGCGTCTTGCTTGAAGTCGTTGGTTGTAAAATTTGCAAAGTTAATCGACTTATCATTCCAGCCTCTGTCGTCATAGCGCAAAGAGGCTATTCCATTTCGAGCTAATGCATCAGCAATGACGGCAAAAGGCTTATGGCTAAGCATCTCTTCATCTCGATTTTGCTGTCCACTTCCTGTAATCATTAGCACAATAGGCGTGTTTTGGTTATACTCTTTAGGTAATGAGAGTGTACCATGGAAGGTGTATCCGCTATTTGTAAAGGATACTTCTTCTTCGCTATAGGGGAAAGGAGGGGTGGGTGTTTGTGGACGATTAATAGTAGGCTTACCGGCGTGTAACGTTAGTGGAAGGTGAAATCCATTTTGCGTGAAGGTGCCTTCGATACATTCTCCGACATTTTTTCCTTCAAAGGTGGCACCAATCATCTTTATGAATACTTTAATGGTACCATCTTCGTCAACAGACTTTTCAGCAGGAATGTTGTTGATTCCTTGTGACGGAGAGTCAAGCGTACAGTTATTATCGTTGAAGTTGAACACAAGTGGTAACTCCATACCTTGTATGATAATTTTGCCACTCCAAGTTCCTTTTTGCGCGTATGTAGTTAGGCAAGTAAGGCTTAAAAAGAATGTAGTTATGATTTGGCTGAGTTTCATAATGTATTGTGATTATTTTATGTCGCAAAGGTATCATATTGTATTGAATTACGTTAAGTTTTATAATATGTTTTGTATTTGGTCGTTTTAAAATTGTTACTTTTGCTCATGAAAGGTTTTGCCACGCATCAAATAATTCAACATTTATGACACAACAAGCACATATCATATCGTTACCCAGAATAGCTGACGGACGAGGAAACTTGTCTATTATCGAACAATTGAAAAATATACCTTTTGTGATACGTCGGGCATATTGGATATACGATGTGCCTGGAGGTTATGCCCGTGGCGAGCATGCTTATAAGCAGAATGAAGAGTTTATTGTAGCTCTCTCAGGTAGTTTTGATGTAGAATTAGACGATGGGAATGAAAAGCGGGTATTCTCTTTAAACAGATCGTACAATGGAGTGTTTGTACCAAAGGGAACGTGGCGAAAAATGCTAAATTTCTCTACTAACTCATTGGCCTTGGTGTTGGCATCAATGCCCTTTGATGTCAATGACTATGTGTTTAATTACAAAGAGTTTTTATTGTGGAAAAGAGGTGAGATAGCAGAAACGCATTCGCCTAATACGCCGGCACAAGATGTTCCAGCAATGTTGTCCTCTGCTTTTACAATAGATTGTAAGCGCTTGGTAACCGTTTTTGATTGTTCGTTATATCAACTCACACGCGAGCAACACCCTGAGGGTAGCCTAACGTTCGTTTATGAAAAGGTTCATGTACCGTTTGCAATCAATCGTGTTTTTTATAGTTACGACATTCCTTCAGGTGAGGATCGTGGAGCGCATGCTCATCGACATTGTCATCAACTGATTATAGCAGCTTCAGGGAGTTTTGAAGTGGTGCTTGATGATGGTGTGAATAAGCGTACTGTTATGCTGAACCGCCCCTTCTGGGGATTACACGTTCCGCCAGGTGTTTGGGCTTCGGAGCAGGGCTTCTCGTCGGGGAGCATCTGTCTTGTCTTAGCCTCTCACGCTTATGAGGAGGAAGATTACATACGCTCGTATGATGACTTCATAGCGTTTCGAAGGGAGCAAACGAACCTCTAAAAAGATGAAGAGGCGATTACGTAGCAAATATTTGACAAGCCACTTTAACTTCAGTATATGATAAAACTTTTAGACCTTCAAGCAATAACTGCACAACATATTGATGAATATACTCAAGCCGTTCAGCGAGTTATACAATCAGGTTGGTTTTTGCAAGGAGAGGAGATAAAACAATTTGAGCTAACTTATGCTCAATATATAGGTACGAAGCACTGTGTGAGTGTGGCCAATGGGCTTGATGCGCTCTATCTAATATTGCGTGCTTATAAGGAGTTGGGCATAATGAGTGAAGGTGATGAGGTGATTGTGCCTGCCAACACTTATATAGCAACTATTTTGGCCATAACGCGCAATAATCTGGTGCCAGTGTTGGTGGAGCCTACATGGGATAATCTTGAGTTAGATACAGCACGGGTTGAGCAAGCCATTACGACGCGAACGCGAGCCGTTATGACAGTTCACCTCTATGGTCGTATCGCATACGATGATTGCTTGCACGATGTGTGTCAGCGTCATCATTTAAAGTTGATTGAAGACTGCGCACAAAGTCAAGGGTGCGCTTATCAAGGCATAAAAACGGGTGCTTTAGGCGATGCTGCAGCACATAGCTTCTATCCAGGTAAAAACATAGGGGCTTTTGGTGATGCTGGGGCGGTGACGACGAATGATGACGATTTAGCTTCAGTTATACGCGCTTTAGCAAATTATGGTAGTGAACGAAAGTATGTGTTCAAATATGTGGGCATAAATAGTAGGATGAGTGAAATAGATGCTGCCGTATTGCGCGTAAAGTTAAAGTATCTTGATGCTGATAATGCGCAGCGCCAGCAATTAGCAGCTTATTATTATGAGCATATCAGTAATGCACACATCACCTTGCCGCAACGCTTGACGAACGAAAATAATGTTTACCACCAATTTCCTATATTTTCGGCACAACGCGATCGCTTGCAAGCACATCTAACAACGTGTGGCGTTCAAACGTTGATACATTACCCCATACCACCACATAAGCAAGCTTGCTATAAAGATTGGCACGATAGAAGTTATCCTATAACTGAGAAAATTCATGCACAAGAACTGTCTATTCCTATGAACCAGGTTCTTACACTTGAGCAGGCTCAACAAGTGGTGGCAGCTATTAATTCTTTTAAAATTTAATATTTTGTTATGCAATTCGCAATTAAAACAACACAAGGCGATATCGTAGTACGTCTATATGATGAGACACCTCTTCATCGTGATAATTTTGTAAAACTCGTAAGTAAAGGCTTTTATAACGACACGTTGTTTCACCGTGTAATTAAGGACTTTATGATACAGGGCGGTGATCCTGAAAGTAAGTCAGCACCTAAGGGAAAGATGTTGGGAACTGGGGGTACAGGCTATACCATTCCTGCTGAAATCAAAGTGCAACAGTGTATTCATAAGCGTGGAGCACTTTGTGCAGCTCGTTTGGGTGATGAAGCAAACCCAGAACGTGAGAGTAGTGGCTGTCAGTTCTACATTGTGTGGGGCAAGGTGTATAAGCCTGGTGAATTGAAGGCTCTTGAGAAGCAGATGGCAATGCAGCAAGAACAAACTATCTTTAATGGTTTGGTTGCACAACATCGTAGTGAGATTATGGAGTTGCGTCGTAATCGTGACCGCGTCTCGTTACAGGCGTTGCAAGACGAATTGCAGAGCGAAACAAAGCGTTTGAGCAAGGAGCAAGGCATTCCCCACTTTACAACTGAACAGACAGAAGCCTATACTACAATTGGTGGAACACCTTTCTTAGATGGTGGCTACACAGTGTTTGGTTGTGTTGAGCAAGGGCTCGATGTGGTAGAAAAAATTATCGGTGTAAAGACCGATCGTAATGATCGTCCCGTAGAAGATGTGAAGATAATAGAAGTGGTTGAGATTTAGTATTGTGGTACATTAGGGGCGAGTAGTTTGACTCCAGTACTCATATTATTGGAATCGTGTGGGTAAATAGCAATTTATCTGCCTAATTGGGGGGCGGGTCCTAACCTGGGGGCGACGCGTCCCCGCGTCGGCATTTGTAAGTCAAGGCTCGAGGCCTTGACTTGCAAATACATGAATATCACTAATTCAAGTATTGCCAGCTTGGGGCATCGAGCCCCAAGTTGGCAATGCCGACGCGGGGACGCGTCGCCCCCAGGTGAGGGCGCGCCCCCAATGTGTTCAATAAATTGCTGTTTGTCTAACATTAGTTAGCTACTGCGTGTAGCTTAAATGCGCTCTAATACCAATTTAATTAGCGTGTCGATACTATTCTTATAATTGGGGTTGGCACGATGAGCTAAACGATTAGCAATCACCATGCAGCACGTCATGGCCTTGTGTCCCATGAGCAGTGACAAGCCTGCAATGGCGCTGCTTTCCATTTCGAAGTTACAAATGCGGTGGTCGTTATATTCAAAAGATTCGATTTTCGCATTTTGGTCGGGGTCTGCTAAGGGGAGGCGTAGCTGGCGACCTTGAGGACCAAAGAATCCACCGCAAGCAATGGTTATGCCACGTACCATATCGTCACCACCTATGCGGTTGATGAGTTCAGCATTGGCATGCACTACGTAAGGGTGTGCAATGCATTGTGTGCCGTGCCAATTCATGTGTGAAAGAAAGGCTTTCTCAAGCTCAAGATCACTCACTTCGTTGCGTCCTGCATAGAAGTTGAGAAGGCCATCAAAGCCAATGCTTATTTCACTTGCAACGAAGGTGCCTTCAGGGGTGTTAGGTTGAAGTCCGCCACAGGTGCCAATGCGTACCAATTCGAGTTGTCGAAGATAGTCTTTGATGAGTCGTGTGTTGAAATCGATGTTGGCTAAAGCATCTAATTCGTTTAGAACGATGTCGATGTTGTCGCAACCGATACCAGTAGAAACGACAGTGATACGTTTATCCTTGTAGGTGCCTGTAATCGTGCGAAATTCGCGACTTGATACATCGCATTCAGTCGTGTCGAAATGTGAGGCTACGAGAGGCACACGGCCAGGGTCGCCTACCAAAATAACCTTGTCGGCTAATTGTTCGGGTTTAACGTGAAGGTGGAAAATGCTACCATCTGGATTGATGATTAATTCAGATGGTGCGATGGGGTCTTTTGTCATGATTATTAGATGTTTTAAGATGTCTTATTGAAGTTCTGCCTTACGCATATTTTTACACAACGTATTGTATTGTTGTAGCAGTTGCGGCAGTGCTTGTTTGATTTGTTGAAGTTGTAGCTTGGCTTTATCTGTTAGCTTATTGGGGTTTAATGCAGAAGCAAGTTGAAGTTCATCTTGTTTTTGTTGTAAGGTGTTGATTTGATCAAAAACTTGGTCAGCTTGCTCAGCTATGCGACGAGCCGTTTCGCTACGAAATTGTGTGAGTTGAGTATATACAATCTGATCGTTGATGATGTAGCGTCGTGGGGTAGAGGCTTGTTGAATTTGCTGCGCTTTAGCTTGTGCTAATCGAAGTTGGGCCTCTTTTACAGCTGCAGAATTTGTTTGTGTTTCGGCAATCGAGTGAAGTTGAGCTGCGTGAATGATTTGCTTATTGTTGCCGTCAGCAGCGTCGTATACCTCGCGCGTTGTGTTGGGAATGAATATGTAGATGCAAGCAGAGTCAGCCTTCTGATAGCGGTCGGTCACTAACCAGCCGAGGTTGGTTTGTTCGTCGATGGCCAAAAAGTAGTCGTTGGCAGGAGAGTTGAATGGCATACCTAAATTTTCAGCTTTTAGAAATTGCTTCGTGTCAGCATTGTAACGCGTAACAAAAAGGTCGTATCCTCCTAAACTCTCGTCACCCTGCGCTGCATAATATAGTGTCACACCATCAGGCATCATGAAAGGGAAGTCTTGGTCTTCGTTCGTATTGTCAAACCCATTAAGTGGAATAGGTGTATTCCAACCTTTGCCAGCTCGAAAACTGGCGTAAAGCCGTTTATTGTTGCCAGACTTGTCAGAAGCAGAGAATATAATCCGATCGCCCAATTCGTTAATGTAGCCTGTTTGGCCTAACGCCTGTGGCGCATTGTTAATTCTGCCAACTTCCTCATTCATGTTGATGATTCGTCCGGCTTCGTGTGATAAGTGTAAACTCTTTAATACTGCATCGCGGCTAACCTTAATGCTATCGATAAATGTAATACGCTCTGTGCCGCGTAACATGTCGATACCACGGTTCGCTCGGTTTAAGTCTTGCTCTAATCTATCTGTAGAACGGCCCGCAGAATGAGCACTTTCTATCTCTCGCTGCAAGACGCGAGCGGCATCAGTAAATTTATAATTTTGAATGAGTTGTTCGGCGGAATGTGTGGCCGCTATAGGCGTCTTTACATTTGTAGTTTTTTTCTTTTGGGCAAAAGAAGGAATGCATAATGAGGCTGCAATTAAACAAGTAATAATAGTTAGTCGATTCATATTCTATTCGTATTCTATTTTGAATGCAAAATGCTTTAGTAGTTGATACATTTTATGCTATTGAGCGTTCAAATGTACGATTTTCTTTTAGAAGGGTTACTATGAATATTATATTTTATGTAAATTTGCATGCTGAAAGATTTTGACTTATTGGTTTAATATTGGTAAGGATAGTCTTTAATAAAAGGTTTAAATATAAAGTTGTAATTGTATGATTTATAATATAAAGCATGTCGTATTTATATTGAGTTGCTTCCTTTGTTTGGGCGTTTTTTGCCCCCTTCAAGTGAAGGGCCAGAAGAAGGTAGAAAAGACGGTGAAGTATACGGTACAACCAGGTGAAACGATATTGGGTATTGCTCATCGTCACGGCACAACGCTTGATCATTTATTGAGCTTGAATCCAGGAGTGCAGCCTGATTATGTGCAAGCTGGACAAGTGGTTATTGTACCTTATGTGCCTGGAGGTGCAGAACCAGCTCCTACTCCAGCACAGCGTGCAGCAGCGGCTCGGGCTACAGAGAAGAATGTTGTGGTGAAGAAACAACCAGCGGCAGGGAACGCTGCTATTATGCCAAACGCTGTGTCAAAGGTTAGTTATGCTGAAGTGGGACAACTACCACAGCCTGTTAAGGTGACTTATAAGGAGTATAAGGCAAAAAAGAAGGAAACGGCTTATGGTATAGCAAAAGCGAATAATATAACCGTTGACGAGTTGATAGAGGCTAATCCTGAAATGAAACAGGAGGGATATAAGTTGAAGAAGGGGAGTGTGTTGCGTATCCCTGTGAAGCCTATAGTCAAGAAGCCAACCTTTAAGGGATTGAACACAATACGCTTAGCTGTAATACTTCCGTTAGTAGGTAATGGCGTGGAGTTTGACCGTAGTGTAGAATTTTATAGAGGCCTGCTGATGGGCGTAGAGGAATTAAAACAAGCGGGGGTAAATGTGGTTGTCTCGGTGTATAATGAGCCTGCTCCCGATGTAAGCATCGCAAGCCAGATGTTGCAAGTCGTGGGGCAGAATCCTGACGTTATCGTCGGTCCGCTTTACCCTACACACTTTACGGATGTGACGGCTGTATCGGCAAAAAAGGTAAAGGTCGTAGTGCCTTTCTCGTCAAAGGTGCCACAAGTAGACTATCGTCCTGAAGTGTACGTGTTAAATACTCCTGCCGTCTATGAGAACGCTTTGGCTTTAGACTTGTTTATGACCAATTTTAAGAAGCAAACGCATGTTATATTATTGCATGGTCAAGCGGGTAATAAACGTAGCTTTAGTGAAGAATTGCAGCGTAGATTGAGTAGCGCAGGGTATGATATCGTAAGTTTGCCTACTTCTGCATCAACGCAACAGATGACAGCAGCCTTGTTGGGGAAAAAACAAGGCGAGTATATCATTGTACCCGATGATGCAAGTGAGGCTACGATGAAGCAAATGTTGACAAAAACGGCGGATTTGCAGCATGCGTTGTCTGGTGCTCAAATATCGTTGTTGGGTTATGAAAGTTGGTTGCCTTATGCGGAAGGAAGTATGCGTGAGCAAATTCATGCTGCAAACACGTACATACTGACTCCGAATTACTATTATCCATACACGACGGCTTCGAAGGCTTTTTATGATAAATATAGAAAGTGGTTTAAGGCGGACTTTGTGTCAAGCAAGCCTCGTATGGCTCCTTTGGGTTATGATTTTGCGAGAGGTTTCTTAGGCAGCATGGCTACTTATGGCTATGATTTTAGTACACAGTCACCACAAAAGGGAAGTGTCGCAGCACAACCTAAGTTACAGTCAGAACCTCGATTTATTACCGTTGGGGGTAATGGTGGCTATGTAAGCCGTAGTATGTGGCTTGTTCGTTTTAAACGAGATATGAGCATTGTGAAAATATCGGCACAATAAGCGTCGTAACTATATATGGTGTTATGCAGAATATAATTTACATAAAACGATGTGTAGTTGTATGCGTGCTTATGCTACTCATGTCGGTTGCGTCGCGTGCACAGATAGGTGAGCCAAGGCATAATATATGTATAGGCTTTACGGGAGGCGTGGCGATGAATCAAATTGGATTTGACCCGACAATAAAGCAAAAGTGGCACGTCGGACCAACCCTTGGCATTGTGGCACGCTTTACGAGCGAACGTTATTTCAAAGCCTTTTGTGCATTACAATTGGAATTGAACTATAGTGAAATGGGGTGGAGCGAACAGGTGTTGAACTCACAGTCAGAACCTCTGCCCGATACTTATAAGCGTAATCAACATTACATACAATTCCCCGTTTTGGCTCGTTTGGCTTGGGGACGTGAAAGTCGTGGCCTTATGGGCTATTTCTTGGCAGGTCCGCAAGTGGGGTATTGTTTTAAGGAAAGTAGTAAACAAAGCAACTTTACATTAGATGATAGCGGACACCCCGACCGACCTAATGGACTTTATGCTCAGTATGATATGTCAATTGACAAAAAGTTTGATTATGGTATAACTGCAGGGTTGGGTGCTGAACTTACGACTAAAATAGGACACTTCTTAGTAGAAGGTCGTTACTATTACGGTTTGTCAGATATCTTTAATAATGCAAAGAAGGACGTGTTCAGTCGTTCGAACAATGGCACGATCGTAGCAAAGGTGACATATCTGTTTGATGTGCGGAAGTGACATCTCATAATCGAAAAAAATAAATACAAAATACAATGGAATTAGCAAAGACTTACAATCCCGAAGAGGTTGAAGGTAAATGGTATCAGTATTGGACTGACAACCACCTTTTCTCTTCAAAACCCGATGGACGTAAACCCTATACAGTTGTAATCCCTCCCCCTAACGTGACGGGCGTGTTACATATGGGACACATGCTTAACGAAACCATTCAGGATATATTGGTTCGTCATGCTCGCATGGAAGGTAAAAACGCATGTTGGGTGCCTGGTACTGACCATGCTTCAATTGCAACTGAAGCGAAGGTGGTAAATCGCTTGGCTGAGCAAGGAATCAAAAAGACCGACCTTACGCGTGATGAATTCTTGAAGCATGCTTGGGACTGGACGGAGGAACATGGAGGCATTATATTGAAGCAATTGCGTCGAGTTGGTGCTTCGTGTGATTGGGATCGTACGGCTTTCACAATGGACGAAGAGCGTTCTAAGAGTGTTATCCATGTGTTTGTAGACCTTTATCGCAAAGGATTGATTTATCGTGGCGTTCGCATGGTCAATTGGGATCCGAAGGCTAAGACGGCACTGTCAGATGAAGAAGTAGTGTATAAGGAGGAGCATACGAAACTCTATTACATGAAGTATTATGTAAGTGAAGATGATGGCACGGGTGCTACTGGCGAAGAAGGTGAAATTATTCACCAAGATGAGAAAGGCCGATATGCCGTTGTAGCAACAACTCGTCCTGAAACGATTATGGGTGACGTAGCAATGTGTATTAATCCTAACGACCCGAAAAATCATTGGTTGAAGGGTAAGAAGGTGATCGTTCCGTTGGTAGGTCGTGTTATTCCTGTGATTGAAGATGAATATGTAGACATTGAGTTTGGTACAGGTTGTTTGAAGGTAACTCCTGCACACGATGTGAATGACTATATGTTGGGTGAGAAGTATAACTTGCAAGCTATTGACATCTTCAATGATGATGCTACTATCTCTGAGGCAGCTGGTATGTACGTAGGTCAAGAGCGTTTCGCTGTACGTAAGCAAATCGCTATAGACTTGCAAGAGGCTGGCCTTATGGAGAAGATTGAGGACTATGACAATAAGATAGGTTGCTCAGAACGTACGGGTGTGCCTATCGAACCAAAATTGTCTATGCAATGGTTCCTCAAGATGCAGCACTTTGCTGACTTGGCTTTACCTCCCGTAATGAACGATGAGATAAAGTTCTACCCAACAAAGTATAAGAATACTTATCGCCACTGGTTAGAGAATATCAAAGATTGGTGTATCTCACGTCAACTTTGGTGGGGACATCGCATTCCGGCTTACTATCTGCCTGAAGGCGGTTATGTAGTAGCTGAAAGTATCGAAGAAGCCGTTAAGTTGGCACAAGAGAAGAGTGGTAATGCTAATCTTACAGCCGCTGATTTGCGTCAAGATGAAGATGCACTCGATACTTGGTTCTCATCTTGGTTGTGGCCTATATCTCTCTTTGACGGTATTATGAATCCTGATAATGAGGAATTCAACTATTACTATCCTACGAGTGATTTGGTGACAGGTCCAGACATCATCTTCTTCTGGGTGGCTCGTATGATTATGGCCGGTTACGAGTTTACGGGTAAGATGCCGTTTAAGAATGTATATTTTACGGGTATTGTACGTGATAAGTTGGGTCGTAAGATGTCAAAATCACTTGGCAATTCGCCAGACCCACTTGATCTAATTGACCGCTTTGGTGCTGATGGCGTGCGTATGGGTATGATGTTGGCAGCTCCTGCTGGCAATGACATCTTGTTTGATGAAGCACTTTGTGAACAAGGTCGCAACTTCTGTAATAAAATCTGGAACGCTTTCCGTTTGGTACAAGGTTGGCAAGTTGATAAGACTGCGGCTCAGCCCGAGACTGCACGTTTGGCTGTAGAGTGGTTTAATGCAAAATTGCGTCAGGGCGCAGCAGAGATTGCCGATCTTTATTCTAAATATCGCTTGAGCGAGGCTTTGATGGAGGTTTACCACCTCTTCTGGGACGAATTTTCAAGTTGGTTCCTTGAAATGGTAAAGCCTGCTTATGGTAGCCCGATTGATGTGACTACTTACGAGGCTGTGTTAGAGGCTTTCAATCACTTGCTCCACTTGCTTCACCCCTTCATGCCTTTCATTACCGAAGAGCTTTGGCAGCACTTGGCAGAGCGCAAAGAGGGTGAAAGCATCATGGTAAGTCCACAAACGATTGCAGTTCCTGCTGAGGGTGATGACGCTATTTTGGCACAAATTGAGATGATGAAGAATGTGGTGGCTGGTGTACGTGCTATTCGTAATACGAAAAATATCTCACCGCGTGAGGTGCTTGACTTGCAGGTAATTGCTGCTAATCCTATCGCTGCATTGGATAGCTTGGTTGTAAAGATGGCCAATGTAAATGGTGTAGTCGTTGTTGAAGCGAAGGGAGAGGGCGTTAGCTCATTCATGGTAGGTACGACAGAATATGCTGTACCCCTTGGTGGCTTGATTGATGTCGAAGCTGAGATTGCAAAGGCTGAAGCTGAACTCAAGCACTTGGAGGGCTTCTTGAATGGTGTGAAGAAGAAACTCTCAAATGAGCGCTTTGTTAACAATGCGCCTGCTGCGGTTGTTGAATTAGAACGTAAGAAGCAGTCAGATGCAGAAAGCAAGATTGCTACGTTGAAGGAGACGATTGCTTCACTTCAAAAGTAAATCCCTTAACTTAAACTGAATAAGATGTGCGAATGTGCTACTTGAAAGGAACAAGTATGCACGTTCGCATATTTATGTATGGACCTATAAAGGTCTGCTTCCTTTTTTATGATAAAAAGATACTATTTATTTTTACTCTTCGTCTGTAGCTCTTCTATTGTGACGATAGCTCAGTCGTCGTTGCATGATGTAGTAAATGATTATTTACGAAATTATCAAATAAGTGGGTATCAGCCGCGTGATAGAATGGGGCTGGACTCTTTGCGTGCAGATGAAAGTGCACATGAGCTGTATGTGTATGCGAATGAACCATTTTGTTCGCAACCCTTTACACCTCAAAGTGTTCGAACTATTTATGATGACATTCAGCACCGATTGCCTGCACCCTATAATACATATCGTTTGTCGATTTACAATAAGAAGCATCAACTGATAGAGGACTTAATTCCTAATATCTATCGTAGTGGTAATCAAGATGCGACTCGTCTCTGGGGAAAGTTAGATTATCAAGGTTGGCCTTGGGTGAAGAATACCTCGCGTCCTTACACCATTACGAAGGGATTACAAAATCGTCACCTCTTTATATGGCCCAGTCATGGTAGATATTATAAAGAAGGGGCATGGCAGTGGCAGCGCCCTTATTTATATTGTACGACAGAGGATTTGTTTACTCAGTCGTTTGTATTCCCTTATCTATTCCCTATGCTTGAAAGGGCTGGAGCCATTGTAGCTTCTCCACGTGAACGAGACTATCAAACACACGAATCGGTGGTTGATAATGATAATCCAAAACGGCAGGGTTTGTATGCAGAGTTGTCGCAGAGTGATGCGCAGTGGCAGGTGTCAGCAGACTCGTGTGGATTTGCTATGAACGAAAGTTTGTTGAATGATGAGAGCAAGCCTTTTAGTAGTGGAACGTATTGTATGGTCCCAACAGTAAATCGCCGTAGTAAGTTAGCTACTGCAACGTGGATTCCACAAATCCCTGTTGATGGTCGATATGCCGTATATGTAAGCTATGCTTCGCGTTCTAATTCTGTGCCTGATGCACATTATATGGTCTATCATAAAGGGGGACGTACAAATTTTGTGGTAAATCAGCAGATGGGCGGTGGAACTTGGGGGTATTTAGGAACGTTTGAGTTTGCGCAAGGAAGCAATATTGCAGGGCGGGTCGTATTGAGTAATCAAAGTGACTATCGTGGTGTGGTGACGGCAGATGCCGTTCGCTTTGGTGGTGGCGTTGGCCAGACGGAGCGTGGAATGGCTGGAACATCTGGTTTGCCGCGCTATTTAGAGGCAGCTCGATATTATGCCCAGTGGGCAGGCGTACCAGACTCGTTAGTAAATACGGAGAATGGAGCTAACGACTATAATGACGACTTGCGCGTTCGTAGTAATATGCTAAACTATTTGGCCAAGGGAAGTACGTACGTTCCTGGTCAAGGAGGAGAAGGCGTACCTTTTGAACTATCGTTGGCGATTCATAGTGATGCAGGCTTTCATACAGATAATAGTATATATGGTTCGCTCTCTATTTCGACCACTCAAAATGCTGATGGTAATACGGTGTTTGCTTCAGGATTGTCGCGGTTAGCATCGTCAGACTTCGCGCAGTTAGTACTGCGCTCGTTGACGGACGATCTGAGTCGTACATTTCATATAAATTGGGCACAACGTGAACATTGGGACCGCAACTATGCAGAAACGAGAATGCCAGAAGTTCCCTCAGCTATTCTTGAGACTATGTCACATCAAAATTTTGGTGATATGCGTTTCGGACATGATCCCTTGTTTAAGTTTACGTTAGCGCGTTCGGTCTATAAAAGCATACTCCGCTATGTAAACTACGAACATGGTGTGACAAATTACGTGGTGCAACCGCTTGCGCCACATGCTTTTGCTGCACAATTGTCACCTGATGCGAGTAGTGTACGGCTGAGTTGGCAGAGTACATGTGATTCTTTAGAAGAGAGTGCAAAGCCGACAGGCTATGTGCTTTATACGCGAGTGGACGATGACGATTTTGATAACGGATTGTCTATCGGAAATGTAACGGAGTATACTCTGCCCCTATCGGCAGGACACGTCTATAGCTTTAAAGTCACGGCAGTGAATGCTGGTGGAGAAAGTTTTCCTACTGAGGTATTGAGTGCCTATCGCAGTTCTCAACCGAATGCGCAACGTTTGTTAATCGTCAATGGATTTACGCGATTAAGTGGCCCTGCTTATGTTGATACTGCCGACTCGTTAGGCTTCTGTTTAGACATTGACCCAGGTGTGCCTTATATGTCGACTACGGCTTATAGTGGACTGCAGCGTGTGTTCGATCGTTCGAGGATGGGACATGAAGGCTCGTCAGGCTTGGGTTATTCAGGCCATGAATGGGTGGGTAAGGAAATAGCTGGCAATACGTTTGATTATACCTATTGTCATGGTCAGGCAATGGCAAAGAATGATGCTTATTCCTTTAGTTCAGTAAGTAGTGAAGCCTTTTGTGCTCCTTCTTTAAGTTTAAAAGGAGTGGCTGCTATTGATTATATAGCGGGCTTGCAAGCCGTGCGCGATTATAATTTAAAGCCGTATCCTGTCTTTACTGATGCAGTGCGTAATAAGTTGGCTGATTATTTGGAGGAAGGAGGCCGGTTGTTACTGAGTGGCAGTTTCGTAGGTTCTGATAATCAAACAAAGGCCAATCAGAATTTTATAGAAAATGTACTGAAGTATAAGTATGCCGGTTCTGCAAGGAACGATTCGACCGATTATGTGAATGGATTGAATAGGCAGTTCCTTATCTATCGTCAGCCCAATGCTCAACATTATGCATCAATAGCTCCTGACGCTTTAGTACCAACCTCCAATAAGGCTTTTACGGCCTTTGTCTATGGAGGGGGACAGAGTGCAGGCGTGGCCTATCGTGGCAAGAATTACCGAACGCTATGTATGGGTTTCCCTTTTGAGTGCATTCGTGACGCGAAGGTGCGAGCCGAGGCTATGGAAGCTATCTTGAAATTCCTTTGTTCGAAAGAATAAAAAGACAGTGGGTGTTTTCAGCGAATGGCTGAAAATATCCACTGTCTCTTGTTTACATAGGAAGGATTATTCAAAGTCAACGCAAGCTCGTTCGGCAATGTGCTTCATCAGTTCGCTTGCAATGGCTTTGTGGGCTGGGTGCGTGCTGTAGGCTTTAACGTCATCTAAGTTGTCAAAAGATGAGGTAAGGCAGATGTCCCACTTCTCGGCAGCGTTGATATTAAATCCTACGTGTACGCTGCGGATAAAGGGAATGGTTGTTGGTAAACCTTCAATGCCTTCTTTAAAGGCTTGTTGAGCAGTTTCGCGAAGGTCGGTAGGTACGTCGTCGCGAAATTTAAACATTACAATGTGTTGTACCATGTTTTTTATTTATGTGTTGCTAATTCTCGAAAAAATCATTAGTTATTAATAGCGCCACAGTGTGGGCAACGCCCTTTGCGAGGGATAGACTGACCGCACACTCCACAAAGGAGATGGGAAGGCTGATGAATGATGTATTGCCGAATAGCGAATATCCAGTATATAATCAAAAGAGGATAACCTATATATATAGGTGTAGTGAGGGTGAAGGTGAGGTAAAGCACGACACACACGCCTCCTAATGATGCAAGGTAAGAGAGACTATCGCCAATGTCGGGTTGACGTCGTATTTCGTCAACAACGGCTACGGTAACTATCAGCATAGCCCATACAGAGGCGATGAATAGAGCCATGATAAGGGGCAAGTCAGAACTGAATGGATTGAGCGTGGGGTGAAAGTAATATTCAACCCAGGTGTTGGGGATAAAGCGTTGAATGCTGCCATAAAGTGCTGCCGAACTGCTTACGCATAAGCAGAGTAGGGTGGGGTAAAAGCTGGGGATGTCGCGAAAGTGGACAATGCGGAAGTGCTTATGTCGAACACTTTGTATCAACCAACACAGTATGGCTAATCCTAAAATGCTGAGCACGTAGATAGAACGACTGTCTGAAAAGTAATAGATGAATTTCGAAATAGGGTCATCGGGAACAACATTGGTTAATAGCGCCTTTTCGTGAATCCAACCTTGGGAAAGTTGGTCGCGAGCAACTTTTACCCAAACGGAGTCGGTAGAGTCGGAAGGAACGTACATGATGCGTGCCACAACAAGTTGATCGCCGCTATTGATCTTAATTGTGTCGTTAATGATAGCTCCATAATCAGGAAGCCCTTGTAGTGGAGGGGCGGTTAGAACGTTCAGACTATCTGTTGCTTGGAAGTTATACCCAGTCCAGTAATGATGATTGATGTAAAAGTTTACAGAGTCTACGGCCCCTTCGCTTGCAGCCGTCCAGTGGTCTACCTTGTTGGGGTGAGAATAATAGCAGGCTGCATTCAATAGGCAGGTGAGTAGCAAGGAGAGTAGCAGTGTAACTTTACTTTTCATATCTTATGTAGGTGTATGGGAATGTGGGTTATCGGCTTTCGGCTTTTAAGACCTTCATTTCGCAATTTTTGCAATCAAACTTAAGTGGGAACGTGCGCCCGTCAGGTAGACGAAGTGAGAGTTGGCGAGGACTATCTTTCGTCTCTTTTAGGCAGATGCCAAGTGCAAAACGAATGCAATGACGGCAAGTCATGAGGGTAACTTCTCCCTTAGGTTCTTTTATTTCAAAGGCTGGAGCTATGGTCGTTACGCCATGTTCTTTGTAGAAGTTTTCGGCTAGGTGGTTGGCCACGTTAGCAGTGAAAGGAAGTTCGTTGGGCAATAGTTGACGTAGGGCTTCATGCTTTACATTGCCTGCTCGGTCGCGCTCGTAGCAAGTGAGGTGGTTTGTTTGCAAACGGTCACATATCAACCTGCGCCATTCTGTTAAGACCGATGCAGGAATAAATCGCTCGCCTTGAGTTTCGATGTTTACTTGTTCAACAACAAAAGGCGTTCCCCCCATTTTGGTAAGTTGTCGTTCAATATTTGCGCGTTGAGAAGTTCGTGCCGTCTCATGCGTATAGTCAAAACGTAATGTGACATGACACCCACTTTCGTCGCTCATGTCAAGTGCGTAACCATTGTCAACTTCGCGCAGTGTGATGTTGGCTGCAAGAGTGCGCTTTGCTGTATCCTTAGCCAAGGCTTTATCGAAAGCAAAGTCTTGATTGCGGTGTAAGAGTTGTCCACGGGCGAGCGGTGGGAACGTAGCGGGATAGACTTTGTCTCCTTCTACCTTATTGACGCGAAATCCTTGGAGTTTTCCTTCTTTGTCGATGAAGCATAAGCCATCGCCAGCTACAAGTTCATTCGAAAGGTCGCTCAGAGGATTAAAAGTAAAACAGTTTCGTTCCGTTCGTCCAACTTTCCCCACTGCAGGGCCTATGGCTTTTGGGGTAGCAAAGGAGTGAATTGGCTGCTTGGCGCGTCCATGTAAGAAGTATTCAGTAAATCCTCGGTTAAACGAGCGGTTTACATCGGGAGTGAAAGTGAGATGCGAAGTGCCAAACGAGGCGCGTTCGTAATCCTCACTTCGCTTATTAATAATTTCGTCAATCTGCTTTCGATACCATGCGGTTACATTCTTTACGTAGCCAACGTCCTTTAATCGTCCTTCAATCTTAAAAGATCTAACCCCCGCGTCCATCATTTCTTCCAAATGTTGGGTGCGGTTCATGTCCTTCAGCGATAGTAAATGCTTGTCGTTAACTAAGACGTTTCCATTTTCGTCAACGAGGTCGAAGGCCAATCTACAAAACTGAGCGCAGCAGCCTCGATTGGCAGAGCGGTTGAAGCAATACTGTGAGGCGTAGCATCGTCCGCTATAACTAACACACAAGGCTCCATGAATAAAAGCTTCGAGTGGCGTTTTGACGGTTTGTGCAATACGGCGCGTCTGCTCGATAGATGTCTCGCGGGCTAATACAATTTGCTTAAAGCCTGCAGCTTCTAACCATTTTGCCTTCTCGGGGGTGCAATTATCCATTTGCGTTGAGGCGTGCAAGGCAATAGGGGGAAGCTTCATTTTAAGCAAACTGAGGTCTTGTACGATGAGTGCGTCAACACCTATGTTATATAGTTGCCAGATGAGCGCCTCTGCACTTTTAAGTTCACTATCCCAAAGAATTGTGTTGAGCGTTACGTATATGCGTACTCCAAAGAGGTGAGCATAGTCACATAGCTTCTTTATATCTTCAATAGAATTACCTGCTGCGGAGCGTGCGCCAAAACTGGGGCCGCCTATATATACGGCATCTGCTCCATGCTTAATAGCTTCTATGCCGCATTCTATGTTGCGGGCAGGAGCAAGTAATTCTATCTTTCCTTTTTTCTTATTTTGTAGCGTCATGTTTTGTGAACGTTATTTATGACAAAGATAGTGCAAACCGAACGCAAAAAGCCAAGCTTGCTTGAGATTTTTGCTGAGGTGCAGCCTATCTTATACAA
>OGKS01000367.1_pt1 | contig 25707 bp, 22 predicted proteins | sample 1572491 | NCBI WGS metagenome assembly OGKS01 (sample SAMEA2582153, study PRJEB24529) | metagenome | biome: Human gut stool | place: China | collected 2011
GCAGTGATTTCATGCAATATCCTGTTCCATGTAATGAAGAGGATAAATATGACGTAATACTATTACATGATGTGATAGAACACGTTCCGACAAAAGAGCCATTTCTTGCACACCTAAGAAAGTTTATGAAAACAAAAGGCGTGCTGTTTGTCGGATTCCCCGCATGGCAAATGCCTTTTGGAGGACATCAACAGATTTGCAGAAGCAAACTTTGCTCACATCTGCCATTCATTCACTTGCTGCCAAACCCTTTATACCGGTTGTTGCTAAAAACATGCAATGAAAAGAAAGGAACTATGAATGAGCTTATGAGCATAAAAGAATGCCGAACAAGTATAGAGTTGTTTGAAAGACTCATACACCAATGCGGCTTCTCGGTAACAGACCAAAAACTTTGGTTCATCAATCCTCATTACAAGCAGAAGTTCCACCTTACCCCACGACTCTTGCCACATTGGGTCTGGAAGATGAAGTATATCAGAAATTTCTTCACCACTTCATGCTGGTATATATTGACCATAAGCCATAAATAGAACTTACGTTCTTTAGGCAACCATTAAATCTATGAAACAATTAATAAGATATACTTAACCATTTCGGAAAAGCAGACTCCAAAAATCAGTATTGGAATCTGCTTTTCTACTTGTATAAAAATGTAGGAAAACAGTATGATAGACAGCATTTCTATTTGTTCTTATAGAATAAAAGGGGATGATTGGCAATCACATCCTTTGAGGGAGTAGTTTCAACCGTACCCCCCCCCTGAAATATCATTGGATAACTCTTGTTTGTCACATTATGGGTGCGGTTGAAACGCCCCATCCGATCACTATTATGTAGTTTTTAATGTAATCGAAAGTTAAATACATTAAATATCACGCTTTTCGTATCTACACAGAATCCATATTGCCACTTTCCTACTGTTTAGAGCGCATAACACTGACAATCAACTAATAATAGATACTACTATTGTAGATGCGGTTTTAAGTGTGCCACACTTTTAAGGGCTAATAAGCCAAATGAATTTCTACTATTGTAGATAGCCTTGCGCCCTTTCAGCCTTTCAGCGGGGCTAATAAGCCAAATGAAATTCCACGGTAAGCTGCACAAGGGCAAACAACCCTTAAACAAGACTTGCCTTTTTGCTTACGCCACCCCAAGTCACCCATTTTAATTACGTAATTCATTGATTTTCGACATGCGCTATATGATGGTGCAGAAAAGTAATGAAGTAAAGGAAGGGCACGTTTTTACACATAAAAGCGCAAATTGTTTATATAGAGGCACGAATTGTAAAAAAAAATCTGTACTTTTGCAGACGAAACATCAAGAGCAGTTGCTACGCAGCATTGATTTGCTGATGGTGGCAAACTCACCAACCGAGTTTACAGGAACCACGGTGGTTAAGGTACGATGTGGAAGTTTCCTATATTCATTAAAACACTTCAAACATTTCCTGACATGAACAACAATTCTCTTTACGCAGATTTTGCTGCGCGTTTTGCGAAGGCTTCACTTCAATCTCTCATTGACTCTTTTAATGCACAAGTAGGCTGCAGGGGCTGGGGTTCAGCTCGTGCTTGCCATGACGTGGCACTTATTGACGAACTGAAACGACGGGGCATTGACCTTTCGGCCATTAGCCAGGGTGGCGGCACGTCGTTTGCTCACAAGGTAACACTTGACACTGACGGACAAAAGCTTATTATTGCTGGCTAATGGGTGGTCAAGAGGCCTAAAAAGGCACTGACATTAGTCTGACTCTACAATTATAGGAAAATCCCTTCCACATCGTCTGCTCTTGATGTGGAAGGGATTTTGCCTGTACTTATTCCATATCCTCTTGTAAGTCATTCATACACAATGCTTATATGCTTGAACGATTTATTTGCGTGTTTGGGATTAACCCAGATCCACAAGCTATTGAAAAACTTTTCAAAGAACTCATTTTATTTACTGCTAAAGCTGCTTAGGCTTGGCTGTTTTTTTTAACGAATTGTTGTCAAAATGTAAGCTAACTTATCTGTTCGCTGAATAAAATCTAAAAAAAAAAGCAAGAAAAAGCATTGTGTAAGAGAAATACTTTATATCTTTGCATTGTGAAAAGAGTGTTAAGCGTTTGTTTACCTATTATCACATAACACATTAACTAACTTGAAACTTTTTGAACCATGTGCGGCATTGTATCCATCTTTAATATTAAAGAACAAACACCTGCGTTGCGTAAACAGGCGCTTGAGATGAGTAAGAAGATTCGTCATCGCGGCCCTGATTGGAGTGGAATTTATTGTGGTAAAAGTGCTATATTATGCCACGAACGTTTGTCGATTGTTGACCCGCAAAGTGGAAAACAACCGCTTTTCGCTCCCGACCACCATCAGGTGTTGGCAGTGAATGGTGAAATATATAATCATCAAGAATTGCGTAAGCGATATGCTGGGCGGTATGAGTTTCAAACAGGCTCGGACTGTGAGGTGATATTGGCGTTGTATCGTGATAAAGGCATTCACTTCTTAGAAGATTTAAATGGAATATTTGCCTTTGCGCTTTACGATGAGGAGAAGGACGACTTCTTGATAGCTCGTGATCCTATTGGCGTTATACCTTTATATATAGGTCATGATAAGGAAGGTAAGGTATATTGCGCTTCAGAGTTAAAGGCGTTGGAAGGCTTTTGTGACGTTTACGAGCCATTTTTGCCTGGTCATTATTATTTAGGCTCAGAGGGGAAAATGGTAAAGTGGTATCAGCGCGATTGGGAAAGCTACGATAATGTGAAAGACAATGCTGCTTCTGTCAAGGAGGTGCATGATGCGCTTGAAGCTGCTGTGAAGAGACAATTGATGAGTGACGTGCCTTATGGTGTGTTGTTGTCAGGTGGCTTAGATAGCTCTGTAATATCTGCCGTAGCCAAGAAGTTTGCAGCGCGACGTGTAGAGACGGATAGTACACAAGATGCTTGGTGGCCCCAGTTGCACTCGTTCGCAGTAGGTTTAAAGGGCGCTCCTGATTTGGCGAAGGCCAGAGAAGTGGCCGATTATATTGGCACCATTCATCATGAAATAAATTATACTATACAAGAAGGACTTGACGCGGTGCGTGATGTGATATATTATATCGAAACGTATGACGTAACCACTGTGCGTGCTTCCACTCCGATGTATTTGTTGGCTCGCGTAATCAAGTCAATGGGTATAAAGATGGTGCTCTCGGGCGAGGGTGCTGACGAAGTGTTTGGAGGGTATTTGTACTTTCATAAGGCGCCTAATGCGAAGGCTTTTCATGAAGAGACGGTACGTAAATTGTCGAAATTGTATTTGTATGACTGCTTGCGTGACAATAAGAGCCTTTCGGCTTGGGGCGTTGAAGGTCGCGTACCCTTCTTAGACAAGGATTTCTTGGACGTTGCGATGCGCTTAAATCCTGAAGCAAAGATGTGCCCAGGTCATACAATTGAAAAGAAAATAGTGCGTGAAGCCTTTGCTGATATGTTGCCCGAAAGTGTAGCTTGGCGTCAAAAGGAACAATTCTCGGATGGTGTAGGCTATTCGTGGATAGATACGCTAAAGGAAGTTACGGCTGCGGCAGTAAGTGATGACGAAATGGCACATGCGGCTGAACGTTTTCCGATTAATACGCCGATGAATAAGGAAGAGTACTATTATCGTTCCATATTTGAGGAATACTTCCCCAGTGAGAGTGCTGCTCGAAGTGTTCCCAGCGTTCCGAGTGTGGCCTGCTCGACGGCTGAAGCTTTGGCTTGGGATGAGTCCTTTAAGAACGTAAATGATCCGAGTGGACGTGCCGTAGCTGGTGTTCACGAGGAAGCTTACGAAAAGTAAAAATACCAACCATATATACATAAGACTTGACTAAACTTATATAATGTTATTTTGGTTGATCTGTCCGCTGCACGCACCAATGGGTGAATGTGTGGCGGATTTTTTCGTTTTGACTTTAGAATAGTTCCCTAATTAGATGCTTTGCTGCTGCGATAGGGTGATAGAGCAGCATTCTTGGACCTGCCCATGACATGACGGCCTTAATGCGGAGTCGCATATCAGAACGGTAACAGTGTATGGGACACTTTTGGCAGGTGGGCTTATTGTTGCCATATTTGCAGTGCGACAGACGAAGGTGTGCGTAATTGAGTAGTTCTTGACATTGTGCACAGAGTGTATGGTTACCTTCTTTCTTTTGACAGTAAAGGCGAATCATTTGTTCGATTACGCGCTTTTCTTCGTTTATCCTTTGCATAGATGTGTAGTTTAAGTGTGTGTTAAAGGGGGTGCTCTAAAAGTTCGCTTTCGCGCACCTTTTCTCGCCATGGCAAAATGAAAGCAAGCTTTCTTTTGCTCATTTGGCTTAACGAAAAGGTTCGGTTTTTAGAACACCCCCTAAAAGTGACTGGTCTTAATGATTATTTGTCTTCAATGCCTTTATGACTTGTTAGACGCTGAATATGAGCGTCTTTGTAATAATGTTTTAAGATGTAGTCGTAAGTGTAGCCCTTATCAGCCATTACTGCTGCACCGATTTGGCAGAGGCCGACCCCATGTCCCCAACCAGCACCGATGAGTGTGAATTGTGCTGGGATGTTGGTGGCATCGTCAACATTGTGACGCTCAACGACAAAGGCCGAACTATAGAGGTGAGTTTTGGAGAGGATGCGGCGGATTTCGAGTTCTTTACCAACGATCCATTCAGTTTTCGTCCCCACAATGCGCAGCCGAATAATTCGTCCACTGACACCGCGTTCGACAGGTTGCAAGTCAATGATTTCGCCAAAGTCCTTTCCTGTATGTTCATTGATGAGTTCTTTGACCTGCTGTTGTGTTAGATTAACGCGCCAACGATAGAAGTCAGTAGTTTCTTGGTCGTAGTTGTTGAGCACTTGCGACAACAAGTGTACATTGTGCGTATTGCAAAAGGCGGGAGGAGCCGTTCGTATCCATTGTTCAGCATTTGCTTCGATGGTGAGGTCGGGTAGGGAAGGGGTAACGTCGTCGCGAATAGGTTGTAGGTAAGGGTATTCCGTGTCAGACCAGCAGCTACTAAAAAGTTCGCTTGCTCCACCACAACATTTTGAGAAGCGCGCATCACATAGGTGTCCGTCATAGGTTAGTACCTCACCTGTAGTTTCGTGCACGGCTTGTTTGACTTGCGGCAGTGTACTGCGAGTGATGCCCTGGTAGCGTTGGCAATGGTCATCAGCACAGACGTCGTATAGAGAGTGGTCTGAGCGGTCGTGCCATTTGATTGTCTCGCCTGGACGATGAACAAAGTTGAAGAAATCGCTTGACGTACTTTCGCTTTCAAGTCGGTGAAGCATTTGGCTGTAAACCCAACTGCGTGATACGACGGCATGTGTCTTTAGTAGGTTGAGAGATGAGGAGGCGTTCATTTCAGATGATATAACGCTCTCAAGATAGTCTTCAACTGATAGTTCGTTGATGACTACTAACTTCTCTTCGTCAACGATGAGTCGCAACTTACCCTTAAAGGTTTGTTCTTCTTGGCGTTCCCAATGAAAACCGATGCCAATCGTAACGTCCTTGAGCGTGAAGGAGTCAGTTCCTTCGTTTTCAGGTATAAAGCAGAGTTCGCTGTATTTATTGCCATTCCATAGAATTGCCCCATCAACGCATTCGGCTTTTTGTTCGTTACTTACCGTTTCGCCTTTAGCAGAGTAGTGACCATTGAGCGTAAACTGAATGCTTTGTGCATGGAGTATACCAATAGAGATGTCGCGTTCGGCTAATTTCTTAAGTAAATTAGATTCAGACTTGGCGGTCCAATTATCTTTCGAGCTAGCATTGTTATGTTTGTGTCCATGCAGCCTTCGTGCGATAGCGTTCATTTCGGATTCGCTAATGGTTACTTCGCGCAGAATGTTGGTAGCCAATTTTGCATTAAGTTTGTCAAAGTCCTCTTTGCGCGGTGTGATAAGGAGTCCACCCATGTCAATGGCTCCTGGACTGACGAGGCACTGCGCCTTCCCTTCTTCTGAATAACAATTAGGACGGTGCTTTTTGCGCACGAATACGACCGTTACGATGTAGTCGTCGGCCGTAGGCCCACCGTCTTGTCGCCACGACAAGATGTTTATGTCTGGTTCAGCTCGTTTGCTTTCAACTGGCAGTACGCTTATTAATTTCTTTAGCAAGATAGGATTGCTATCGCAAGCGGGGCCTTGAATGACGAATGCGGGGCAAGCATAGCCCTTGAGCGTGAAGATACCGCCCGTCTTAGGATTGTATCCTTGCTCTTCGAGGTCTGCCTCTTCGTTCTTTGTAGAGGGATAGATGCGTTCTAATCGATTTTCGTACAACTTCCAATCTTTCTCGATGGGCACTAAGCCACGTACGCCAGCTTGCAAGTGTGCATGGTCGGGGGCAGAAGCACCACATCGTGCTCCGTTGTAGAAGACGAATAGTCCAGGCAGATTCCATGCAAGTTTATCAATGATACTTGTGAAGTGGCTAATGTTTTGTGCTACGTGATGCCTTGTCGGTATGGTGAAATGTTGCGGGAGAATGGGGTAGGGATTAACCAAGAATTGTACGTTGCCTAATACGGGTAATTGCTTCTGCTTAGAAGGTCTGTTGTGATCACACAAGAAGCATGCACGCTGCTTAAGATGTTCTTTGTCAATTTTAGCTCCCGTGCTAACAATGCGCGAAGGATTGAATTGCACACGTAATTCTCCGTTGTCAGTAGCTAACTCTTTGGTGATGACTGTCGCTTGTAGTGCTTCGTAGCGTTCTTTCGCTTCGTCCCATTGAGAAAGTTGTTGTTCGAAGAAGTGTTCAATCTCGTCCTTACTTAATGGGTGATTCCATTGGGCTATCAACGCCTTGCGAGCTTTTAGCTCGTAAGTTCGCAGTGTGTCTTTGTAAGCGTTGTTCTTGTTTTGCTTCTCAATACTTAGTGCAGCGTCAGAGTTGCCTTCCCAACGTCGGCAGAGGTAAAGCTCGTCAAAGATGCGTCCGATGCGATAGTGACGAGAGATAGTAAGGCCTAAAGCATAGTCCTCACCATAGCTCGTATTGGGAAATCCAATTTGTCGCAAGATGTCGGTTCGGAAAGCACGGGGAGCTCCCAATCCGTTTATGCGCAATGCATTGTTACGCCCATTTTCGGCAGTCCATTCATTGTGTGCGATTAATCCTGGGGGAAGTGTTTGTAGGTCAAAGTTAACCATGCGATAGCTACCTATCACCATGGCAGCGCGTTGTTGGTGGAACGCATCGACGATTTGTTGTAACGTTGAGGGTGAGGAGTAGAGGTCGTCAGAGTCGAGTTGGACGGCATATCGGCCGCAGTGTTCAGAAAGTACGGCAAAGTCCCAGCATCCACCAATGCCTAAATCTGTCCGTTCGGGTTGTAAAAGAACCACCCTTTTGTCGTTATTAAAAGAAGCTACGGCTTCGGCTGTACCATCCGTAGAATGGTTGTCGATTACAATGACGTTGTAGTCAAAGTCAGCCTTTTGGCTTAGCGCGCTATGAATAGCATCTTTAATCGTACGAACGCGGTTGCGAACGGGAATAATAACGCTTGCTTCAACTGGGTAAGCACCTTGGTCTTCAGTATATTCAGCGTATTCATTAGGGGCAAGCCAAGCATTGATGCTTTTTAGATGTTCAGTACAAGCACGCTCCATCTCTATTTGTACTTCCCTATTTGAGGGATTCACATAGTCGAACTGCTTCTCGCCTGATAACCTAAGGTCGGTTTCAGTTTCTGTGTACAAGGACTCCCGAATGTGTTCGATTCGGCCTTTTGCACTAATGAACAAACGCAGGGCGTAAAGCGTTGCGTATTGATAACGAATGGTTTTGGATTGTTTGAAGAAGTCTTTTATTCCTTCGGTGCTGTAGAGTACGAGTGAACCAAAGTCGAAGTCGTCGCGCAAGGCTCCTTCTTGATAGTCGATGACAGGGTGTGCTCCGTTGCCGTCATTATGGTCGGCATACACCATGAGCGGCTCTCTGTCAGTGTTAAGGCATGAGGCGATTTGTAGGAAACGATCTAATGCTCGATAGGATAGTGTGAGCTTGTGATTGCTTAAATAAAAGAGTGTGTAGGGTGCAGTAAGCTTCTGACTTACTTGTCGAAGGAACTTAGCACTTGTAAGACTGCTTGATTGAATGACCTTACAATTATTACTTACAAACTTTTCAGCTTCTTGTACATGGTCATTAGAAACGACCAATAACAACGTATTTAAGAGCTCGCTCTCTTTTAAAAGCGTTATTATCGCTTCGTTTTGTGGAGAGTACGCTAGTACGAAATCTATATATTGATTCATATTGTATATAGTGATAGATGCGTAAAAATAACCTTTACAAAGGTAGATAAAGAACGTGAGCGAGCAAAGTAATTACGTAGTATTTTGTAATACTGCGGCTTTATCCGTATTTAATACCTATTAGTAGGTATTGTAAAGCCGTTTGATATTTGTAACTTTGCAGGCTAAAAACAGAAGTTAATCGATAAAAGGTAAACAATGAAATTATCAGATTTACATACTGGGGAACGTGGCGTAATTGTGAAAGTGGCTGGCCATGGCGGCTTTCGCAAGCGTATCGTTGAAATGGGGTTTGTAAAGGGGAAGACGGTAAAGGTAATACTTAATGCTCCTTTGCACGACCCTATAGAATATGAGATAATGGGGTATAAGATATCCCTACGTCGTGAGGAAGCCAAGCTCGTTGAGGTGATTAGCGAGAGTGAGGCAGAGAATGATGTCCGTTTGCATCCTGAAGAAAGTTTGAAGGGTATTGTTGCGGGTAAAGATGAAGACGAAGAACTCAAATTGCAATTGGAGGCTCGTATGGAGCGCATGGCTGCAGATAAGCGTCGTGTGATTAATGTAGCCCTTGTGGGGAATCCAAATTGTGGAAAGACTTCGCTGTTTAATGTTGCCTCGGGTGGACATGAACACGTGGGCAATTATAGTGGCGTGACGGTTGATGCGAAAGAGGGCTTTCTTGATATGAAGGTGAAAGTTCGACGAAACGACCAGGGCGAGGTCGAAATCTATCACCAGAAGTCGGGCGAAGGCTGTAGCGCAACGTGTACAAGTTGCACAATCGGAAGCGATTGCTTGAATAGTGCTGTCGAGGGGTATGAAGATAGAGTGTATCATTTTCGTATCGTTGACCTCCCTGGCACTTATTCACTTTCGGCTTACTCTCCAGAAGAGTTGTACGTGCGCCGCCACTTGATAGACGAAACGCCTGATATCGTTATCAACGTAATAGATAGTTCCAACTTGGAGCGTAACCTCTACCTTACAACTCAGTTGATTGATATGCATCAACGTATGGTGGTGGCATTGAATATGTATGACGATTTGCAACGTAATGGCGACCGATTGGATTATCATCAGTTAGGACATTTGTTAGGCGTACCAATGGTTCCAACGATTTCGCGTACGGGACAAGGCATTCGCGATTTGTTTGAAACGGTAATCGCTGTGTATGAAAACCAACACGACACTTCGCTTGAACGTCACATTCACGTTAATCATGGTAAGGAATTAGAACAGAGTATTGACAGACTGAAGTACATCTTTCAGAAAAATCAAGCTCTGCGCTCAAAGTATTCAACTCGTTATCTTGCTATTAAGTTTTTGGAGGGAGATACAGAGGCGCAGCGTTTGGTAGAGTCTTTGCCCCAACATGATGAACTCGTAGCTGCACGATATGAGGAGAATAATCGGTTGAAGGAGGTCTTACACGATACTCCTGATAATGCCATCACAGATGCAAAATATGGCTTTATACAAGGAGCGCTTAAAGAAACGTACGAACCCCATGTGGCTCGACAGGGACGTACCGTGACGGAGAAAATAGATGCCTTTGTTACCAATCGCTATTGGGGCTTCCCATTGTTCTTTGTCGTACTTTTCTTAATCTTCTTCATCACCTTCCAAGTGGGTGCTTACCCTATGGATTGGATAGATTGGTTGGTTAGTCAACTTTCAGCCTTTGTGCAATATGTAATGCCTGACGGAATGCTGAAGGATATGATTATTGACGGAGCTATAAGTGGTGTGGGCGCAGTGATAGTATTCTTGCCCAATATCATGATCCTCTACTTATTTATTTCATTATTAGAGGATTCGGGCTATATGGCTCGTGCCGCATTCATAATGGATAAGTTGATGCACCGCATGGGATTGCATGGTAAGTCGTTTATTCCCATGGTGATGGGCTTTGGTTGCAATGTGCCTGCTATTATGGCAACACGAACAATCGAAAATCCCAAAAGTAGATTGATTACCATGCTGATTACACCGTTTATGTCGTGTTCTGCTCGAATACCTATTTACGTAGTATTGGTGAGTGCATTCTTTCCACAGAATGGCGCAGCGGTGATGTTAGGATTATATGCGTTAGGCATCTTAGCAGCTATACTTATGGCGCGTGTGTTTAGTCGCTTCTTGATGAAAGGCGAGGATTTACCCTTTGTTATGGAGTTGCCTCCTTATCGCATGCCAACAGCTAAGTCGGTGCTTATGCATACTTGGGAAAAAGGTCGTCAGTATCTGCAAAAGATGGGAGGAATTATTCTCGTATTCTCATTGATTATATGGGCATTAAATTATTTTCCCCATTCGAGTGTAGCAGACGCTGCACAAACGGAACAAGTTGCTGTGGAGCAGAGTGCATCAGTAGATGAACCTGAAGATTCTTACTTACAGTCTTTGGGCCAATTTATAGCCCCCGTGATGTCGCCTATGCATTTTGATTGGAAAATGAGTGTAGGTATCCTTTCGGGTGTCGGTGCAAAAGAGCTTGTTGTTAGTACATTAGCTGTTATGTATGCCAATGAGGACGTTGATACAGATAGTGCTGCAAGCGATACACACTTATCGCAGGCATTGCGATCGAATATGACTACTGCTTCAGCTTTGGCCTACTTAGTTTTTATCCTGTTCTACTTCCCCTGTATAGCAACCATTACTGCTATTAAGAATGAAAGCGGGGGTTGGAAGTGGGCGCTCTTTACTGCAGGATATACTACACTATTTGCCTATGTGGCTTCTTTGCTTACTTATTGGATAGCAGTAGCTTTTGGTTCTTAAAGTAAATAGTTAAGTATAAGTTCTTGAATGCTCAACAAATAACGAAGCAAGTTATTTGTTGAGCGTTTTTTTTAGAAGTAAGTTTTGGATGGGTATCAGAATGTCTGCGAAATAGGACGGAGAAAGAAATGTTGGCTCTGTAACGAATAGTGTGGGTAAAATAAATCAATCGTGAGTGCTGGGAATAATCGCAATTCTTAAGGATTGCGTAGGCGCAATAAGTCGTTGTTTGTATTTGTTGTTAAGAACAAATCAACTTACGCAAATCGCTATAGCGTCACAAAAACTTTATACGAATGTAACAGAAATTTAACAAAAGCCTTTGCAATTAACTTCGCATATACTAATTTTGCAGCATAACATTTGAACCCACGTTATATGGATTTCTTTTATCTTGGAATACTAATATTCCTTTTTGTATTAGCCACGTTCGACTTGTCGGTCGGTGTGGCCAATGATGCAGTAAACTTTCTTAGCCCCGCTGTGGGAGCCAAGGCTGCAAAGTTTCGCACCATTCTTGTAGTAGCTGCAATCGGTATCTTTGTTGGTGCAAGTACATCAAGCGGAATGATGGATATAGCGCGCCATGGTGTGCTCAATCCGCATTATTATTCGTTAGACGATGTGATGTGCATCTTTTTAGGCGTAGCTGCTACCGATGTAATATTGCTTGACATCTTTAATACGTTAGGCATGCCTACGTCAACCACCGTATCAATGGTGTTTGGCTTGTTAGGTGGTAGTACAGCACTCGCCTTTTCTAAAATATTAAGCCACGGCTTAACTTACGCTCAACTCATTAATACCGATAAGGCTTTGAGCGTTATAATCGGTATATTCCTTTCTGTCGCCATAGCTTTTGTGTTTGGTCTAATTGTAATGTGGATTGCACGTTTAATCTTTACATTTCAATACAAGAAGCACCTTCGTTATAGTATAGCTATCTTTGGCGGTTTGAGTATCACTTCTATATTTTATTTCTTGTTGGTAAGTGGCCTGCGCACAAGCCCTCTGCTTACTTCCATAGGTTGGACGCCTGAGTGGATTGACCAAAATCGCTTGAATATTTTGTTAGTTTGCTTTGGCTCGTTTACGGTGATAATGGAAGTGTTACATTTACTGAAAGTAAACATTTTCCGCATCGTCGTACTGTTTGGCACCTTTGCGTTGGCTATGGCCTTTGCAGGTAATGACTTGGTCAACTTTATAGGTACGCCTTTAGCTGGCCTTGAGTCATTCCTTGATTATTCTGCAAATGGGGCTGGTCAAAATGCGAATGATTATATGATGACAGTGTTAGCAGGCGAAAGCCAGTTGCCGTTCAAGCACTTGTTCCTTATAGCAGCAGGTGTAGTCATGACTGTGGCCATTTGTACTTCTAAGAAGGCACACAAGGTGGTTGAGACAACGGTCAACCTTTCGCGACAAGATGAGGGAGAAGAAGTATTCTCTTCATCGCGTTTAGCACGTCGCACCGTTCGTGCTGTGTTAAATACGACCAATGCCATGTCAAAACACGTCCCCAAGTGTGTATCAAATTGGGTGAATACACGTTTTGACCAAGAGGGCGTTGTTATGGCCGAGGGTGCAGCTTTTGACCAAGTGCGTGCTGCTGTTAATTTGGTTATGGCAGGTTTCTTAATCGTAGTCGGCACGTCTTTACAACTTCCATTGTCTACCACCTATGTAGCCTTTATGGTAGCTATGGGTTCTTCGTTGGCAGACCGTGCATGGGGACGCGAGACTGCAGTTTATCGTATAACGGGTGTTATAACCGTAATCGGTGGCTGGTTTATTACAGCCGGTGCAGCCTTTATTGTAAGTTTCCTCATTGCAACTATTAATCATTGGGGCGGTTTCTTCGCCATGATATTGGTTATGTGTGTAGTTGCATTAGTAATAATCAACAACAACCGCAAGTTTAAGCAAAAGCGTGAACAGGACAATGTTGATTTGCTTTTCCGTCAGTTGGTACGCAGTCATGATAAGGCCGAAACGTGGCAGTTGCTCTTAGAGCATGTACGTCGTACGCAAACGGATATGCTTACCTTTACGCGCACTACATTCCGCAACATTACGCAAGGGTTGATGCATGAGAACATTCGCGCACTCCGTACGGCGTCACATGATATCGAAAATGAGAAGAGTGTATGGAAGCGTTATCGTCGTAAGGAAATTCTTGGTATGCGTAAGATTGACTATCTCGTTGCAGTAGAAAAGAACACTTGGTTCCACTTGGGTTGTAATAACTCGACGCAAATCATATATGGTTTGAAGCGTATGCTCGAACCATGTGTGGAGCATGTTGACAACAACTTCAATCCTTTACCACAAGATTATGTGGACGAGTTTATCCCCGTTTGCAATGACGTAGATAAGTTCTTAGAAAGTGAGCAACGTATGATTTCAACGGGCAACTTTGAGGGTTCTGACGAACTTCTAGTGCAAGGTAATGCCATTAAGAGTCGCATCTCGCAAATACGCCACGCACAACAAGATCGTATTCAGCGTGAAGACTCTAACATTAAGGTCGCTTTGCTCTATCTTTCTACCTTACAAGAGACTCAAGAGTTAATGTCGGCAGCACGTCATATACTTCGTGCAAGCAAACGATTCCAAACTCAGTAAGTTGAATTTGTTGATAGTCTTTTTCTTTTGAGAGAAAAGAACTTGATGAAACGAGTAAGTAGCATCTGTATGATTTATGGGGCGTTCTAGGCTCCGGTTGTTCAGAATGCTCAGTGTGCCTCGTGCATCTTGCCCCTGCCATTTTCAACGCGCGTGGTGTCAACATTTATCATCGTAACAAGCCGCTTACATGCTTCGTCTTTATTGACTAGTGGCATGTGTGCGGCTTTTGTGTTGTCTGGGGCACGTTGTCTTTTTCCTAGGACAAGGGAAGAAGCGTGATGGTAGTGTACTGCTGGTAGACGTTTTGCTCTGATTGATAGTACACAAGATATTGATAATAGCAATAAGGATATTGAAGTCGTCTAAACTTTTCTGACGAACATTATATTTAAACTTTTATCTCTTCTAATTTCAATTATTGCTGTCCGGTAAAACTTTTTTAAGCAAAATAAATTAGGGCTGTCACTTCTCACGAAGTATCAGCCCTTTTGGTTATCTTTGTTTTGCTAAAAAATATATAACCATGAGCATAGATAACCATTTTACCGGACAGCCGGTCTATAGTCAAGTGTTAAAGTTACTCGACAAGGAGAAAATCCTTCAAATAAGCTGCGAAACGAAAGGAAGTGAGGCTTATGTGAAGCGTTTTGACGGCTTCCAACATCTCGTCGTAATGCTGTTCGGTATACTCAAACACTTTGATTCTCTGCGCGAACTTGAGATAGGCATGAAGGCGGAGGCCCACAAACTCGGACACCTCGGAATGAACTATCTGGTAGGCACCACGAAGTAACAGAGCAAAAAAAAACCGACAGGGTGCAAACCTTGTCGGGATAAAATGAAATGACGGGCGCAGACCCTACACGAGCCGAAGCCCGAGGAAATCCGCCCCTAACTGATGAATTCCGGTTTCTATCTTCTGTAACTGCGCATCGGAAATATAAGTATTTCCTTTCTTGTACTGGCGCATTAATGTCTCGTTAATTCCCAGATACCGCGCAAATGCGCTTACGTTCAGCATTGAATAATATTCAAACAGTGATGACAAATCAAATTTAAACACAGGGGAAGCCGACAGAATGGGAGCGGCTGCGCCCTCTCGTTCCTCCTCGCTTGCCTTTACTTCCTGCATTGAGTGCAGAAAATCCGCCTTCGCCTCTTTCACCGTGCCGCCGCGCCCTATCAGTGTGTAGGGGCTTTTGTCCACGTTATACGCTATAAATGTTCCGTCGTTGTCTTTCTCGATCGTCACAATAAATTCCTTATCTGCCATTTCTTTTTTTGTTTAATAAAGGCGAGGGGAGGGAGGCCGCCCCTCGCCTTTGTTGTTAAAATCCGATTTGTTTTTTAAGCCTGAAGGCCAATCCCTTGCGTACTTCTTGGCTCCCATGTCTTTCTAATTGCACGGTTACGCCTGTTACTGGGTTATAATATACATCATGTTCTTTGCCGTGCTTCACGAAATGAAACCCATGTTTTAACGCTTGTTTCTTTAATTCATTTCATTTTATTTTTTTAATTGGTTAAACACTTGTTTTATTAATTCACTGCAGAGGTACTACAAAAATGTTATACAACCAAATTAATATATAACAATTTTGTAGTATATTTTATTTTTTTTCTTCCTCACCTTATTATATAGCGCCGTAGTATGCTTGCAGAGGCCAATATACGTCGTCCTAAGGAGTTCTTTGCAAGTGTCTATGCATATCTGTTGGAAAAGTATGCCAAGTTTTTAGCGGACAGCCGCCCTGCCAAGAGTTATAAGGGGCAGACGCACGAGCCTAAAGACTGGGAGAAGCTGCTTTACATGATGGATTCCACCACAATAACGCTCTTCGACAACATACTCAAAGGTGTCGGGCGGCACCCGAAATCAGGCAAGAAGAAAGGCGGTATGAAAGTGCATACGGTAATGAAGTATCATGTCGGCGTGCCAATGGTGGTGCAGCTCACATCCGCTGCAAAACACGATCATTACCTGCTGAAGGAGGTACATTTGCCAAAAGACTCCACTTTGGCGATGGATCGTGGTTACGTCGACATTGCACAATTCCAACGTCTTACCGAAGAAGGTGTGTGCTACGTGACCAAAATGAAGAAAAGCCTTAAGTACGAAGAACTTGAATCCTTTACTTACATAAACCCGCAGGGACTGGTGACGCATATAGACAAGAAAGTGCTTTTTACAAGAGGCGAACTCACCCATGAGGCACGAAGGGTGGAGATATTTTATGCGAACAAGAAACCAGTTGTGCTATTGACTAACAACTTTGACTTCACGGTTGAGGACATTGCTGAAATTTACCGCTTAAGATGGGCTATCGAGTTGTTATACAAACAACTTAAACAGAACTTCCCGCTTCATTTCTTTTATGGGGAAAGCGTCAACGCCATACAAATACAGACATGGGTGGTTCTGATAGCCAATCTGCTGATAACGGTTCTGTCAAGAAGCATAAAGAGACACTGTGCATTCTCGCAAGTTGTTACCATGGTACGACTTATGCTTATGTACTACGTCGATTTTATCGCATTTATGGAAAACCCCGAAAAAACTTGGAATGATTTCCTTGCAAAGGAGGAGCAAAAAGCACCGCCAGAACTAAGTCTTTTCGATTAAGGGGGCTTACTTTTGAAAAAATAACCCCCGGAGTCCTATTTTACGGGACTTCGGGGAGGGATTTTATGTTCTTTGAAGTTTTACCGGACAGCAATAAAATTCAATCTTTACCTTTCTTTTTGACCGCTTTTTGACCTTTCATCGGTCGTGTAGCTCGCTACACTCCCTCTTCAATACCAAAAATCGCTTCAAAAATAAAAGTAAATCTTGAACTTCATAAAAGTTTAGACGACTTCATTATCGGACACCAATAAAAGTATGAAGCCCTACATCGACATAGCCGATACGGCTGAGAAGTCAGCGATGCGAATGGTTAACAGGTAGCGAGTGTACGTATACAAAAAATGCGTTCCAAATTGCACGCAATTTGGAACGCATTTTTTGTAAATAGCTGATAATCAGTATTATTGGTGGACCAGGAGGGGGTCGAACCCTCGTCCAAACAAGGAAACCGCAAGCTTTCTACATGCTTATCACAGACTAATGTTTTCGAGTGCGAAGAAGACCTGTGCCACCGATTCGCACCTTAGCCTTAAGAGTAAGGTTCATCATAGTTGTAAGGCCCACTATGACTAGCTCCGACTTATCTGCACCACCACTATCAAGACGTTTCGGAGCAAGAGCTCTTGGGGTGATGTCTCGTTCCGCCACCTTGTGACGGAATAAAGCTAATCTACTATTCTTCGATTAAGCAGCGAGAGCAAAGTTGTTTTCGCCAGTTAAATTGTTTGAAGGCCGAGATTAAAGTGCCCACCTCCAAGGCGCACTGCATGCTTACTTACCATTTCGGCTTGCTGTCAAATCCAGTCTGGCCCAAAATGGGAAGGGGTGGTAGCGGAAAAGTAGATAATGGCGTGTTGGCCATTATTCATATTTACCATCCTTTTGGGTGCAAAAATAGTGTTTATTTTGCTTTGCGCCAAAAGAAGGCAGCACAAAAGTGTTGCCTTCTTGGATATATTGGTATATTTTTATGCATTTTTTATGCCCAGATGGTCCATGACGAGGCGGATTTCGCCATAGCTAAGGTCATCGCCTATGGCGGCTCTGGCTTCTGAGAGAGGGCAGGTCAGTAGGTTGTCGTGTTGACTAAAGTAAGCCTTGATGCGGTCGTAGGCTTCGGGGGTGACGAGGTCGGTGAGACTGACTTGGCCAGTAGGGATGAAGCGGCTGAGGTGGGTGAGTATGGTAGAAGGGGTGAATTCGCGCAGGCGGGCTATTTGGTCGATGGTCATGCGATCTTCCTTGAAGAGGCGTAAGGTGGCATCGAAGGTGGTCTCGCCAGGGTATATGATTGGTTTGACGGGTTCAACGCTCGCTTCTTCTACGCGGCCTTGGCGCTTGTCGTCGAGGTATTTGGCAATGAGTTGCAAGAGGTCGGAACCGTACTTCTCGATACTGCGCGCTCCGAAGTAGGGTATCCTCTTGAGTTGGTCGGGGTGAGTCGGGGCAAAGTTGGCGAGCGTCATCATGGCCTTGGTGTTGAGTACGGTGTAGGGCGGTAGGTGTAGCTCGGAGGCGCGCTTGAGGCGCCACTCTTTGAGTCGATAGTAGAGGGTGGGGTTGGTGACTTCGTCGGGCACGGTGAACTTGTGTTGCTCTGCGTGTGGCGAACGGCTCGTGCGCGCTTTGCCCTTGGGGACTGTGCTTTCGTTTGCTTCGAGTAGGAGGCGCGCTTTGGTGCGGAGGAATTGGCTAACGCTAAATCCGGCTTCGCTCGTGGCCTCAAGTAGTTTGATGTGGAGCTTGAATTGGGCGATGGCGTCGGTTCGGGCAGCATTCTCGCGCTTGCTGAGTTGAGCGTTGTCGATGTCGAGGTGGATGGCTTGTAGAAGGTCGCGCACTTCGTAGAGGCAGTCAATGAAGTAGTTAGCGCCTCGTTGTATGCGGTCTTGTAGGTGATCATCGGTCAGCTGTCCGTCGTTGGCGGCGAGTAGGGAGGCATACTGCTGGTGGAAGCGGCTTGAGACATTCATGACGCTGAGGTCGAACTTGTGGAGCGCTGCTTCGAAGCTGCGTGCTGTCTGTGCATAGAGGCTGGTGAGATGTTCTTGCAGTAGGCGGGTGTAGCTTGAGAGGAGTATGCGCTCCTTGTCGAAGGTGAAGAGCTGCGTGAGTAGGTTGGCACTGTAGGCTTTGCGAAGGGTGGTTAGCCTCTCGGGGCTGACGGTGCGGCGTTGCATCTCGGCGGTGAAGGCGTTGAGAGCCTCGTCGGTGATGATGGCGCTGGGGGGAATGGGGGTGGTGAGGATGATGCCTTCGAGTGTCTTGCAACGGCTTAGCGCTACGTAGGTTTGGCCGTGGGCAAAGGCGCCTGAAGCGTCGATCATTACACGCTCAAAGGTGAGGCCTTGGCTTTTGTGAATGGTGATGGCCCAGGCTAACTTTATGGGGTATTGGGTGAAGGTGCCTTCTACTTCTTCTTTGATCTCCTTAGTCTGTGGGTCGAGCGCGTAGCGTGTGTTTTGCCACTCTTCGGGCTGGACGTAGATGATCTTATCGGGGGCGGTATTGGGGCGTACGCTAAAGCCATGGTCGTTGATTTCGCCTACTTCGCCTATCATGCCGTTAAAGTAGTTTTTGTTGGTGTCGTTTTTGACGAACATGACTTGTGCGCCCTGCTTGAGTGTGAGGATGGGGTCGGTGGGGTAGGCTTGGTCGGAGAAGCGGCCTGCTATCTTGGCCTCGTAGGTGAAGGTCGGCGAAGGGAGTTGCTCGAGTTCGTGTGAGTTTACTTGTTGGGCTTGCCAGTTATGGGTGACAAGGCGTATGTAACCTTCTTCCTTGCGGGGGGCGAAGTTGGGGAGGTAGCGTTTGTTGAGTTCGCTGAGCGTTTGGTCGGTGGCTTTGGCTTCGCGCACGTTGTTGAGTAGTGTGAGGAAGTGGGTGTCGCTTTGTCGATATATCTTTTCGAGTTCGACGGTGACGTAGTCAGTCTGTCTGAGTGCTTGACTACTGAAGAAGTAGGGCGTATCGTAGTAGGCGCTAAGTAGAGTCCACTCTTCTTCCTTTACGACGGGAGTGAGCTGTTGCAGGTCGCCAATGAGTAAGAGTTGTACGCCACCAAAGGGGCAGGTGTTGTGACGGTAGCGTCGTAGGGCATCGTCGACGGCATCGAGTAGGTCGGCACGTACCATACTTATTTCGTCAATGACGAGTAGGTCGAGGCTTTGGATAAGCTTTATCTTATCCTTATTCATCCTATAGTTTCGCTGCTCTTGCACTTTCACTCCTGGCACGTAGGGACCGAAGGATAGCTGGAAGAAGGAGTGGATGGTACTACCTTGTGCGTTGATAGCAGCAATGCCTGTTGGGGCGAGTACTACCATGCGCTTGGGTGACTCGTCGCGTAATTGCCGTAGAAAGGTGGTTTTACCCGTGCCTGCGCGGCCTGTAAGAAAGAGGTTGGTATCGGTCGTTTCGATGATCTTACGAGCTAATTCTTTTTGCTGATTTTCCATTGGGAGAGGGGTAAATAATGTGTGAATGTGAGAATGTGCAAGTGTGCAAATGGTTGAATGAAGCTTTTATAACTGAGCGTACAAAGGCGACATTCGCACATTTACACATTTGCACATTGACTCGTGGGGGCTTACCTCGCTTTTGTCATGCGTTTGAAAAAGTTACGTCCAAAGTCGTGGTCGGCATTGATGGCTTTGATTAGCTTTTTGGCTCCAATGATTTTGCGTAAGCGTTCCATATATTGCTTTTCTATGCGCGTGGCCTTCGTGTTGAGTTCTGCTATTAGGGCGAGTGCGCGCTGACAGTCTCGTTCGGACATGTTTGATTGGGTGGCATTCCTAAGTGTACGTACTTTTTGGTGTTCTATACTACGACACTTTTCGCGCATTTCGAAAAAGAGAGGGAAAAAGTTTTTGCTCTCTTCGGGTGTGAGGCTTGCGCTTTTGCTTATGTAGGCCATGAGGTGGACCTTGAAGTCTTGCAGACTGAAGGGGGCGCGTGGCTTTCGTTCGTTGTTGTGATTGGTTACACAATTTTTATCGTCTTGTACTTTGGCTTGACGGATGTCGTTGGCTCGTAAGGGGAGGTTGATGATGAAGCCAAGTAGTAAGGTGAAGAGTAGGAGTTTAGTAGTCGCTTTCATAAGCCCAATATTTTGTATCGGTGTTGTAATAATAGTCGAATACTGCTTCGGTATTGTTCGAAGTATTAGTTGTGGTAGAACTTGCTACGTACACGTTAGTTCCTTGGTGCTGGGGGTGCTGTTCATGGGCGTAAGCGAAGATGAACATGAGTGCGGCACAACATGCAACTCCTAACCATGGTATCCACCGAATGATGGGCATCTCGTGCTTAATAAAGGTATCTCTCTGTTGAATACTGCGCATCATGCGCTCGGTAAACTCCTCGAAGTAACCTTGGGGGATCGTGAAGGGGTTATGTTGTGGGGCGGGGTGTGAAAAGTCAATATGTTTCATGTTTCCTTTAATAAGAAATCTCGGTTTGTTTAAGGTTAGACGCGAAAGGTGTGGGTTCGTTTAATCGTGTTCGGCAAAAAAAAGTTCTATTTTCTTTACAGCAATGTGGTAGGAGGCTTTTAGTGCTCCTTCGCTTGTGTGGAGGAGTTGGCTTATTTCTGTGTAAGGCTTTTCTTCAAAGTATTTTAGATTGAACACGATGCGCTGCTTGTCGGGGAGGGTGGCAATGGCTTGTTGTAGAAGTAGTTCGGTTTCATCTCCGTCAAAGTAGGGGTCGGTCTCGAGTGCGCGCACTTGTTCGTTGGTGTTCGCGTTGATACTCTCTGTAATGCTTTGCTTCTGTAGAAGACTTAGGCTCTCATTGGTGGCAATGCGGTATAGCCATGTAAAAATTTGGCAGTCACCGCGAAAAGTATCGAGTGCCTGCCAAGCTTTCATGAAGGTGTTCTGAAGCACGTCGTCGGCATCGTCATGGTATTGTACGAGGCGACGAATGTGCGTGTAAAGTTTCGGTGTTAAGTCGTTTACCATTTCGGCAAAGGCTTGCATACGTGTCTGTGGATTCTGCAACAAATTGATGTTGTACATGTGTGTTGCGCTTATTTGTGGTGACGTACGTGCAAGGTGGGTTAACCTGCGATGTTGACACGTCTTGTAATTTGCCCAATGTTGATAAGGTATATGCCTTTGCTGAGGTTGACACGAATTGTCTTGTCGTTGCTATCGATAGCAACTTCACATTTGAGCTTCCCAACGATGTCGTATACTTTCAATGTCTGTCCTTGACATGCTGTGGCGTGTACTTGTATGCCCCCTTTCTGAATAGAGAGTGTGAAGTTGCTCGCTTCGTTGATTGTGCTTATTGTTGTTGCTTCGACTTGAGGCGCTTCGTCTGAGGGTAGCGTGATAGGGTTAGCTTTAGCTAAGGCGGGCAAAGCTAACATAGTTAGTGTAAGGGCTAATATGCGTAGTATATAATGATTCATGATCAAATTATGTTTTTACGTATGGGCAAAGTTATTGTTTCCTGTCGTAAGTAACAAATATTTCTTTCTTTTTTTTGCGGGCTTTCATTTAGTTTGTACTTTTGCTCGCGATTTTTAATAATAAAATAAGAATGGTTCCAGTACAATTTATAATACAAGCAGCGACGGCTGAGGCGTGTATAAAACAGGCTGAAGCGGTGTTGACAGCGGGAGGAAAGTGGATAGAGCTATGTGTGGCATCTTTGTCATCGAAAGAGGCTATGGAAGTATCGGCACACTTGCTGAAACGGTGTCATGCGTGTGAAGCCACATTTTGTGTGGTGGACGATGTGGATTTGTGTAGGGAAGTGGGCGCAGATGGCGTATGTCTGACGAGAGAGGATTGTCGCGTAGATGAAGTGCGTGAGGCGTTAGGCCACGAATTTATTATTGGTGCAACTGCAAGCAGCTTTGAGCGACTGAAACTACTGAAACGCATGAGTGCTGACTATATAAGTGTGTGTACTACAGAAGGGTTGGAGCATTTACATGAGGTAATACTTAAGGCACATGATGAGCAACTACGCTTGCCTATTTCGGTACAACTCGTTGGTGCGTTGGGGTATGGTGATGCAAAGAAAGTAATAGAAAGCGGAGCAGACGGGGTAGCTATGAATTGTAGCGCAGTATTACCAGTGAATTTAGAAGAGGTTGTTAACACGTTGTTACACCTTGATGATTAATTGTGTAGGAAAGAATGGAAGAAAAAATATCCGACGATGGAAGCCGCATTGGCCGATGCCCGAAAGAATTATAAAAAAAACATGCAGCGATGTGACGAGTGGGATTATAAGGTTATGAAAGACGCTGTTGAAGCCGGAGGACAGCAGTATGCCGAACTTTGTGCAGCCTCTTATCGCCAAGCTATATCGGCTCATAAACTGGTTTGTGGCCCCGCCGGTGAGTTGTTCTTTTTTTCTAAGGAAAATAACAGTAACGGGTCTATTGGTACGGTTGATGTGACATATCCTTCTTGTCCTATTTTTATTCGGTATAATACAGAAATAATGAAAGCTATGCTGGATTTCATTTTCGATTATAGCGAGTCGGGCCGTTGGAAAAAGCCTTTTGCCGCACACGATGTCGGTACATATCCTTTGGCAAATGGGCAAACTTATCAGGGAGATATGCCTGTGGAAGAAACGGGGAATATGTTGATTATGACGACTGCGATCGCTATTGCCGATGGGAATGCAGACTATGCGGCAAAACATTGGGAAATCTTGACGGCTTGGAGCAATTATTTGGCCGAGGCAGGTATGGATCCTGAAAATCAGTTGTGCACCGAAGATTTTGCGGGACATTTGGCGCACAATGCCAATCTTTCGGCCAAAGCCATTATGGCGATTGCCGGTTATGGTCGCTTGGCCGAAATGTTGAATAAGCCGGAGGAGGCCAAGAAATTTACCGAAATGGCTAAAAGAATGGAAAAGTGGTCTTCTCTATGCTTCTATGCTTCATGGCAAGGTGCAGGAATTCTACGCAATGTATCAATAAAAACGTATCATAGTCTGTTGTTTGTAAATCGCCCGCCAATGGCGGACGATTTACAAGGATAGCCCTCAAATCTTTTGAGAATTATAGTCTCAACTCTTTTAGCATTTTCTTTATGACCTCAGTCTTGATGGTTGAAAATTCTGATTTGTCATAGATTTCTATCAACCATACTTCACCTGTATTCTCATCTACCAATGTGGTATATGTGATAACTCTAGCTCCTCCAGCTTTACCTTTTCTTTTGGAATCAATAGCCATACGGATTTTTCTTAACCCTCCGCCTAAGTCAACGCCTTGAAAAGGATCTTCTTTTAAGGAATCTTTGAATTTGCCAAAATCTTGTTTCATGGACTTGTAGCGTTTAGCTAAGTCCTTTAACTCCTTTTCAAAATGAGGAGTTGTTTCAATATTATAGTTCATCGAAAAGTTCGTCTGCGGATTTTGCTTTCAATTTACCCTCCTTTATCATTTTAACCTCACGTAGTCCTTGACAAATTCCTTCGGTTCTGTCAATTGACTGCTGAGGAATTATTTCAAACAGAATCGTCTCCAAATAATTGCTGAGGCTTCTGTTGTCTCTTTTAGCATTGCTCTTTAGAATATTGAGCAAATCCGTATCTATTCTTATAGAAGCGGAAGATTTTGTTTTTATTGTTGTACTCATATTACCTACATTTTAATTATATGTGTGCAAATATAGTGCAAAAGATTATAACTTCCAAAGTTTTTTGCTTTTTTTAATTGAATTAAACTTTTGAGTTTTTTCTTTAGCTTACTCTTTTGAAATCTATGTATGTATATGCTGCTGCATCCAAAAAGCGTAGAATCCTGCTGGCATCACTGCCAGCAGGATTCTATGCTTTTCTTATTATTCTAATATGTCGTCTGCAAATAGAACTCTACAGAATTCTCTTGTGATTTCTTATTCAGCATTTGCCTGCTGCTCTGCTGTTTGGTCTCCTTCGAACGGGCGTTCTGCGAAATATAGAAATAGCCGCCGCCGAGCGGACACAGTCCCGTCGTTCCCCATTTGAAATCCCAGCCGTAGATGCCGCCGGCCGATTTCCCGGCGGGAACCAGCGAGAGCACCTCGCCCTCGGTGGGCGTATCGAATCCCTGCAAAAGTTCCCTGCGAGCCGGTTTACCGCCGTCGATCACAAAGAGCGAATAATTGGGGTACTGGGATTTTTTACCTTTGTAAACCGCGGCATAGCAGTTTCCCGACGCGGGATCATAGGCCAGGTTCTGAATTCCCCACGAGGTGTTGCCCGTGCGGACGAAATACTTGTGATCGGGCGCCGCAGGGCCGCTTTTATGCAGACTTCCCTGCGAGAGCGGCTGCTCGAAACGCTTCCAGTCCTTCGTGTCGTAGGCGAGCAGCACCTGGTAATCGTTGTCGGTGCGCAGGGTATCGTCGTACACTCCGTAGGCGAGGTATATGTGCTTGTCCTTTTTTTCAGCCCCGAATCCCGGTGCGATAGTCGTGCCGTCTATTCCCGAGCAGCCCAGGCGGTGTTTGAGCGTGCGGCCGTTGTTTTCCGTCACGGCCGTGTGGTCGTCGTATGCCTCTTTTATGAACACGGTGGTCATCACCTTGTCCTTTTCAGCGTCCATGTCGGGGCGCGTAATGCGGTTGGTGTCGAAAACGGCGGCGTAAAAGCCAGTAGTGTTGCCGTTCCCGCCGTTGTTGTTCCCTTCTTGCGCAAGTTGGTTGCGTATGCCTTTGCCTATGTCGTCGTTCTTGTACTCGAGCGAGCCGTACACGCAGCCGTCGTCGGGGTTGAACGTTATGCAGCCGAGGTGTCCCACCATGCCGTCCACGCTGCCTATCAGGTTGCCGGCAAGGTCCATTTTGATGAGCTTCGTTGTGAACGAAAAATATATGTATCCCTTTTCCGTGTCAACGGCAATGCCCTGCACGTGGAATTTCCCCTGCGGCCCGGTTTCGATAGTGCGCGGCAGCCCGGCCGGGCAGGCTGCCGCGTTCCCGCTTTCAGCGCGCAGGGGTGCGGCAGCTGACAGGGCAAGCATGAGCAGTGTGCCAAATAATGTTCTTTTCATATAGTTGGTGTTTTGTTGCCGCCCGGGCGGCATGCAGTCATACAAAATTAATAAAACGCCCGCGTAGTGCAAAACCGCAGCCCCCTATATCGGCTTGCACAAGGGATATTCCGGAAACGCCCCGTTACGGCCCTCTGTTTTTGTCTGCATTTAACAATCGGGCAAAGCCCTTTATTCATGCGGGTTTGCGAGGGGCGGAAAATATGTCCGAGAAAATTCAAAATATGTCCGACCTTTTTTGAATTATGTGCCTTGTATTTTTTATTTGCTCAGAGAGGGGTAAAAAACACTTTTCACGTTTTAACATTTTGCCCCGCTCCGGATTCCGGCTTC
>OGKS01000372.1_pt1 | contig 25601 bp, 17 predicted proteins | sample 1572491 | NCBI WGS metagenome assembly OGKS01 (sample SAMEA2582153, study PRJEB24529) | metagenome | biome: Human gut stool | place: China | collected 2011
CGACGCGGGGACGCGTCGCCCCCAGGTGAGGACCCGCCCCCCAATTAGGCAGATAGATTGCAGTTTACGTAAATGCTAATGAGTACACTTATAGTTCCTATAAGACACCTTGTGCCATCATGGCACGGGCAACCTTCATAAAACCAGCGATGTTGGCCCCTTTGACAAAGTTGATTTGACCGTTAGACTCCGTTCCGTAACGTAAGCATTGGTCGTGAACGGCACTCATGATATGGTGTAGTCGTTGGTCAACCTCGTTTGCTGTCCATGAAATGTGCATGGCATTTTGCGTCATTTCAAGTCCAGAAGTTGCGACACCGCCTGAATTAACTGCCTTACCTGGAGCGAAAGGCATATTGTGTGCAATGAAGTAATCAACGGCTTCGGCTGTACAGCCCATATTGCTCACCTCGGCTACGAGACCAACGCCATTGTCACAGAGTTGTTTGGCATCTTCAAGGTTCAACTCATTCTGTGTGGCGCAAGGCAGTGCAATGTCAACATGTTGCTCCCAAGGCTTTTTGCCAGCGAAGAAGGTTGCTTCAGGATAGCGCTCAGCGTATGGTGACACAATGTCGTTGCCCGACATTCTAAGTTCAAGCATATAATCAATCTTATCACCGCTCACACCTTTGGGATCGTAAATGTAACCATCAGGCCCGCTAAGTGTTACAACCTTAGCTCCCATTTCTGTGGCTTTTTTGACAGATCCCCAAGCTACATTGCCAAAGCCTGAAACGGCAATGGTTTTACCACTAATATCTTTGCCGTAATCTGCTAACATCTGGCGAACAAAGTAGAGGGCACCATAACCAGTCGCCTCGGCTCGTAAGATAGAACCTCCAAATTCAAGGCCTTTGCCAGTAAAGGTACCAGTGTGTTGGTGAGTGAGTTTTTTGTACATACCAAACATGTATCCGACTTCGCGTCCTCCAACTCCGATATCACCTGCTGGTACGTCTTGGTCAGGGCCTAAGTTGCGGCAAAGTTCCAGCATAAAGGCTTGACAGAAACGCATGATTTCAGCTTCGCTTCGTCCGCGTGGTGCAAAGTCGGATCCGCCTTTTGCGCCTCCCATCGGTAGGGTAGTGAGAGCATTCTTAAAGGTCTGTTCAAATCCTAAGAATTTTAAAATGCTGAGATTAACTGAGGGGTGAAAACGTATGCCTCCTTTGTATGGGCCAATGGCGTTGTTGAACTGTACACGGTAGCCCAGATTGACGTGTACTTCACCTTGGTCGTCAATCCATGGCACGCGGAAAGTGATGATGCGATCAGGCTCAACAAGGCGTTCGATGAGCTTAACCTGTGCAAATTCAGGGTGTTGGTTGTATACATCTTCAATTGATAGAAGAACTTCGTGGACGGCTTGTAAGTACTCTGTCTCGCCTGGATGCTTGGCTTCGAGTTGTAGTATGATGTTTTCTGTTTTCATGATATAATTGGTTGTGTTATCGCTTTACTGTACAAATGTAAGTAAATGAAGCAATATTCGAACTGAATTAAGTGTAAAACATTCTTGTGTTATGCTGTAAAGCATGTCAGAACGAACATTTTTACATTTTAGAGGGATTGTACATTGCGTTTGTAATGACAGAGAAGGCGAAGCTTGTAAGCGTTAAACAGTTGTGAGTGAATAGCGAAGCGGTGTATTTACATATTAGTGTATAAAAGAAGATTTAGTTTACAAAGTGTAATGTAAAACGATAGAATGTATAGAAATATGAAATTTTTTTAAGCATAAAGCGTTATTTTGAAATGAATATTGTATTTTTGCAAAGAAATAGGAAGTAATACGTAACTAAGGTAAAACTTGTCACAGTATGGCTACCTATTATATAATTTATAGGAAAGTATAAAGCACAATAACATACAAGGACATTATGCAAATAAGTAACAGACTTAACGAAGGGTTGTATCGTTCAGAAAACGAGCACGATGCCTGTGGCGTTGGCATGATAGTCAATATTCATGGCAACAAGAGTCATGAATTGGTTGACTCTGCTTTGAAAGTCCTCGAGAATATGAAGCATCGTGGTGCAGAGGGTGCAGACAATAAGACTGGTGACGGCGCTGGTATTATGTTACAAATACCGCACGAGTTTATATTGCTTCAAGGCATTCCAGTGCCTGAAAAGGGATGTTATGGTACGGGGTTGCTCTTCTTGCCAAAGGACGAGACGACTCAAGGAGACATTCTTCGCGTCTTTATAGAAGAAGTTGAGCGTGAGGGATTGACACTGATGCACTTACGTGCGGTGCCTACCAATTCCGAAATTTTGGGTAAGGATGCTTTGTCTACAGAGCCAGCGGTGAAACAGGTGTTTATAACGGGTGGTGATGCAGAGTCGTTGGAGCGCAGATTATATCTAATACGTAAAAGAGTAGAAAAGCGCATAACGAACAAAGACTTTTACGTTTGTTCGCTTTCGTCAAAAAATATTGTATATAAGGGTATGCTCTCTTCTACACAGTTGCGCGAGTATTACCCAGATTTAACGCAACCTTACTTTACGAGTGGTTTGGCTATCGTTCACTCACGTTTTTCAACCAACACATTCCCGACATGGGGGTTGGCACAGCCATTCCGCCTTTTAGCGCATAATGGTGAGATTAATACCATTCGTGGTAATCGTGCTTGGATGGCAGCTCGTGAGTCAGTGCTTTCAACCGAGACCTTAGGCGACATTAGTCAATTGCGTCCTATCATTCAGTCAGGCATGAGCGATTCAGCCTCGCTTGATAATGTGCTTGAATTTTTAGTGATGTCGGGACTAACGTTGCCGCATGCTATGGCAATGTTGGTGCCTGAAAGTTTTAATGATAAGAACCCTATATCAGAGGACTTGAAAGCCTTCTATGAATATCACTCTATCTTAATGGAGCCATGGGATGGGCCTGCTGCGTTGCTCTTTAGCGATGGTCGTTATGCTGGCGGTATGCTCGATCGTAATGGATTGCGTCCTGCACGTTACCTTATTACGAAGAATGACACAATGGTGGTAGCTTCAGAGGCTGGTGTAATCAATTTTGAAGCTACTGATATAAAAGAGAAAGGACGTCTGCAGCCAGGCAAGATATTATTGATTGATACGCAGGAGGCAAAGGTGTACTATGACGGTGAGTTAAAAGAACAATTAGCAAAAGCCTATCCCTATCGCCAGTGGTTGTCAACCAATCGTATAGAATTAGACGAACTGAAGAGTGGCCGCAAGGTGGAGAATTCAGTAGACGACTTTGATGTTCGTCTTCGTGTCTTCGGTTATACGCGTGAGGACATAGAGCGCACCATTACACCTATGGCAACGAACGGTAGTGAACCTATCGCTTCAATGGGTAATGATACGCCATTAGCTGTGCTGTCAGAGCGTCCACAATCGTTGTTTAGCTACTTCCGTCAACAGTTTGCTCAAGTTACTAATCCTGCTATCGACCCCATTCGTGAGGAGTTGGTCATGTCGTTGACAGAATACGTTGGGGCTGTAGGCATGAACATACTCTCTCCCAACGAGAGCCATTGTAAAATGGTGCGTTTGCCACAACCTATATTGACAAACCGACAGTTAGACATACTTTGTAACATTCGCTATAAGGGTTTCAATACTGTAAAGTTGCCAATGACGTTTGAATCGGCAAGGGGAGCGCAAGGCCTTAAGGAAGCACTAGACAATCTGTGTCGCATGGCAGAGCAGAGCGTTAATGATGGTATTAACTATATCATTTTGTCAGACCGTGGTGTAGACGAAAGTCATGCAGCTATCCCATCACTATTGGCCGTAAGCGCAGTTCATCAGTATCTGATTTCGGTGCAAAAACGTATGGAGACAGCCCTTGTCGTTGAAAGTGGTGAAGCGCGCGAAGTCATGCACGCAGCTCTTTTGATTGGTTATGGTGCAAGTGCTATTAATCCATATATGGCCTTTGCTGTGCTTGACGATTTAGTAAATCGTGGTGAAGTACAGATGAATTACGAGACGGCAGAGAAAAATTATATCAAAGCTATCTGCAAGGGACTGTATAAGGTGCTCTCTAAGATGGGTATCAGCACTTTGCGTTCCTATCGCGGTGCACGCATCTTTGAGGCTATAGGTTTGAGCGAAGACTTGTTGCGAAGCTATTTTGGCACGGATGCGAGCACGATTGGTGGTGTACATCTTGACCAAATCGCACGTGATTATGTCAAGTTCCATGATGAAGGTTATGCACCTTGTTATGAAGACAGAGAGTTAGAGGGCCTATTGCCTTATGCGGGTTTGTTTAGCTACAGAAAGGACGGTGAACAACATGCGTGGAATCCTGAAACGATTTCAACTCTTCAGTTGGCTACTCGCTTGGGTAGTTATAAGAAGTTTAAAGAGTTCACCCAATTGGTAGATCATAAGGACAAAGCAATCTTCTTACGTGATTTCTTTGACTTTAAGCTAAATCCAATCCCTATAGACGAAGTAGAGTCCGTTGACGATATTGTAAAGCACTTCGTAACGGGTGCGATGTCGTTCGGTGCTATCAGTAAGGAGGCACATGAGGCCTTGGCTCTGGCCATGAATAAGTTAGGAACTCGTAGTAATACGGGCGAGGGAGGTGAAGACAATGAGCGCTTCCACGAGACGTTTGATGGCATATCGCTTTGCAGTAAGACGAAACAGATTGCTTCAGGTCGTTTTGGCGTGACAACCGAGTACTTAGTAAATGCTGAGGAAATTCAAATAAAGGTGGCACAAGGTGCTAAACCTGGTGAGGGTGGCCAGTTGCCTGGCTATAAAGTAAACCAGATTATAGCTAAGACGCGTCACTCTATACCTGGCATTTCGCTCATTTCGCCTCCACCACATCACGATATTTATTCAATTGAAGATTTAGCTCAGCTAATCTTTGATTTGAAAAACGTTAACCCCAAGGCTCAGATTAGCGTAAAGTTGGTAGCGGAGAGTGGGGTAGGAACGATTGCTGCTGGTGTAGCAAAAGCAAAGGCCGACTTAATAGTTATATCAGGTGCTGAAGGTGGTACAGGAGCTTCGCCTGCCTCTTCTATGCGCTATGCTGGTATTTCACCCGAAATAGGCTTGTCAGAAACGCAACAAACGTTAGTGTTGAATGGCCTTCGTGGTCAGGTGCGTTTACAGACAGATGGTCAGATAAAGACAGGGCGTGACGTAATATCAATGGCATTGCTCGGAGCTGAGGAGTTTGGTTTTGGTACGACTGTGCTGATTGTCTTAGGTTGTGTAATGATGCGTAAGTGTCATGCCAATACTTGTCCTGTTGGTGTAGCCACACAAAATCCTGAGTTGCGTGAACACTTCCGTGGTCATTATGAATACGTTGTAAACTACTTCCGCTTCTTGGCACAAGAGGTACGTGAATATTTAGCTGCAATGGGCTTTCGCCACTTTAGTGATATTGTGGGCCGTTCTGATCTTATAACGATTCGTGAAGCAGAGGCTAGTACAAAGGCTGCAACGCTCGATTTCAGTCGTTTACTTCACCGCGTCAACAACGATGCTGCGCTTCATCACGTCATTGCACAGCACCATGATATTGAAAGCGTAATGGATCAGTCTATATTGAAAGCTGCTTCGCAAGCTATCGAAAGTCAGAAAGACGTGTCACTTGAGTATGCGATAGGCAATACTGATCGATCTGTTGGCGCTATGCTTTCAGGCGTTGTCGCTGCTAAGTATGGTCAGAATGGACTACCTGACGAAACGATAAATATTAAGTTCAAAGGTTCTGCAGGTCAAAGTTTTGGTGCTTTCCTTACTAAGGGAATTAGCTTTAAGCTTGAGGGCGAAGCTAATGACTATTTGGGTAAGGCACTGAGCGGTGGTCGCATATCGGTTATGCCTCCAGTTCGCTCAAGCTTTAATGCAGAAGATAATACCATAGCTGGCAACACTTTGCTCTATGGTGCTACGAGTGGTGAAGTTTATATTAATGGTAAGGTAGGCGAACGCTTCGCTGTGCGTAATTCGGGTGCAGTAGCTGTAGTCGAGGGCGTTGGTGATCACTGCTGTGAATATATGACAGGAGGCCGTGTTGTCGTACTTGGTGAAACAGGACGTAACTTTGCTGCAGGTATGGGTGGCGGTGTAGCTTACGTTTGGGATAAGCATCATAACTTTGACTACTTCTGTAATATGGAGATGGTTGAGCTTTCGTTGATAGAAGACTCAGCATCGCGAAAGGAACTACACGAGCTCATTCGCCAGCATTACCTCTACACTGGTTCACAATTGGCACGTACGATGCTCAATGATTGGAGCCATTATGTTGATGACTTCATTCAAGTAACTCCTATTGAGTACAAACGTGTATTGGCTGAAGAGCAAATGCGTAAGTTGCAGCAAAAGATAGCTGAGGTTCAGCGTGATTATTAATCGTTCAGTAAGTTCCTTTTATTTAAGGAACTTACTAAACGTATCAGTATTCTTACTAAAAAATAAAACATAATAACTCATTAATTCATAACGAGAATTATGGGAAATCCTAAAGCTTTTCTATCTGTTCCCCGTCAAGAGGCTGGCTATCGTCCCATTCACGAACGTGTGGCGGACTTTGGCGAAGTGGAACAAACACTCAATACAAGTGAACGCCGATTGCAGGCATCGCGCTGCATGGATTGTGGAGTGCCTTTCTGTCATTGGGCATGCCCATTAGGCAATCGCCCACCAGAATTTCAAGATGCCATTTACAAAGGTGAATGGCAAATGGCTTATGATATTTTAACTGCTACCAATGACTTCCCTGAGTTTACGGGACGTATTTGCCCTGCATTGTGTGAAAAGAGTTGCGTGCTGAAGCTCTCAATGAATGCACCTGTAACGATTCGTGAAGACGAATGCTCTGTGATTGAAGCCGCTTTTCGTGAGGGGTATATTAAACCACAGACGTTTGTGCGTAATGGAAAGAAGGTGGCAGTCGTAGGTTCTGGACCTGCAGGACTTGCAGCTGCCAATCAGTTAAATCATCGTGGATACGAAGTTACGGTGTTTGAACAACATGAGTACGTTGGTGGTTTGTTATATTTTGGCATTCCTAACTTTAAATTGCAAAAGGCGGTGATTAATCGCCGCATTAAAATTATGGAGGCTGAGGGGATTACATTTAAGGTGAATACTCCCATAGATGTAACTCAACTGCCCGAAGGGTATGATGCCTACTGCATTTGTACAGGCACACCACAGGCTCGCGATTTAAATGTGCCAGGACGTGAACTCAAAGGGGTTCACTTTGCGCTTGAACTCTTGTCACAACAAAATCGAGTACTCGCAGGCCAAACATTTTCAGACGACGAACGTGTAACGGCTAAAGGGAAGCGCGTATTGGTAATCGGTGGTGGTGACACGGGTAGTGACTGTATTGGTACTTCTAATCGTCAAGGTGCAGTAAGTGTTACACAGATTGAAATTATGCCTAAGCCACCAGTTGGACATAATCCTAATACACCCTGGCCGCAGTGGCCCATGGTGCTTAAGACATCTTCAAGTCATGAAGAAGGCTGCGAACGTCGTTGGTTACTAACGACCAATAAATTTATTGGAACGGAAGACGGACGTGTCTGTGGTGCCGAGGTTGAAGAAGTAGAATGGCAACCTAACCCAGAAGGAGGACGTCCACTTATGGTACCAACGGGCAAGAAAGAAGTGATAGAATGCGATATCGTATTTTTGGCAATGGGTTTCCTCCGTCCGCAACAGCCAGCATTTGCATCAAATGTTTTTGTAGCAGGTGATGCTGCAACGGGTGCAAGTTTGGTCGTTCGCTGTATAGCGGGAGGACGAAAGGCTGCCAAACAAGTAGACGAATATTTGAACCGTAAGTAAGAGATTGTACAAGAAGTAGCTAAACATGGATTGGATTGCTAAACAATACAAGATTCAATAGCTACTCGAATTTTGTTAATGTAAATAAAGTTTCCTCCCCCCATTATTTAGGGGAAGGAAACGTAATCGTATCCTCGATGCCGCCTTGTCCACTTTTATTCATCATTATACCTTTGCTGACATTAAATTATCAAGCGTCTTGAGTGATACAAGTGGTGCGACGGCAGTCAAACTGATAAATATATAAGCGTGAAATGGTTGAAATAGCTTAGCTTCGATAAGTCTAACGATAATTTGCGAAACTTCGCAAAAAACTCATTGAACTTTCCCAATCTCTTTTGAAAGAAGAGACTTGATATTACTAATTTTCAAACAATAGGCGCAATGCTATCAAACTTTGAAGGCATTATAATTGACGTGAATGTAAAGCGCGTGAAAACTATCCGACTTTACATTAGCCGCAACGGGCAAGCAAAACTCTCGGTTCCAATCTCTTGCCCGAAAGAAGAAGTCATGGACTTCCTACATAAAAACAAAGAGTGGCTAATTGGTGCGCTTGAACGCAGTAAGGCTCGAATTCAAAAAGAAAATCAAAAGACACAGCACGCTATGGAGCAGGGCGAGGTCTTTTACTATTTAGGAAAAAAATATGTTCTTCACGTTGAAGAACATAAACAAGTAAAAGAAATAAGCGTAAGAATTGAGGGTGAAAATTTAGTTATAGAAACTCCGAATGATTACAATGCAGACGAAATACGCAACGCTGTTAACAAGTGGTATTACAAAGAAATCAAAGCACTTATCACTCATTACGTTGATAAATGGATACCCTTAATGAACGAAAAGCCATTAAGAGCTATACAATATAAATTATGGAAATCAAAATGGGGGACAATGATGCCAACCGCACGCATCGCGACGTTTAACATTCGCCTTATTTTCTATCCCAAAGAAGCAATTGAAAGCGTTGTTGTACACGAACTTTGCCACCTTAAAGAACCTTCGCACAATGTCCGCTTTCATGCACTCATGGCACACTATCTGCCAGACTATAAAACGCGAGAACTTGCACTCAAAAATAAATAACAGATAATCCCCACGAAGGAACCTCCTTCACGAGTATTATCTTTATAAACAAATTTCCACCCTCTTTTTTAGAAGGCGGAAATTTGTAATTAGTAATTGATATTTATCGCTGCGGGATAGATGCGTTGTGGGTCGTAAAAAGTTGCAAGTGATTCTTGCATGTATTTCAAGTCAAGTTGTGGACGCTTATTATAAACTACCTTGCCGTTGACTTTTACGGTAACCTTGTTGGTAAGGTCTACTAAATGCTCATCTAAGTAAAGGACGAAAGAACCGTTTTGGGCATTTGTGTAGCTTTTCTTAAATTTTAATTCTATACCATAAATAGGGTCACGCTCAATGGTTTTATAGCAAACGTTTTCGACGACAATGTTTACTTCGTTGTCGTTGATGTTGACATCGTATCGGGTGCGAAGTTTCTCGTCAGGTCGCTTTATTACTCGCAGATTGTAAAAACCAGTTCGGTGCTCTCCGTCCATTTCAAAGTCCTCCCACGTGAAGTGAGTAGGGTAAGGGTTGCGGGTAAAATGACGTAGCCAGGGAGTTGTTTGAGAATAGTCTATGAAGTGCTGACGGTTGGCTTCAAGTTCTACCTTATGTCGATAGCCTGCGGGATTGAGTTGTTCCAAACTATCAAGTGATTGTAACGTGTAGCGAGTCAGAAGATTGCGATAGAAACCTGTGTCATTAGCCCCCGTTCGCAGTATGAAACCAATATTGCCTAGATTTTCAGTAGGAGCATTTTTAAGTGGTTCTCCTCCAGCCATAGGGCCAGCTGCAGCCCAATAATCAGCATAATACGAAGCTAAGCGTTGTGATCCATAACCGCCTTCTGATATACCGAATACATATAATTGGTTAGAGTTGATACTATCAGATAGTAAAGCATTTCGCAGCAATGCTCGCCAAGTGTATTGTTTGCTCTTCTGCCACCACCTGTACCATTGGCCTTCATTGGGTATTTGGGGAATAAAGTAAGCAGAAGGTGCATCTTTGAAACTTTGAGCCAAAGCAAGTCCTGTTTGCCATTCTTGTTGCTTGGGACCAGAACCGTGAAGATAAATAAATAGGGGAAAGCCCGCTGTGGGTTTTTCGCCTTTATATCCGTAGTAAAAGGGGAGGGTGGCATTGGGTTCTAAACTATCTGGTAATTGCCAACTTGAGGGATTGCATGTGGCTAAACTCATGAGGTGAGGCAGTGTGATTTGATTGTACTGTCGATTGGTTGCTTGCCAGACTTGCCAAAGTTCATGACGTTTAGCCGTAATTTGCTTTACTGAGATTCGTTGACTTTGTGCTTGACCAACTTCACCTTTCATTAAGGTTTGATAAAAATAGTCTTTTGCAGATGTGTTGTTTTGTCCGTGTGTTTGTATAAGAGTTACGGATAGAACGAACGCAAATAAATGTCTAAGTCTCATGGAATTGAAATGTTTTTTTTATAAATTTGATAGTACCGCGTCGGTTATCATTGCAATGTCCTCGTCAGATTTATTAGCTGCGTGTAGTAAATCCTTATCATTGTTTAAGAACGCTATGTCAGGATTATCAGCGATTGCTTTACGATAACGTGAGATGGCTTCAGCTATGTTACCCGAAAGCCATGCAGAGTGACCCGCATTGAAATAGTCTGTTGGAGTAGGATTGTCATCTAAAACTTTTGTATAGTACTTTTCTGCTTGATAATACTTCTGCGTTAACAGCGAACACCATGCAATGGCTCGTTCTGTTACCCGTGTTTTGGGTGCTAAATAGTCTGCCTTAAATAGGTACTTGAATGCTTCTTCATACTGTTTGAGGTGGATGTGGCATTCTGCTTGTTTAAGTGCGATGGAAACATCTTCATTATTTTGTTCCGCCAATTGGTCGTAGTATGTAAGTGCCTTGGTGTACTCTCCCATTTGAGAGTAGCAATGGGCAAGTCGCTTTAATGTCCATTGAGAATGTCCCTTCAATAGATCTGATTGTTTGTAACACTCAATAGCCTTTCTTATGTTGCCTTCGTGTTCGTTACAGATGCCCCACTTTTGTAGCACTTCTGCATCATAGTTGTTAGGTGAGAGCTGTTCAAAGAGTTCGTTTGCCAAGGCATATGATTGGTCTTTAAACACGAAGTTTATCATGCGCAAGAGGAAACTATCATCACGCAGCATCTTGTCAAAAGGTGCGTAATTCACGATAAATAGGTCATGTTGGAAGGGGTTCGTAAATTGTTCGTGATGTAAGAAGAGGTTGCAAAACCTATAAAAGCCTTGTACGTAAGAGCGGAGTTCATTCTTAAACAAGGTCTCTGCATCAGTTTCGTGATTAGTTTGGACTTCTTCCAATTGTTCAAGCATACTTTCTTGGAACTTGTCATTCTTAAGTTGAGAAGGTATGTGCGTTGACATCATGCACAACGAATATTTGTCAGAGTCGCAAAGTCCCACGTTATTAATCATAAGTCTTGTAAGACGACTTTCGCGCGCACTTTCAGGTACTTCTGGGTGATTTAGCGTAAAGGGCCAAAACCAATTGCTTATGGTGTTGAAAAACGGGAAACGTTGTTTCATTATTTTGAATGAACCCATATACATGTCAGCCCCACGTTGTTGTAGTTCAACAAACTCATGCATATAGTCATTTAGTTTTTTATCTTGCGCATTATCGCTCCATTCAGGATTAAAGTCTTCTTCACTTAATTTTTCATTTAATTCATCAAGTCCTGTATTGGTATCAATGTTTAGCTTTTCTATGCGCTTCATCATTTGGGGTATAATCTCTTCTTGTAAATTGCGTTCAATGCGCTTTGTCTCAAGGCTTAAGAAGAGTTGCATTTGTAAGTGCTCAATTTCTTTTGAAAATCGAGGGAGGTCGCACATTAATTCCAAGCGTGTGTCTACATCTGGATAGAGTGCAATGCGTTCAGAATGAATGATGTGTGTAAAAATGACTCCGACTAATGCGCGGACACGTAGCTTAATGTTCGTTGAGAGTGCGGCATCAATTAGTATACGATACTTTGCGATGTCAAAAAACTGCATTGCGGCTATGGTTGTAGCACTAAGGAGTAAACATTTGTCAATTTCATTGACCGCGTTATTTGCCATATAATTTGCTACCGTTAACTCATCATCTGCAGTCCATGCCGCTGAAAGCCAGATTGCATCAAACTTGTCGCGTAAGGGATACTGGCTATGGAGAATATCAGACAATGTATAATCATTTCCATAGAGTTGGCATAGTGTGCGAAAGCTTGTAGCATAGATAGTCGTGTCGTTCATAAGTAAGCCAACTCTATTGAGCACTTCTGCTAATTCATAGGTGCGACGTCTAAATCCAACGTACATCTTGTTGCGCTCAGGGTCGTCAACGCCTTTTGCCATATAGCTTAATAGTATTTGATATGACTCAAGTAATGTGTCAGTTTCTTCTTTCACACTCCATGATTTTAGTGTTGTAGCCATACCTTGTAATAACTGTAGGGCCGATAACAAATGCTCCTGTCGCAACGCTTCTACTATATCTTTATACAAATATTGATAAGTTATCTGTTTCATATTTGCCTATCTTGTGAAATGACACGTTTTAGAATTTTATAGTATCTGCAATGTTTTGCGGTATCTTATAGTCTTTTTGCAGAATGATACTATATGCCTTAGCTCCTTTTATTCGTATTGAGTCGAGTGCTATTTTACGTCCTCTTTCGAGCAAATCCCATTGCTTTTTCTTGTTGGCGTCTTCGGACTTACGCACTTTCATAACAAAGGCACCACAGGACTGACTTTTAGATTGTTGAGCAATACAACGGTGTCCATTGGCTAAGGCTAATGAAGTATAAGGCCACGTGAGTAGTGCTGCATCGACTTGGCCGCCTTTTAGCATCAGAGCTCGGAGGCGTAAGTCGTTAATTTGTGGAAAAAATATATCATCACTACTTATTTTAGCCTGTTTGAGTAGGGTGCTAAGCCAAAGTTCTTCGTCTGTTGAACGTGCTATCGCGATGGTGCGCCCAACTAAGGCTTTCAAGGAATTAATACGTAACGTACCACATGTGAATAATTGCCATTGTTGCGTCCCCCGCCATAACACTTTTGTTTGAGTCATTTTTCCTCCATAATGTGCTATACGCGTTAAATCAGCCCATCCTCCGTCAGCGATGCCCATGAGTGTTGTGTCACAGTCCATTTGTGAAGGGTAAGATGCTATCTGTATTTTCAGCCCAAGTGAATCGTATATGCCAGTGCGCTTGGCGTAATAGAGGGGTAAACAATCGTGGTTGGGAACTAAGGCTATATGTAATGCAGCGCTGTCGTAGCGTTCTACTCCAAATTTTAAAGGTTCATTAGTCTGTTCCTTGCTGCATGAGTTAGCAAAAATGATTGCTAATATAGTGACGATGAAGAGTAAGTGCTTGTTCATTGATAAAAGAAAGAAGTTTAGAAGTTTAGCGGAAACGTTAAAGCTAAACCTTTAGCGTTTACCTATAAACCTCTAAACTTCCGTTTTAAAAACTAATTCGAATGTAATATCAAGGCATTACATAGAATTGCTTAGCCTTCTATAGCAGCAACACCTGGAAGAGTCTTACCCTCAATTGCTTCGAGCAATGCGCCACCACCAGTTGAGATATAAGAAACCTTGTCGGCCATACCAAACTTGTTGATGCATGCTACAGAGTCGCCACCACCGATAAGTGAGAAGGCACCATTAGCTGTAGCCTTAGCAATGGCTTCAGCAATTGCTTTTGAACCACCAGCAAAGTTGTCAAATTCAAACACACCTGCAGGACCGTTCCAAAGAATAGTCTTTGCGCCTTCAATAGCAGCTGCAAATGATTTGCGAGTTTCAGGACCTGCATCTAAGCCTTCCCAACCTTCGGGGATAGCACCAGCGGGGCAAACCTGTGTATTGCAGTCATTTTTGAAGTCGTCACCTGCGATGCAGTCTGTACCAAGAACCAAGTTTACACCATTCTCCTTGGCTTTCTTCATAACGTCAAGTGCAACGTCAAGCTTGTCGTCTTCACAGATTGACTTACCAATGTGTCCACCTTGTGCCTTGGCAAAAGTATATGTCATACCACCGCAAAGAATCAAGTTGTCAACTTTACCCAAAAGGTTTTCGATGATACCAATCTTTGTTGATACCTTTGAACCACCCATAATGGCTGTAAACGGACGCTTGATGTTGTCAAGTACATTCTTTACTGCTTGAACTTCCTTCTCCATCAAGTAGCCGAGCATCTTGTGGTCAGCATCGAAGTAGTCTGCGATAACGGCAGTTGAAGCGTGCTTGCGGTGTGCAGTACCAAAAGCATCATTGATGTAAATATCAGCGTATGAAGCTAAAGTCTTAGCAAAAGCCTTTTGGCTTTCCTTAATAGCTTTCTTTGCCTCATCGTATGCAGGGTCTTCCTTGTCAATACCAACAGGCTTTCCTTCTTCTTCTGGATAGAAACGAAGGTTCTCAAGTAAGAGCACCTCGCCTGGTTGTAATGCAGCAGCAGCGTCTTGTGCCTTTGCGCAGTCAGGAGCGAACTGAACCTTTACGCCTAACTTCTCGCTTACAGCGTCAACAATCTGTCCAAGTGATAACTTGGGATTAACCTTGCCTTTGGGTTTACCCATGTGGCTCATAATAATGAGTGAACCACCGTCAGCCAATACTTTTTTCAAAGTAGGAAGGGCACCACGAATACGTGTGTCGTCGGTAATCTTACCATTCTCGTCAAGGGGTACATTGAAGTCAACGCGGACAATCACTTTCTTGCCCTTAAAGTCGCAAGTTTCAATAGTCATAGTGATATAATAAATTTAAAAAGAGTTTATTGTTCTATTGGTTAAAGTACAAAGATAAACGAAAGGCCCGTTCACCTTTGCTCAGCAAAGTTAATGCAAAGGTGGTTAACACAAAAGTTTTTTGATGAAAAAGTTTATTTTGTATTAGTTTGTACGTATTTTTGCACACCAAATATAAAACCCCAAAAAATGGCTGACGGAAATTTTAATAAAACGCACCTTCCCTATCGTCCGTTTCAAAGCGGTGTTAATGCGGGTAGAGCGCAGATGCACACACTTGCTATAAATGCTTTTAAAAAATGGATGATTGAACAAAATTTTAGCGACGAAGAGATGGCTCTGCATGAGATGCGTTTCAGGACCTTATTGCCCTTATAATTAAGGGTTTATATTGATTCGTGTAGGTAGCGGTTAGCTCATTTCCTCAAAACTATTATCTTTGAAGTCATGGATACAAATATGCTTTTTTCAATAGCTCTCAGTTTGTCTTCTCCTTGGAAAGTAGTGAAGAGTGAGTTTCTTATTTCCATAGGTAGTAACGTTCGCGAATTTCATATCTAGATAGACTTTGAGAACATGGCTTCGTGCACTCTGCGTGAAGTCAAATCCGTTCGCGATACCATAAGATTCTATGAGGATGAATTTCTTAACTACTTTGACGGACGTAAGACAAACGCTTCAGCTGAATCGCTGAACTCAAAGATCAAATGCTTTCGCGCACAGGTAAAAGGAGTCATAGACATGCCATTCTTCATGTATCGTTTAGCAACAGTTTTGGGTTAGTATCTGCACAGCCCTCCACAGGGTTTGTCGGGTGCGCCAATAATACTTTCAGTCCTTTTCTCATAATTCACTATCAATCTTCATATTCGCTAAGTTTCTTATCTCATCAATTGAAGCATTGGGATATTTTAGGCTAAATAAAGTTTTTAGTGCATCTGCTGCAAATTTAGCAGCCAGTTCGAATGAATTATTAAAAGCCTCTTTTTCATTTAGCATATATGTGCCGATAGCCATGTAAGCATAGATAGAAGGTTGCGTGATATGAATGTGTGGCAATAAATTGTATATGTCATGCCACAAGAGTAACGCATCGCGAAAATATTGTGCATTAACTAATAATTGCAGTATTAACAGCAATTCATTATCCTCTATTTTGGGACTATGTATGGCTTTGTAATAGCAACTGATCGCAAGGGTACTGTTCTTAAATTCACTACAAATATTTCCCATTTGAGTGTAAATGGAAGATAATGAGTTGCCTAACATCGCAAGCGATAGCATTGTCTCTTCAGCATTATCTATGTCATTGCAACTTATATAGAGGTATACAAGGTCGTTGATTATCCTTACTCGATCAGGATTCTCGAGTGGACATAATCGCAGCGCATCTTGTAAAGGGGTCTTTGCCTCGTCTATTCGACCTGCAGCATAAAGTTGTTCACCTGCATACATCCTTATGCTATAATCATCAGGAATAACCTTCATGTAATCCAGACATAGAGCAAGTCCCCGCTTATTATCACTCATTGCAAATGTTGCAAAAACTTTTAAACTCATGGCACGTTGGTTGTTCCTATTGATTGCTAACGCATAGTCACAACTCTGAATACATTCAGCATATTTTTGGCACTTTTGTTGAATATCTGCTAATTGAGTCCATGCATTGGTGTCGTATGGATTTGCATCAACTAATCTATTGGCTGCCTTAATGCTTTTAGTATACAGTTGTAATTGGAAATATGCGTCAGCTATCAATTCGTCTACATGTGTCCGTAAGGAATATTTTTGAGGAATTGCTAGTAGATATTTTAATGCGCGTTGTTGATACCCATAGTCTAATAGCATTTCACCCATATCTAAGAACCAATCATAGTCGTCATTTAACATGGTTGGTGGTAGGCAGTCTTTTATTCTCTTCTCTGCTTTATCTAATCTGCCACTTGCAACGTCCCACTCGATATAAAATAGTTGAACATCTTTGTTTTGTTGATTGGGTATATTACGAATAATGTTAAGGCCTTCACTCCAATGTCCCAAGGCTCTTGCTCTATATGCTTTAACAACTAATACTTCTTCACTATTTGGGTGTAACTTTTCTGCGAAACGCATTAATTGTTCTGCTTCATATCGTTTTCCTTGTTTTTCGTAGTACTCTTCTATGTCCATCAGAACTGATGCATCCATATAAAACGTTTTGCCCAGTGAAATGTTTCTTTCGTATTCTTTAATGGCTTGTTCTAAGTATTGATCCATATCGTTCTTATTTTTATCTTTAACAGATATTTGTTCAATAAGTGAAAACATAAAAGGCTACACTATGCTATCAGTTATAACTTCTAATGCAAGTGTAGCCGTTTTATATATATATATCTTTGGCTCTCGCACAAAGGTGCTTTCAAGCCTTACATATTTATTTTTGTTTAGCCCAAGTATCCTTTAATCCTACGGTACGATTGAAGATAGGATGTTCAGGCGTAGAGTTCTTATCTGCTGTAAAATATCCTGTGCGTTGGAACTGTAAGTAGCGGTTTCCAGTAGGATTCTCAACAGCAAACTTCTCAACATAACAATTGGTCAAAACAGTGAGTGAATCTGGATTAAGTAATTCGCGGAAATCGCGCTCATCAGCAGAAGGATTCTCAACATTAAAGAGTCTGTCATACAATCTTACTTCAGCTTTCACGCAGTGTCCGATACTTACCCAATGAAGAGTACCCTTCACTTTACGGTTTGCACCTTCCATACCACTTTTGCTATTAGGATCATATTCAGCATATATCTCTTCAATCGTTCCGTCTGCAGCTTTCTTACAGCCTGTGCACTTGACAATGTACGCATTTTTTAATCGTACTTCCTTGCCAGGAACCATACGGAAGAACTTTTTGGGAGCGTCTTCCATAAAGTCAGAACGTTCCAACCATAGTTCACGACTAAATGTAATGCTATGTGTTCCGTCCTCTTCACGCTCAGGATTGTTGATAGCTTCCATTTCTTCGGTCTTTCCTTCTGGATAATTGGTGATGACAAGCTTTACTGGGTCAAGTACTGCACTAACTCGCAGTGCACGAGCATTCAAGTCTTCGCGAGCAGCAGCTTCAAGCATTGCATAGTCATTAAGGGCATCAAACTTGGTATAACCAATCATGTCGATGAACTTGCGCACGGCTTCAGGTGAATAACCTCGACGACGCAAACCACAAATGGTCGGCATTCGGGGATCATCCCAACCATCTACCAAATGCTCTTGTACCAATGCCAACAACTTGCGCTTCGACATTACCGTATACGTTAGGTTCAAGCGATTAAACTCGTACTGACGTGGACGATTGTCATCTAAATCTTTATCCTCTTTTAATTCATCAATAAAGTGATCATATAAGGGACGATGAGGTACGAACTCAAGCGTACAGATAGAATGTGTTACGCCCTCAAAGTAATCGCTCTGACCATGTGCAAAGTCGTACATGGGGTAAACCTTCCACTTATTACCAGTGCGATGATGCTCTTTATTGATGATTCTATAAATGATAGGATCGCGGAAGTGCATATTAGGATTTGCCATATCGATTTTGGCACGAAGTACCATGGCTCCCTCAGCAATTTCGCCCGAATTCATTCTCTCAAATAACTGTAAGCTTTCTTCGATGGGGCGATTTCTGTAAGGACTTTCAACACCTGGTTGTGTAGGTGTGCCCTTTTGAGCTGCAATTTCTTCGCTTGTTTGCTCATCAACATAGGCTTTGCCTTCTTTGATTAGACGAATGGCAAAATTCCAAAGCTTCTGGAAGTAGTCAGACGCATGGTAAATGTTACCCCACTTAAATCCAAGCCATTCAATGTCTTGCTTTATGGCTTCAACATACTCTGTGTCCTCCTTTTGTGGATTTGTATCATCAAAGCGTAGATTGCATACTCCACCAAACTTTTGTGCTACACCAAAATCCATACAAATAGCTTTGGCATGGCCAATGTGAAGGTAACCATTAGGTTCGGGCGGAAAACGTGTCTGAAGTCTACCGCCATTTTTACCTTCTTTCAAGTCATTGGCAACAATTTGCTCAATAAAGTTTAAACTCTTTTTTTCTGAGTTCTCGTTATTTGTCGTTTCAGTCATTTTTTTGATAATAAGTGAAAAAGATAGAAGCAATGCTTTCTCAAGTTATATTACTTCTTACCAGATCAGATTTATTAATTAGCCATTTCAGATATAAACTTAATACGAACAAGTCTGATTTCCTCTTCAGTGTAATCAGCTCCCAATTCGTCAAACGCTTCGTCTAAGTCATCGGTTTCGCTTTCTCTGAAATATTGATAGATGTCGTTAATGCTGTCCTCGTCCATTACTTCGTTAATGAAGTAGTCAATGTTTATACGAGTTCCCGCATACACGATCGATTCAATTTCATCTAATAACTCGTCAAATTCAATGCCATTGGCTACTGCAATGTCGTCAAGAGCAACTTTTAAGTCAATGCTATGAATAATTCTATTCTTTTTTTGCGTTTTGTCTGCAACAGTGCGAATGTGAAGGTCCTCAGGACGTTCAATGTCGTTTTCTTCGCAATGCTTTTTTATGAGTTTACAGAACTCAGTGCCATAACGCTTAGCCTTGCCCGCACCAACTCCAGGAATGTTTTGCAATTCCTCAATGGTTTGTGGGTAGAAGGTTGCCATTGCTTCAAGCGAGTTATCTTGAAAAATAACATAAGGTGGAACTTCGAGCTCTTTTGATAAAGTCTTTCGCAAGTCCTTCAGCATGCTATATAACGCAGGGTCAACTGCGATAATTGACTCGTCTTGCATTTCAGATTCAGCTTCTTCGTCAAAATTCCTATCTTCTGTAATTTCGAAGGTTGTGGGCTTCTTCATGAATTCACGTCCTTTATCTGTCAATTTCAGTACACCATAGTTGGTAATGTTCTTTTCAAGATACCCTGAGATAAGTGCTTGACGTATAACTGCATTCAGTAGCCGTTCGCTGGTCTCTTCACAGCAACCAAAACACTCTAGCTCGTCATGGTGATAGTCACTAACATTTTCTGTACGATTTCCCAGAAGAATGTCTTTTATATAATCATCAGCGAAGTTTTCTTTAGTAGCTAGAACAACTTCTAAAACATTCAACAATACTTTCTTAGCTTCCACTTTTTCTTTAGGGTGTAAACAATTGTCGCAATTGCCACAATTATCGCGTTCGTAATTTTCTCCGAAATAATGGAGAAGAAGTTTTCGACGACACAGCGAACTTTCGGCGTATGCGGCGGTTTCTCTTAGGAGCTGTCGGCCTATGTCTTGTTCTGCCACAGGCTTGCCCTCCATAAACTTTTCTAACTTTTTTAGGTCTTGTCTTGAATAAAAGGCGATACACTTACCTTCACCTCCGTCACGGCCAGCACGCCCAGTTTCTTGATAATATCCTTCAAGGCTCTTGGGTATGTTGTAGTGAATGACGAACCTTACGTCAGGCTTATCAATTCCCATTCCGAATGCTATGGTTGCAACAATAACATTGATGCGTTCCATCAAAAAGTCATCTTGCGTTCTTGAGCGTGCGGCCGAATCCATTCCAGCATGATAAGCCTCAGCTTTTATATCATTTGCCTTTAGAATCTCAGCTAACTCTTCAACCTTCTTCCTGCTCAAGCAGTAGATTATTCCGCTACACGTTGGTCTTTGTTTAATAAACTTGATAATGTCGCGGTCAATATCTTTTGTCTTAGGCCGGATTTCGTAATAAAGGTTGGGTCTATTAAAGGAACTTTTGTAAGTTATGGCATCTAATATACCTAAATTCTTTTTAATGTCGGTTGCTACTTTTACGGTAGCTGTAGCTGTTAAAGCTATAACGGGAGCATTACCTATACTATTAATTATAGGCCTAATCTTACGATATTCAGGTCTAAAATCATGTCCCCATTCCGATATACAATGTGCTTCATCAACAGCGTAAAAAGAAATTTTTATCGTCTTTAAGAAATCAATATTGCTTTCTTTCGTCAGCGATTCAGGAGCCACATACAACAGTTTTGTGATGCCTAATCGAACATCGCTTTTAACCTTTTCTATTTGACCTCTTGTAAGAGAAGAATTCATAAAGTGGGCAACACCATCATTCTGGCTAGAATGACGAATCATATCCACTTGATTTTTCATCAAGGCAATAAGCGGTGATATAACAATAGCCGTACCTTCCATAATAAGCGATGGCAATTGATAGCAAAGGGACTTACCACCACCTGTTGGCATTAGAACGAACACATTTTTTCCTTCAAGAAGTGATTTTATTATCGCCTCTTGATTACTTTTAAATGTGTCAAAGCCAAAGTATTGCTTTAACGCTGTTTTCAACTGTATTTCTTCCTTCATAGCTTTTTTGGTTGCTTAGAGGTTAGGGGCTTACACTAGTATTTTATTTACCTTAATAGGCTTCTAAAATATTGGTTTTATGCTTTTACCTAAGCAAAGGTATAACAAATTTCTTGAAAATAGTATATGTGGTATGCATTTATTTACATGAAAATTCATCTCCTTTCGCCTATTAATATAAAAGCAAAAAGAGATGAATTAAAAATGATGACTTATTTATTTTTTTGTAAATAATCTATATGTATTATTTACAAGTTGTTACGCTTCTCCATTTGTGCTTCAGCATATGCCTTGCTAACTACAAATTTTCGTTTCGATGTAGACGGAATTTCAAACATCGCATCCATCATGATCGTTTCTACGATAGAACGTAAACCACGAGCGCCTAACTTAAATTCTACAGCCTTGTCAACAATATAATCAAGCGTTTCCTGTTCAAAAACAAGGTCAACATTGTCCATCTTGAAAAGTTTAATATACTGTTTTACTATAGAGTTCTTAGGTTCAACTAATATGCGTGCAAGAGCTTCCCTATCAAGCGGATTAAGATAGGTAAGTACTGGTAGACGACCTATAATCTCAGGAATCAAACCAAACGACTTTAAATCTTGCGGTTCAATGTATTTCATTAAGTTTTTTGGGTCAATCTTCTTTGCATTCTGCACAGAATTGTAACCAACCGTGTGAGCGTTCAAACGTTGTGCAATACGTTTTTCAATGCCATCAAATGCGCCACCGCATATAAATAATATATTGCGAGTATCAACATGAATGTAATCTTGATCAGGGTGCTTTCGTCCGCCCTTTGGGGGGACATTCACCATCGTACCTTCAAGTAATTTGAGCAAACTTTGTTGCACGCCTTCTCCACTAACATCACGTGTGATAGAAGGATTATCAGCTTTGCGGGCAATTTTGTCTATCTCGTCTATAAACACAATACCTCGCTCAGCTTTTGCTACATCGTAGTCTGCAACTTGGAGCAAACGTGAAAGTATACTTTCAACATCCTCTCCGACATAACCTGCTTCTGTAAAAACCGTTGCATCTACAATGGTAAAGGGTACGTCAAGTAGTCTAGCTATAGTGCGTGCAAGTAAGGTTTTACCAGTACCCGTAGAACCAACCATGATGATGTTTGATTTTTCTATTTCAACATCATCGTCCTCGCTCATTTTTTTGTTGTCAGCTTGAGCTAAACGTTTATAATGGTTGTATACGGCAACGCTCATAAAGCGTTTTGCATCATCTTGCCCAATAATATATTGATCTAAGTATTCCTTAATATCCTTAGGCTTTGGAACGTCTTTCAGATTAATCTTTTTAGCTTGCCCCTTTTGCTTAGCATTACCCAATACTTCATCAGGTAAGAATTCCTCAAGCATTTTATAGGCATTTTGAACGCAGTCTGAACAAATGTAACCATTCACGCCTGTTAGCAACATGGGTACTTCGTTCTCAGAACGTCCACAGAAAGAGCATTTTCTTTTTGAATTTGCCATTATTCTACGTTCTTCTTTTTAGATTCAAATATTTTGTCTATCATACCATACTCTTTTGCCTCTTGAGCTGTCATCCAATAGTCACGATCCGAATCGGCCCATACTTTATCAAAGTCCGTATGTGAGTGTTCAGCGATGATAGTGTAAAGTTCATTTTTGAGCTTTTGAATTTCACGTGCAGTAATTTCAATATCCGAAGCCTGTCCTTGTGTGCCACCCATTGGTTGGTGAATCATCACACGGCTATGGGGTAGGGCAGAGCGCTTGCCTTCTTGACCTGCAACCAGTAACACGGCAGCCATCGAAGCCGCCATGCCCGTACAAATGGTGCAAACATCGCTCTGAATAAACTGCATCGTGTCATAAATCCCCAATCCTGCATAAACAGAACCACCAGGAGAGTTAACATAAATAGAGATGTCCTTGCCAGGGTCTGTTGAATCAAGATATAATAGCTGTGCTTGCAATGTATTAGCTGTATAATCGTCAATTTGTGTACCTAAAAAGATGATTCTGTCCATCATTAATCTTGAGAACACATCCATTTGTGTTACATTCAACTGACGCTCTTCTAATATATAGGGGTTAAGATATTGGTTCTGGCACTTGATAACATCGTCAAGAACCATAGAACTTATGCCGGCATTTGATGTGGCAAACTTTTTAAAGTCAGATGTTACATTCATAACTTATAATATTTTTTAATAGCCACTTTATAGTAGCCTAAGAGTAATAAAAAGTGCAAACACACAAATTCTTGAAAGCAATTCTATAGGACTGATAATCAATGCCTCTGAAAATTGATTTTATAATTTGTATGTTTGCACACTTATTAATAATGTTTGTGCATTCTTTAATGCAAGCAGAGATTACTTGTTCTCTTCAAACATTTTTGCAAAGTCTTCACTTGAGATGCTCTTGTGGTTGAGCTTTACAACCTGTTTAAGGGATTCGCCCAACTTTTGATCAACACAACGATCAACGAGCTGGTTAACTTGCTCTTGGTGCTTCAACATCTCCTGAGCGTAGTTTTCAAGGTATTCGTCAGGAATGTTGTTCATGCCATATTGTGCAAATTGGAAGCGAGCGGCTTGTACAGCTGCAGCCTTAATGTCCTTGTCGTTTACCTTAATTTTGTTAGCCTTAACCAACTGTTCCTTGATGAGTTGCCACTTGAGTTCTTCAATGCTCTTAGCATAGTTATCCTCAATGAACTTATCATCCTTGTCCTTATTGTTGGCCTTCATTATTTTCTTCAACAAGTCGTCAGCAAATTCAAGCTCGCCAACCTTTTGTTCCATGTAGGCGCGTACATCGAGCAAGAATTTGTAGTCGCTATCGTTTTGTTGAAGTTCGTTGATGCTTTCTTTGATTTTGTTGCGAGCATCCTCTTCACTATGAACCTCATCCTTACCAAATACTTTGTCAAAGAACTCTTGATCAAGTGTAGCAGGTACAAAACGACTAATTTCGTTTACTTGGTAGCTAAAGTCGCCTGTATGGTTAGCAACGTCTTCTTTTTCCACCTTCAATAGTGACATTAACTCAGCCTCGTTAGCCTCGTACGCTGTAGTGGGGTTGAAAGTGATTACATCGTTCTTCTTAGCAGCTTCGAAGATCTTCTTTTGATCGTCGTTTTTAAAGTAAGCGGGCATTAAAGATGCTGTTTCAATTACGATGCCATCTTCTTTGGTTTGACCATTTTCGTCAAGTTCAGCCAAAGTACCACGGAGAATGTCGCGTTCTTCGTATGAGTCAACACTCTCAGGGTGACCAGCTTGCTGTTGGAGTGCACCGAGTTGCTTTGTGATTAAGTCCTCACTTACTTCGATATCGTAGTAATCGATCGTATCTTCTTCGCTGAGTTCAGCCTTAAACTTAGGAGCAATAGCAATGTCAAAGATAAAAGTGAAGTCATCTTGCTTCTCTATATCTTGAGGCTCTTGCTTATCACTGCCAAGAGGCTCACCCAACATGTTAATCTTCTTCGTCTTGATATAGTCGAAAAGGCTATCCTGAAGTAACTTGTTTACTTCTTCGGCTTTAGCCTGAACGCCGTACATTTTCTTAACAAGTCCAGCAGGAACATGGCCAGGTCGGAAGCCAGGCATCTGTACTTTCTTACCTAAGTCCTTCAATGCTTTGTTAACATTAGCTTCATAGTCAGCCTTTACCATGTTGATTGTAAGCACACCGCTTACTTTGCCAACTTTTTCAAATTGAATATCCATTTTGTTGTTTTCGGTTTTTTTGAAATTCCTTTTTTAGCCCTTTTTATTCGAAATCTGAAACACTTAGGGCATAAGCGGTGGCAAAATTAATATTTTTCTCTGAGAAACAATAAAATTGTAGTCATATTTTTACTTGATAGTTGAAAAACCTCTCTAATCAATACTTCGTTAAATTTTATGCTGCATCAGCAGATAATCCAAATATTTCATTCACCATCTCGTTATTTAATTGCGTGTTTGGAATTAACCCAGACCCACAAGTTATTGAAAAACTGACGTGTACTGAATGCAGACCCTTCGTAAGGGTGAGAAACCATTTATTGCAAAGAATGGTAGCAATACTAACTAAAGTTTCGGATTTAACAAGAGTATGGTCTGACAAGTGCCAACATCTGCCATATTGTGAGAGTTAACCATATCAGCAAGGTAAAAGTGGGTGTAAAGAACCTGCTTTTGAAGACGGATGTGGAGCGAGCAATGGCAGAAAGGACAGCAAAAGGACTGTGATTTCAAATGATTTCAGCATTATCCATCAGTTACTATGAATAATTGGAGTCACGGATGCATCATTTTATTCCTTTGCAGCCGTGAAGAGACACCTCACCACGAATAATCATCAATAAATCAATACAACTATGAGTAATATCTGCAAGGCCGTATCATTGCGTACACGCAAAATCAAGGACGGACGCACGCTGTCCTATTATCTTGACTATTATCCAGGCTATCGTGACGAGAGCACGATGAAAGTCATCCGCCATGAGTCGCTTGGCATCTACATCTATGCCAAGCCGAAGAACCAGACGGAAC
>OGKS01000373.1_pt1 | contig 25528 bp, 22 predicted proteins | sample 1572491 | NCBI WGS metagenome assembly OGKS01 (sample SAMEA2582153, study PRJEB24529) | metagenome | biome: Human gut stool | place: China | collected 2011
TGAGAGTGGCTGAAAAGTGCGGCTTTGCGCGGGAAGGTATGTCAAAGAAATATCTTTGCATAAACGGTGTTTGGGAAGACCATGTACACATGGTGAAGCTGAATGAAAACATGGAATGAATAAGCAAAAGGACTGCGGTGCTCGGCAGTCCTTTTTATGTGCCCGAAAATCACCGCCATAGTGGCGGGGTTGAAAATAGCTTAAGCGATGAACAAAACAGCCTAATGTGCTAAACTGTAAAGAAAGCCTGCCAGCTAAAGAAGTTTAACACATTAGGAGGATGTTAAAATGACAGAACAAAATAACACCACGAACAGTTTAGCACACACAAAGTGGAATTGTAAGTACCACATAGTATTTGCACCAAAATACAGACGGAAAGTGTTCTATGCTGAGAAAAGAGAAGACATACGAGAAATAATACGGACACTATGCCAATGGAAAGGAGTTGAAATAATAGAGGGAGAGGTATGCCCCGACCATATACACCTGCTGCAGCGGAATTGGCATAGCTTGTTGCCTTTGTCATTCCCTCGACACCTTTTCCGACAAATGTTCCGGCAACCATATCTGTAAATGCTGCGATTACTAATAAAGTAAATAACCAGCAGAATAACATGAAAAGTTTCCGGCCTGTTTTACCGATGTACTTCTCAATGATCATACCCATGGATTTACCTTCATTTTTTACGGATGCATATAAAGCACCGAAGTCCTGTACAGCACCGAAGAAAAGTCCGCCGATGATGAGCCAGAGTAATACCGGAACCCATCCAAAAACAGATGCAAGGATCGGACCTGTGACAGGACCTGCACCTGCGATGGAAGAAAACTGATGTGAGAATACGGTAAATTTGGAGGAGGGAACATAATCTTCGCCATCCTCATGTGTGTAAGCAGGGGTTTTTGCATTTGGGTCGATTCCCCATTTCTTTGCAAGCCAGCGTCCGTAGAAGAGGTAGCCAGCGCCAAGTGCAACGATACCGATCAAAACAATAACTAAACCATTCATAACTTTTTTCCGCCTTAAGGCGGCTCCTTTCTGAAAATGTATTTTTTCTGGGAACAAAATACATTGTGCAAAGTGGAAACAATGGGATTCACATCCTGCGCACAGTCTGCTGGCATAAAAAAAACCTTCATCTTTAGATATATACATATCTCAAAGACGAAGGCTTAAGCTTCCGCGTTACCACTTTGCTTGCCGTAAAATACGACCTCTCTGTCTTATCTTTGTGGGCAGATGCCTACAACAATAAGCTTCTAAATAACGGTAGAATACCGGTGACACTTACTATGAAAATTCAGTGCACTGCTCGCAGAGGATAGTTCCTGAAGCTGTATACTGCCTTACACCAGCCGGCAGCTCTCTGTGATACAGGTTTCTCAGATAACCTTGTTCTGTTCGTTGCATTTTGTTCTCTGTTTGAATAACAAAATAGCACTTTGATCTGGTAAAGTCAATGGTCGATTTTTAATCTGTTTTATTGATTTATTTTAATCGTTACTGTTCACTCGTACCTCGTTCCAGTAACTTTTATTCCGCATTTAAAGAACTCATATAGTCTGTAACGGAATCAAGGTTTGCATAAATGGTTTCCATAGGCTTGTTTGCCTCATAAGCACTGTATCCGGAGTAACCGGCCCAGCCGATGATACCGGCAGCAACAAGACAGCCAGCGACATAACCGGCGATACGCATTCTCTTTTCCTTTGCCATGATTTTTTTACGATTCTTTTTTTCTTCTTTATAACGGTCTACTTTTGCCTGACTCATAATCAATCTCCTAACTTCTTAAACTTTCTTCACTATACTGCATTTTGCTGGAAAAATCAATGAAAATTGGTAGAAACAGAAATGAACTTTATGACAAAAATATATCGCAGTCATAAAATATTCGAATAACAGTCGGGATGTTATTTCTTGCACTTTATACGAAAATTGGATAGAATAGTACTGTTCGGATCGTACATGGGCATTTTACTGCAAAGGTACGAAAGAATGAGATTTTCAAATGTGCAAAATGATAGAAAGATGGGGATAGAAAAAGATGAGTCTTGCGGACAAAATTTTTGTAAATATGTGTAAAGATATTTTAGAGAACGGGACAAGCACGGAGGGCGAGAAAGTCCGCCCACACTGGGAAGATGGAACGAGTGCCTACACGATCAAAAAATTCGGTGTGGTCAACCGTTACGATCTCTCAAAAGAGTTTCCGGCAATTACATTAAGAAAAACTGCCATCAAAACATGTACGGAAGAGATGCTTTGGATCTGGCAGAGAAAATCAAATAACATCCATGATTTGAACAGTACCGTATGGGATGAATGGGCAGACGAAGATGGTTCCATTGGAAAAGCATATGGATACCAGTTAGGGGTAAAACATCAGTATAAAGAAGGCATGATGGATCAGGTGGATCGTGTGATTTATGATTTGAAACATAATCCATTCAGCCGCCGCATTATGACGAATATTTATGTGCACCAGGATCTTCATGAAATGAATTTATATCCGTGTGCCTACAGTATGACATTTAATGTGACACACAAAGAGGGAGATGAAAAGCTGACATTGAATGCTATTTTGAATCAGCGTTCCCAGGATGTGTTAGCGGCAAATAACTGGAATGTGTGTCAGTATGCGGTATTAATGCATATGCTTGCGCAGGTGTGTGATATGCAGGTCGGCGAGCTGGTACATGTGATTGCGGATGCTCACATTTATGACCGTCATATCCCGATCATTAAGGAACTGATCGGGAGAGAGCAGCATCCGGCGCCAAAATTCACATTAAACCCGGAAATCAAAGATTTTTATCAGTTTACGACAAAAGATATTACCATTGAGGATTATGTGACGGGACCGCAGATCAAAAATATTCCGATCGCAGTATAAGCCTGACTGGAATATTTTATGCGAGGATAAAAGACAGGATAAAATAATATGGCACTGACAAGTGATACAGAGTGAAAAGTTGGAGGAAATATGAATTTAATCGCAGCTGTAGATAAAAACTGGGCAATCGGATGTAAGAATAAACTGCTGGTGAGTATTCCGGCAGACATGAAGTTTTTCCGTGAGACGACAACCGGGAAAGTGGTCGTCATGGGAAGAAAAACGTTGGAGAGTTTTCCAAACGGACAGCCTCTCAAAAAAAGAGTGAACATCGTGCTGACGCATGATAAAAATTTTAAGGCGGGAGATGCCATTATCGTTCATTCGATGGAAGAATTGCGGGAAGAGTTAAAGAAATATCCAAGTGAGGATATTTATGTGATCGGTGGAGAGACCATTTATAAACAGCTTCTCGATGACTGTGATGTGGCGCATATCACAAAGATCGACTATGCATTTGAGGCAGATGCCTATTTCCCGAATCTCGATGAGATGCCGGAGTGGAAAATCACGCAGGACAGTGAGGAACAGACGTATTTTGATCTGGAATATTATTTTTACAAATACGAGAAAATTAAATAATGTCAATAAAGTTGTTAAAATATATCATACCAAAAAGATGAAAATTGATTTATAATTGCTAAAACCCAGACAGCGAGACTGCTGGGTTTTACCTTTACTTGAACGAGGAGTTTCCGGATAGGAAAAAGAAAAAATGGAAAATTTTATATACAGTATCAACGTGACAATGCCGATTTTTCTGGTCATGGTGATCGGATACATTTTAAAGCAGATCGGAATGCTGAATGATAACTTTGTCACAGTGGCAAATAAGTTCAATTTCAAGGTCACACTTCCGTTTATGCTGTTTAAGGACATTGCGGGCGTTGATATTAAAGCAGTATTTGATATTAAATATGTACTTTTCTGTGCGATCGTGAGTACCACCTGTTTCTGGGTGGTATGGGGTACAGCAAAGCTTCTGGTGCGGGACAAAACAATCCGCGGGGCATTTGTACAGTCGTCTTTCCGTGGAAGTGCGGCGGTTATGGGGCTGGCTTTTATCCAGAATATCTACGGTTCCTCTGCAATGGGACCGCTGATGATCGTCAGTGCAGTGCCACTCTATAATATTTTTTCTGTAATCGTGCTGACATTTGAGGCAAATGACAGCACAGGAATCGACAAGAAGGCAAAGATCAGACAGGCGGGAACTAATATATGTAAGAATCCGATCATTTTAAGTATCCTGGCAGGACTGATCGTGGGACTGCTTGGGATTCAGTTCCCGACGCTGGTAAATAAGACGGTCAGCAACGTGGCGCAGATGGCAACCCCTTTGGCACTGATCACCATCGGAGCAGGATTTGAGGGAAGAAAAGCGCTGGCGAAGATTGCACCGACCATGGCGGCGTCCATGATCAAACTGGTGCTTCAGCCACTTGTTTTTCTGCCGGTTGCTGCCTGGATGGGATTTTCAGGGGAAAAGATGATCGCAATTCTGATCATGCTGGCATCCCCGACCACGCCGAGCTGTTATATTATGGCAAAGAGCATGAACAATGATGAAGTGCTGACGGCGAGCGTTATTGTAACAACGACATTGATGGCGGCGTTTACGTTGACCGGATGGATTTTTTTGCTCAAAACATTAGGTTATATCGGTTAGTCAGAGGTAAAAAGATACATATTCAGCAGAAAGTATCATTTTATGAAATCACAGATTATTTTGAAGTATAAATGGAAAGGGTAAGACAGAAAGATGGATATTACAGGTAGAAAATTATTTGTCAAGGCATTACAGGAAGAGGGTGTCGATACGATTTTCGGTTATCCGGGTGGAACGGTGACGGATCTTTTTGATGAATTATATAAACAGGATGAGATTGAAATTGTCTTACCAAGACATGAGCAGGGACTTTTACATGAGGCAGAGGGATATGCAAAATCGACAGGAAAAGTGGGTGTCTGCCTGGTGACCAGCGGTCCCGGTGCAACGAACATCATGACAGGACTTGCAGATGCACATTATGACAATATTCCGCTTGTCTGTTTTACCGGACAGGTGCCGTTAAGCCTGATCGGAAACGATGCTTTTCAGGAAGTTGACATTGTCGGAATGACAAGAAGTATCACAAAGTATGGCGTGACGGTCAGAGACCGCAAGGATTTAGGAAAGATCATTAAGATGGCCTTTCACATTGCAAGCACAGGAAAACCGGGACCGGTCTTAATTGATCTTCCAAAGGATATCCAGACGGCGAGCGGACCGGCAGAATATCCGGACAGCGTGCAGATCCGTGGATACAAACCGAATGAGAGCGTGCATATCGGGCAGTTGAAAAAAGCATACAAACTGTTAAAGTCAGCAAAGAAACCATTGATCCTGGCTGGTGGCGGTGTCAATATTGCAAAAGCAAATGAGCTGTTGAAAGAATTTGCGGAGAAAATGAACGTTCCGGTTGTGACGACCATTATGGGAAAGGGTGCGATTGCCACAACGCATCCGCTTTATATCGGAAATACGGGGATGCATGGAAAATATGCAAGCAATAAAGCAGTCAGCGAGTGTGATGTTTTATTTTCCATCGGAACAAGATTTAACGACCGTATTACCGGAGATCTGAATGAATTTGCACCAAAAGCAAAAATTGTACATATTGACGTGGACACTGCTTCCATTTCCAGAAATGTTGTGGTAGACGTTCCAATCGTATCGGATGCAAAACTTGCCCTGGAAAAATTGCTGGAATGGGCAGAACCAAAGGATACGGCTGCATGGCAGGAGAGAATTAAGGCATGGGATGAAAAGAATCCACTTGAGATGCGCAGAGACCGCGGCATGACACCACAGATGATCATGGAACACATCAACCATACGTTTGACGAGGCGGTTTTTGTCACGGATGTAGGACAGAACCAGATGTGGGCAACGCAGTATCTGGATATTGACGAAAAACGCCAGATGATCACTTCCGGCGGGCTTGGAACAATGGGATTCGGTTTTCCTGCGGCGATCGGTGCAAAGATTGGAAACAGGGATACGGAGGTAGTCTGTGTCACCGGTGATGGCGGTTTCCAGATGAACATTCAGGAGATGGCAACAGCGATCGTGCAGGGGACACCGGTTATCATCTGCCTGCTCAATAACCAGTATCTTGGCATGGTCCGCCAGATGCAGCAGCTTTTTTATGGCAAACGCTATTCCGCAGTATGCTTAAGAAAGAGAAGAAGTTGTCCGGCAAACTGCAAGGGACCAAATGAAGCATGCCCTCCATATACACCGGATTTTGTTGCACTTGCAGAAAGCTATGGTGCGCATGGCATCCGTGTAGAGCGGGAAGAAGACATTCAGGCAGCTTTGGATAAAGCGAGAACTTACAAAGATGCACCGACAGTCATTGAATTTCTGATCTCTTCGGATGAGATCGTGCTTCCGATGGTAAAGGGCGGAAATCCGATGAGCGAGATGATTTTGAAATAGGCGGATACAGATATGGTGAGAGAGGAAAATATCATGAAAGACAGATGGATTGCACTATATGTAGAAAATCAGGTTGGTGTTCTGGCAAAGGTTTCCGGTCTTTTTTCCGGGAAATCATACAATTTGCAGAGTCTGACAGTTGGCACGACAGAGGACGAGACGGTTTCCCGTATGACCATCTGCGTTACCAGTGATGACATAACATTTGAACAGATCAAAAAGCAGCTGAACCGTATGGTCGAAGTAATCAAAGTCATTGATCTGACAGATGTACCGATTCATATGAAAGAGATTCTGTTCGCAAAGGTTCTCCGTGTGAATGCTGCGGAAAAAGAAGAAGTATTCCAGATCGCACAGGTGTTTAACGTGCAGGTGGTCGATATCGGAAATGACAGTGTCCTGCTGGAATGCAAACTGACTGCCCGCAGAAATAACGAGCTGATTGCACTGTTGAAATCGAAATTTAAGATGATTGAGGTAGTGCGCGGCGGAGCCGTAGCAATTGAATCCATCAGCACAAGCTGTAGATAATAGGAATCATGTTACTGGAACGAGATACGAGTGAACAGTAATGTAATCATAAAATTTTTCGAAAATTATAGCAAAAGTAATGTACAACTTAAATACCCTGTGATATAATAAAAATGTTTTGAAATGTAGTATTAAAAACTACGTTGGAAAACGTATATCTAAGAATAAGAAGTCATAAAGCTATTTTGCAGATGACAGTAGTAAATAAACGAGGTATTTATGATGCAGAAAAAAGTACAGATCATCAGTGATGGTTCCCTGGATCTCTCACAGGAACTCACAAAGGAAAAAGATATTGAGGTTGTTCCATTTTACGTGTCCTTTGACAGTGAAACGTATCAGAAGGAAATGGTAGAAGTCGGTGTCAGGGAATTCTATCAGGAAATGGTGGATCACCCGACCGTTTTTCCTAAGACATCCATGCCATCCGTGCATGATTATTATGAGGTGTTCGAGAAATATGCGAAGGAGCAGCTGCCGGTAATCTGTATCTGTATCACCAGAAAATTCAGTGGCTCCCTGCAGTCTGCGACAACTGCAAAAGATATGATATTAGAGGAATACCCGGATGCACAGATCACGGTCATTGACTCTACGGTCAATACTGTGCTGCAGGGTTTATATGTATTAGAGGCATGCAGACTGCGCGATATGGGCTTAGAGTATCAGCAGATTGTAGATGCGTTACTGCCGATCCGTGAGACAGGAAGAATTTTTTTCACGATCGGAAGTATTGACTATTTAAAACATGGCGGAAGGATTGGAAAATTAGCCGGGATTGCAGCCAGCGCATTAAAAATCAAACCTCTGATCACGTTAAAAGAAGGTGAGATCTTTAATTCCGGTATTACAAGAAATCGTCTCAAATCCATGAAAAAAGTCGTGGATATGACAAGGGAATATTTAGATGAAGTCAATGCAAAACCTGGAGAGTACAGCTTCTGTATCGGTTATGGATATGATTATAACGAAGCACTGGAGTTTCGAGAGATGTTAAAGGATCTGGTCAAAGAACGTCTTGGAATTGATGAGATTGGTATTTACCAGATCGGTGCAACCATTGGAGTGCACACAGGACCATATCCGATCGGGATCGGAATTATAAAGCATGCATTGACAGAGTAACGATGTAGGATATGAAAATAAAAGAATGACAATAAATCGCCCTGATATGATATGTACCCCTTTTACTGGACATCCAGTGAAAGGGGTACATATCAATTATCAGGGCGATTTTTAGTTCCTGTTTCCGGAACTAATGATAATATTTTAAGAATAATCCCACAAGATCTCCTTTTAAGTTCACACCGAGGAAAGTAAGCGTTTCGGAAAGAGCGTACATGGTTGCGGTCATATCTTCAAAGTTTGCATTATTTCCCATGTGCCCAATGCGGATCACTTTGCCGGAAAGATCGTCAAAAGATCCGGCAAGCATGATATTGTGCTCTTTTTTCATGCGGGAAAGAATTGCATCGCAGGTGGTCTCTGCCGGAATGTCAAACACAGTGACGGTATCGGAGAAACCGCTTTCCAAGTGAAGCTTTAAACCGGCTTCTGTCAAAGCGCGTCTGGCTGCTTCGGCGATACGGTGTGTGCGTTCTTCTAACTCTGGATCGGAAGCGATATTGTCAAAAGCAGCGCGTAAACCATAAATATCGCTGATCGGCATGGTATATGGAAACCATTTTTTCTCGTAATATCCCTCAAAAGCCAGAAGGCTTGCATAGAAGGAACGGATTGGAGTCTTACGCTCATGCATGGCATCTTTCACAGCAGCGCTTATTGTGACAAAAGTAAGTCCCGGAGGTGCGGAAACAGCTTTCTGGGAACCGCCGCACAGAAGGTCAATCTGGAACTTATCCACATCCATATGATTTCCGAACATTCCGGAAACAGAATCTACAACGGTCAGAATGCCGTATTCTTTTAAAAGCGGACAGATTTTTTCTACCGGATTGAGCATACCGCTTGGAGTGTCACAATGAACAACGGTTGCATATTTATAATCATGATGCTCTTTTAAATAAGAAGAAAGAGCATCCGGGTCGATGGCATTCAGGCGGTCGGCATGATAAAATTCCGGCACACCGCCGTACATGGATACAAAGTCCGCAAAGCCTTCGCCGTACACTCCGTTCTCAATGATGAGCACCTTATCTCCCGGTTCCGTGAGGGAGGCGCAGGCAGCTTCCAGACCTAAAATTCCCTCTCCATCCAAAATAAGAGTTTCGTTTTTCGTGCCGAGCAGGGAGCTGATCAGTTCGCAGGTATCTTTATAAAATTCTACGAAATCTTCATCCAGATCAGGATTGGTACATACGAGGCTTCTTGCCATACGCACATTTTCTTTTACCTGGGTTGGCCCAGGAGTCATGACTTTATACATAATTACTTCCTTCTTTATCATAGATTGTTTTGTAAATGAGATTGATGTTACACAGCTTATAACATTTTATTTACGATTTTCTGAAGCTGTCCGACGATCAAAAGAACGATGACAGCAGCAACACCGATCTGGACAAGGTTTCCAGGAATGGAAGTAACCGGTGCGATCCAGTTTCCGTAAATGATACCCTCTGCAATGTAGTAACCAGCGACTTTGATCACGCATGCAACTGCGATCGCAAGTGTGTTCCAGCCAAAGCCGTGATGTTTTTCTGTGATGGCACCTACGGCATATCCCATCAGACCGACAATGATCAGTGTGAATGGAGCCCATGCAGTCCAGCCGGAGAGCAGATCGAAGAGTCCCATGCCGACTCCGCCGGCGATCGCACCACTTTTCTTACCAAAAATAATGGCGCAGATAAAAAGAGGTACGTTTCCGAGATGGATCAATCCGCCGTTTGCAGTGATTGGAAGTCTTATATTAATAAATGCAGTGAATACGTAGGTCAGGGCAATAAAAAGAGCCGTGATCGTGATAAAACGGATATTTGATAAAGATTTTGAATCAGCAGTCTGTGCTGTAGAGGTAGTTGATGTTTTCATAAATAAAATTCTCCTTTTTATGGTTTGTATTTGTGTCAATTCCCAGGATTGTTGTTGGGATTACTATATACAAAAACTGTCATGAATTAAAAATCCAGTTTAAAACAAATTGACCATGCCAGTTTTAAATATATAATAATATTGACAAAACAATACTATATGATGTATAGTATTGAACAAGAAATAATATTACAAATAAAATAACAAGGAGTGAGTACATGGTATTTAATACAGGCGCAGCCCTTTTGGATGCGATTGTTCTTGCTGTCGTGTCAAAGGAGGAAGAAGGAACCTACGGATATAAGATCACGCAGGATGTGCGGAAAGCGATCGAGGTTTCAGAATCCACACTGTATCCGGTTTTGCGAAGATTGCAAAAGGATGGATACCTGATCGTGTATGACAGGGAGTGCGGAGGAAGAAACCGGAGATATTACCAGATTACGGAGACCGGCGAAGAAAAGCTGGCAGAATACCGCAGCGAGTGGGAATCGTATTCTTCGAAAATATCAGAACTATTTTCAGGAGAGGAGTCAGAAGAATGAATAAAGAAGAATTTTTAAAACGTCTGGAGCAGCTGCTTTCGGATATTTCAGAGGAAGAGAGAGCGGATGCACTTGCCTTTTACAGAAGTTATTTTGAGGATGCCGGAATTGGAAATGAGGCATCGATCTTAGAGGAACTGGAGTCGCCGGAGAAGGTGGCGGAAGTGATCAAGAAAGATCTTGGGGTGAGTGAAACGGCTGATGCGGAAACACCTGAGGAAGATGTGCGCAGCGAAAAAAATGAGACTCATACAGAAGGAACATCTGGGGATGGTCAGAAGACAGAGACAGGAACGGATGATCCATATATGAACAGTTTATATGGAGGCAGTACCTATGGTTCTGGCAGTTATAATCAGAAAAATACTGCTTATGCCGGAGGAACTTATGGCAGTCAGAATGCGTCCGGCCAGATCGATATAGAGAATCTGAAAAAGGAAAATCAGAAGAATAAAACAGAAAAAACAGTTTTATGGGTGATTCTCGCAGTTTTGACAAGCCCGGTCTGGATCACGGTTGCAGCGGTTCTGGCGGCGATTCTTGTAGCAATTTTAGCGTGTGTGTTTGCAGTGGCAGTCAGCATTGTTGCAGTGATGGCGGCGTTAGTGATCACCGGATTTGTATTGGCAGGCATTGGTGTCGGATATCTTTTCACAAAAGGCGTGGCAGTAGGTCTTGGACTGTTAGGCGGTGGACTTTTGGTTCTTGCGCTTGGAATACTTGCAGTGTGGCTTGTGGTATGGTGCTTTGGCTGGTTTGTCCCATGGGCAGTGAAAGGCATTGCAGAGCTTTGCAAAAAGGCATTTGGCAAGACAAAGAGAGGAGTGTGAGATGAAATGAAAAAATTTACAAAGATTATATTGATCATTGCAGGAAGCTTAGCCGCACTCGGAATTGTTTTCAGCAGTATCGCCGCAGTGATGGGAGCCGGATGGTCAACCATCCACCGGAAAGCACTTGCCGGTGAACTTGATTTTGGCAACTGGCATATTGGCAATGGAGTTTATTATGCTTATGATCAGGGACATGGCATCTTGGATCATTTTTGGGATGATGATTATGATGATTGGGATGATGATTATGATGACGATGATGATTGGGACGACGACGACTGGGATGATGAGGATGACGAGCTCATGGATGATAATAGGGCGGTGGAGAGTTTTGGTTCCTGGATCCTGAATCTTACGGATTTGAAGAGTGAACCGGCAGGAACGGAAAGCTGCATTATACCTTATCCGGCATCAGAAGCTGCTTCCCTAAAACTGGAACTGGATGTGGTAAATGAACTTATTTTTGAAGTGTCGGATTCTGCGGATGAGATCAGTATTAAAATGGAAAATGGGTATCAGGATTATCTTTCTACAAAACAGAAGGATTCCGATCTGAAGGTATCCTATCACAGTGGACACCACCATTTTGAGAAAGGACCGACCTTTACGGTAGTTCTGCCAAGACAGTGCGAAAATCTAACACTGGACATTGTAGTGGGAGCCGGGGATATTTCCATGGAAAGCGAAGCGTTTACGGCAAGAAAAGTAAATGTGTCTGTCGGAGTGGGAGAACTCTCTGTGAACCAGATTTCAGCCAGCGAGAAAGCTGTGTTTGAAGTTGGAACAGGAGATGTGTCGATTCTGAATGGACAGTTCCAAAAAGTATCCATCGAAGCAGGAGTTGGAGATGCCGTGTTCAGCGGAAGCGTTTCAAACAAACTAGAGGTGGAGGCAGGAACCGGCGATGTCAATGTCTCTCTTACCGGAACAGAGAAAAGCTATGCATTTGATCTGTCTGCCGGACTTGGAGAAATCAGGTTGAATGGGAAATCGAAAGGGGCTTTTGATGCGGAGTATGAGACCGGCAGCAACGGCGGAGCAGAAGTGGAACTGACTGCAGGAGTGGGAGATATTTCTGTTTTGACGGAAAAATAATAAGGATGTTTCATGAACGCCCTTATACATATGGATAAAAATTGAAAAGGCTCAGATCGGTGTGTTGTACGTCTGCAAAATCCGGTCTGAGTCTTTCTTTCCTTTGGTATGTCCTGCTTATTTCCATACTTTGTCTTTTTAATCACAATATGATATGATGAACACAAAAGAAAAAACATACAAGAATTTGTATATTTTAATAGGAAGAACAGGAGCAAGGGAATGGGAAAAAGAACACGGATTGTTTTATATGCGCTGTCACTTGTGACAATGCTTGCAATGGTGACACTGATTATTTTTTCACATGGAAGACAGAGCGGTGAGCCGGCGAAAGATGTGCTGTCCGAGACGGATATCAGCAGCACGGAGGAACCGGTTCAGATACCGGAAGCGGAAGAATCAGAAGAGACGGAAGCAGCAGACGGGCAGAACAGGATCCAAAACGACACAGAACAGGAAGAAGCGGACATAGCAGGTGGAGAAACGGACAAGCAGGCAGAAGCAGGGAATACCGAAGGAGACGGCAGCACAACACTGATTTTTGCAGGGGATGTACTGTTTGCAAACGCCTTTAAAAGCAGCTATGATGCGGGCGGCATTGAAAAAGTGATCGAGCCGCAGCTTCTGCAGGAACTGCAGGATGCAGATATTTTCATGGTGAATAATGAGTTCCCGTTCAGTAACCGTGGAGAGCCGATGGAGGACAAACAGTTTACGTTTTGCTGTGATCCGAAATATGTGAAGGCTTTAAATGAGATGGGCGTGGATATTGTATCACTCGCCAACAATCACACCTTGGATTATGGAAGAGATGCGTTGTCCGATACATTTACGACACTGGACGGAGCCGGTATTTTGTATGCAGGAGCCGGGGAGACCAAAGAGCGGGCGTATGAATTGCAGGTAATCGAGAAAAATGGAAAAAAATTTGGATTTCTTGCGGCATCCCGCGTGGTGCCGGAATCAAACTGGAAAGTGGAAGAGCGGACACCGGGAATGCTGACCGCCTATGATGATACAAAATTGGTGCAGTTGATCAAAGAAGCGCGGAGTGAATGTGATTTTCTGTCGGTCTATATCCACTGGGGCGTGGAATATGATGCGTATCCGCAGGACTATCAGACAAAGATTGCCACGGATTGTTTTACTGCAGGGGCAGATCTGATTCTTGGAGCACATACACACTGTTTACAGGGAATCTCATATATCAGTGGAAAACCGGTCTTTTACAGTCTTGGAAACTTTGTATTTGGACAGAGCATTGATAAGACGGTTGCAGTGAAAGTACAGGTCTCATCCGATGGAACCGCATCCTATGAATTACTTCCGGTTTATGCGGCAGGGGGCACAACAAGACTGATGGATATAAACAGTGCATCAGCACTGTATCAGTATATGACACAGATTTCAAATGGTATTACGATTGACGCCGATGGAAAAATCAATTAAAGGGGAGAAGAACATGAAAAAGAAACTTATGAGAATGCCGAAGGTGGTTACGATACTCGTTGCGATACTGATTGTAGCGATTTTTCTTGGAAGTATGGATGTAGCAGCGTTTTTCCTTGCCAATACAGTTTCACTTCCGGGTTATGGAAACAGCATGATCGCAGAGTTCGCGGCAGGGGTGGTTGCATTCCTGTTTTTATGTCTGTTTGGTTATGTTGGAATATTGAAAGAAAAGGGAAAAGGATTTGTCAATGGACTTTATATTGGTGGATTCCTGACAGGATACTGTTGTCTGGAACTGGCGGCACAGCTTTATGTGCAGATGATGACACCGGATACAAAAGTTGTATCTGCATTGGAAATCCTGTTCTTTGCGGCAACCATGTTTCTGATCGGATGGACGGAAGAACTTGTTTTCCGCGGTGTGATCTTGAATCTGTTTCTGGAACGTTTTTCCAAAACAAAAAGAGGAATTCTCTGGGCAGTCATTCTCAGTGGGGTATTGTTTGGGGCGGTACATTTGACAAATATTTCACAGGGAGTAACTGTGACGAGTGCGATGATACAGGCAATCAACGGTGCATTTCTGGGTGTGATCTTTGGCGCGGTTTATGCCCGGTCAAGAAACATCTGGCTTGTGATGACTTTTCATGCACTGGTCGATTTCGCAAGCCTGATGGGCAGCGGAATTTTTGGAGTTGGAACAACGGTGGAACAGATCAATCAGATGTCTGCCATTAATTTGATTGCCGTTCCTGTTTTACTGATTCCGTGCATTGTGCTGCTTCGTCCGAAAAAACTTCTGGAGATGGAGCAGGAGGCAAATCATATCGTGGTGTTTGAAACGTTCGAGGAGGCAGACCGGAATGCTGCGCTGTCGCTTGCACTTGGAATGATATCCATTCTGACAGGCTTTATGGGATATGGTCTTGGTATTGGGATCGCCGGACTGATCGGTGGCAGGCTTTCGAGAAAGGTGCAGCCGGAGAAAAACGGAATGGCACTGGCAGGTATGATTTTATCTGGAATCGGCATGGCGGTATCGATCATTGGAATGATCGTGCTGTGTTTTGTCTATTCAAATCTGAATGGGTTCTCTGCCGTTATGATGATGAATGGTGTGAAATGATTTTAAGGCAAATAAGCTAAAACAAGTTTACATTTACTAAAAATAAAGTTATTATTCAATAACCTTTTGAGAGAGCGGTAAAATCTTTCAAAAAATAGCAGGAAGAAGATAGGAGAATTGCGATGAGTTACATGGAAACCTACAGAGAATGGTGTACAAACCCATATTTTTCAGAGGAAACAAGAGCAGAATTAGAAGCAATCAAGGATAATGAGGCAGAGATCGAGGACCGTTTCTACCGTCAGCTTGAGTTCGGAACCGGGGGACTCCGCGGTGTGATCGGGGCAGGAACGAACCGTATGAATATCTATACGGTAAGACAGGCGACTCAGGGGCTTGCAAATTATATCATTTCCCAGAACGGACAGGAAAAAGGTGTTGCCATCGCCCACGATTCCAGAATTATGTCACCGGAATTTGCCGAGGAGGCAGCACTCTGTCTGAATGCAAACGGAATCAAGGCTTATGTGTTTGACAGTCTTCGCCCGACACCGGAACTTTCCTTTACAGTCCGCGAACTTGGCTGTGTTTCAGGAATTGTGATCACAGCAAGCCATAACCCAAGAGAATATAATGGATACAAAGTTTACTGGGAGGACGGTGCGCAGATCACACCGCCTCATGACAAGAACATTCTTGCGGAAGTTGCAAAGGTAACATCCTTTACACAGGTTAAGACTATGGCAAAAGAGGATGCCGTGAAAGCCGGACTATTTGTGACGATCGGAAAAAAAATCGACGACCGTTACATGGAAGAGCTGAAAAAACAGTCCATTCATCCGGAGATCATCAAAGAGATGGCAAAGGACATCAAGATTGTATACACACCATTACATGGAACCGGAAATCTCCCGGTGCGCCGTGTGTTAAAAGAACTTGGATTTGAAAATGTCTATGTTGTAAAAGAGCAGGAACTTCCAGACGGAAACTTCCCAACCGTTGCTTATCCGAACCCGGAATCTCCAAAGGCATTTGAGCTTGCCTTAAAACTTGCAAAAGAAGTGGATGCAGACATCGTGCTTGCGACAGATCCGGACGCAGACCGTCTTGGCGTATACTGCAAAGATACTAAGACCGGAGAGTATGTGACTTTCACCGGAAATATGTCCGGAATGCTCATCGCAGAATATATTTTAAGAGAGAAAACAGCAACCGGAACGATGCCTGAGAATCCTGCGCTTGTAGAGACTATCGTTACAACGGACATGGCAAAAGCGATGGCAGCTTCCTACGGCGTGGCACTGATCGAGGTACTGACCGGATTTAAGTATATCGGAGAGCAGATCAAATGGTTTGAACAGAACCACTCCCACAACTATGTATTCGGTCTGGAGGAAAGTTATGGATGCTTAGCCGGAACATATGCAAGGGATAAAGATGCCTGTGTGGCAGTCATGATGTTGTGCGAGGTGGCTTCCTGGTGCAAAAAACATGGAAAAACATTGTGGGATGCCATGATCGACCTATATGAGAAATACGGTTACTACAGAGAGGGACTTTCCACGATGACCTTAAAAGGAATCGACGGAGCCGCCCAGATTCAGCAGATGATGAGTGATATGCGGAACAATCCAAAGAAAACACTCGGTGGATTTGAAGTGCTTGCAGTCCGCGATTACAAAGAGGATACAAGAAAAGATTTAAAGACCGGGGAAGTGACAAAAACAGGACTTCCGGCTTCCAATGTTTTATATTATGAACTTTCTGACAATGCATGGTGCTGTGTGCGCCCGTCCGGAACAGAGCCTAAGATCAAATTCTACTATGGAGTCAAAGGCACTTCTTTGCAGGATGCAGAGGAAAAACTGGAAGCATTAAAAAAGGATCTTGTGGAAGAATAGATAAATGAATATTTGCAGAAGTTGTGATTGCCTCTGAGAAAAAGTAAATATATAATTTAGATTTAACATTTATACCAAAATAAAAAATAACAACCAGAAACAGAGAAGGAGAATCACATGTTTGATGACAAATTTGTCTGGGGCGTGGCAAGCAGTGCATATCAGGTAGAGGGAACTGACCCGGATGACGGAAGAGGAAAGACAGTCTGGGACACTTTTACGGAGCAGGGACGCATTTTTCAAAATCAGAATGCGTACACAAGCTGTGACCATATGCACCATTATAAAGATGACTATGCATTAATGAAAAATCTCGGAATCAAAGCATATCGTTTTTCCTTAAACTGGGCGCGGATTCTGCCGGAGGGCACCGGGCGTGTCAATGAAAAAGCGATTGCGATGTACCGCGACATGATTCTTACAATGAAGGAAAATGGCATTACACCATATATTACCCTGTTTCACTAGGAGTTTCCACAGGCGTTGCAGGAAAAGGGCGGCTGGCTGAATGAGGAAGTGGCAGACTGGTTCGGGGAATATGCAAAAGTGGTGGCAGAGAATTTTTCGGATCTCTGCGAGTATTTTATCACGATCAATGAGCCACAGTGTGTGGTAGGACTTGGGCATTTAAGCGGTATCCATGCACCGGGATTGAAATTATCAATTCCAGAGACTTTCCAGATTGCACATAATCTGTTGAAAGCGCATGGACAGGCAGTGATCAATTTAAGAAAATATGCAAAACAAAAAATCCAGATTGGCTTTGCACCGACCGGAGGAGTGGCTTATCCATACACGGACAGTGCAGAAGATATCGAAGCTGCCAGAAAAGTTTATTTTGGATTTTACAATCCGATGGATAACTGGACCTGGAATATCTCATGGTTTTCAGATCCGGTCTTTTTAGGTCATTATCCAAAAGAGGGACTGGAAAAGTTCAAAGAGTATCTGCCGGAAATCACAGAGTCAGATATGCAGCTGATCCATCAGCCACTGGACTTTATGGGACAGAACATATATAATGGTTATTACGTGCGTCAGGGCGCAGACGGTGAATCGGAATTTGTGGACCGGGAACCGGGATTCCCAAAGACGGCGTGCAACTGGCCGGTGACACCAAAAGCATTTTATTATGGAATTAAATTTTTGACGGAGCGGTATCCGCTTCCATTATATATTACAGAAAATGGTATGTCCTGTCATGACAATGTGAGCTTTGACGGCAGAGTGCATGACAATGACCGCATCACATTTCTGGATAATTTTGAATGGTCCGAGGGATATAAGGAACGTTTTGGCATGATTTATGTGGATTTTATGACACAGCGGAGAATTGTAAAAGATTCTGCATTTTGGTATCAGGATGTGATCGGGACAAATGGAGGTAATTTATCAATGAATCAGACCACGAAAGAAATTTTATTTTTAGATCCGGTATGTACACACAACATCTGGGGCGGTACGAGATTGAGAGAGGATTTTCATTATCTGGTCGAAGGTGATGATTTAGGGGAGTGCTGGGGAATTTCTGCACATCCAAATGGAGACGGAACTTTAAGAGACTGTGGATTCCGTGGAATGAAGCTGTCCGAATTGTGAAAAAAACATCCGGAAGTTTTCGGAAATGTGGACAGTGACCGTTTCCCACTCCTGATCAAAATTATTGACGCAAAAGATGACCTGAGCATTCAGGCACATCCGGACGACGATTATGCAAAAGTCCATGAAAATGGTTCACTTGGAAAAACAGAGTGCTGGTACATTCTCGACTGCAAGGAAAATGCGACGATCGTGATTGGACACAATGCAACGACAAAAGAGGAATTAAGCGGATGATCCATGAGGGAAAGTGGAGTGAATTTATCCGTGAGATCCCAATCAAAAAAGGCGATTTTCTTCAGATCGATCCGGGAACAGTTCATGCGATCAAAGGCGGAACACTCATTCTGGAAACATAGCAGAACAGTGATATTACCTACCGCGTTTATGATTATGACCGTCTCTCCAATGGAAAGCAGAGAGAGCTACATATCGACAAGAGTATTGACGTGATCACTGTGCCTGCAAAATCGGCTGCAGACAGTGTGAAATCGGTGGCAGATCTTCCGGTCAATACGTTAAATGAACTGTATGCCTGCAAATACTTTCATATCTATAAAATAGAAGTTTCCGGTAAAATGACTTTTGAGCAGAACGCTCCTTTTATGAACATGACAGTGACGGAAGGCAATGGAATCGTCAACGGCCAGGCGGTGAAAAAAGGAGATCATTTCATTCTTCCAAATGGCTTCGGAACCGTGGAATTGCAGGGTGACATGCAGATCATTGCATCCACGATATAAAATCCATGCAAACAGTCTTGAAGAATCTTGAGGGGGTCTATATAATAAAAAAAGAGATAGATAATGTCAAATTTCCGAAATTAACCAACCGTGTGCAGTCCGAATCCAGATAACAGAAAAACATAATGAATCATGACAAAGAAACCATTTTTTAAAGGATGGTTTCTTTTTTTTAAGTTCATTTAAGGTTCGCCTGATAAGATATGCGCAAAGGAAAGGAGACACTTATGGCAGATCAGATGATATTTAAAAGGTGTGAGATCAAATATATGTTGGATATCACGCAGGCGGAACTGTTAAAAAATCAAATGAAACAGTATATGATCGCAGACGAGCATGGAGTGAGTACAATATGCAGTCTCTACTTTGATACACCGGACTATCTGCTGATCCAAAGATCGATGGAACATCCGGTTTATAAAGAAAAACTGAGATTGAGAAGTTACGGAACGGCAGACAAAGACACGACCGTTTTTGTGGAACTGAAAAAGAAGTATGAGTCAGTTGTATACAAAAGAAGAATTGCAATGACAGAGGACGAGGCAGAACGTTATCTGCTTTTTCATGAAAAAGTAAAAGACACACAGATCACCAGAGAAATCGATTACTGTCTGGAAAATTATAAGAAGCTGGCTCCGGCAGTAATGCTTTCTTATGAGAGAGAAGCTTTTTATGCGAAGGACGATCACGAGTTCAGGATCACGTTTGATCAGAACATTCTCTGGAGAAATTACGACCTTTCGCTCTGCAGGGGGATTTATGGGGAAGCAATTTTAGCTAAAAATAAAGTGCTTATGGAAGTGAAAACGGCGGGCGCCAAACCGCTCTGGATGGTTCATTTTCTGACAGAAAACCAGATTTACAAAACGTCATTTTCCAAATATGCGACCGCTTACCGCACGATTTATGAGAGAGAGAAGAGAAGCTGTCCGCCGGAAAATTTCTTTGTGTTTACCGGAGATGAGGTTGTGCAGCAGGCAATAAAATGTTAAAAAAGAAATGGAGAAATTAATATGTTAAACAATTTATTTACAGGAATTTTTGATGCAGCAGGTACGGCGGTGATTTCCGTGCCGGATTTTTTGCGCTGTATTGTGGTGTCACTACTGATCGGGGCATTCATCACATGGGTTTACACTTATAAAAGCCGCTATACGACGAGCTTTGCAGTGACACTCGCAATGCTCCCGGCAATCGTTTGCATTGTCATTATGATGGTAAATGGAAATGTAGGTGCCGGAGTGGCTGTGGCAGGAGCATTTTCGCTTGTACGTTTCCGTTCTGTGCCGGGAACTGCAAAAGAGATCGGAACCATTTTTCTTGCAATGGCGGCAGGACTGATCGCAGGGATGGGGTATCTTGGATTTGCAGTATTGTTTTCACTCATTATGGGAGCCGTGATGTTTGTGTTAAATGTGACCGGATCCGGTGTGAAAAAAGCAGAAGTAAGGGAGAAAACACTTCGGATCACAATCCCGGAGGATTTAAATTACGGAGCAGCATTTGATGATCTTTTTGAAAAATATTTATCATCCTGCGAAGTAGTCGCTGTGAAAACTTTCAATATGGGAAGTCTTTACAAACTCACCTATCATGTGACGTTAAAAGACAATGCGGAAGAGAAAACATTTCTCGATGAATTGAGATGCAGAAACGGAAATCTGGAAATCAGTATGATGAGACAGGAGGTAAACGTCAATGAGTTATAGAAGAAAAAAACTGCTGGCGTTGTTTTGTGCTACGGCATTATCCATGACGGCAGTGGCAGGCTGTACAGGGACAGAGAGCAGTACTGGCAATGTTGTTTCCTCGGAAACAGAAGTAAATGCGGAAGAAACCGTAGCACAGAGTGAAACAGGAACTTTTTCAAGTGCAGATATGTTTACTGAGCGGGATCTGGCAGGAACCTATGAGGAGAGTGGGGCAGTTTATGTCACACTTTCCGATGATGGTATCACGGGGGAAACGGATGGCGTTGCGATCAATGGACAGACGGTGACGATCACGGCAGAAGGGACTTATATTTTTTGCGGAACACTGTCGGAAGGACAGATCGTGGTGGATGCAGATAATGCGAAAGTGCAGATCGTATTTGATAATGTGGACATTACCTGTGCTTCAAGTGCAGCGGTGTATGTAAAAAGCGCAGAGAAAGTATTTGTAACGCTTGCAGAAGGAGCGCAGAATACGCTTCGTAATACGGATGAGTATGTTGCGATTGACGACAACAACATTGATGCCGTGATTTTTGCAAAATCAGACCTTACGTTAAACGGCACTGGAAGTCTGATGATCGTATCAGCAGAAGGACATGGAATTGTATCCAAAGATGATCTGAAGATTACAGGCGGTACATACGATATCACAGCAGCAGGGCACGCATTATCGGGAAAAGACAGTGTGCGTATCGCAGATGGAACCTTTATTTTAACCGCAGAAAAAGATGGCATTCATGCGGAAAATGCAGATGATGAAGAAAAGGGCTACATTTATATTGCAGACGGTGATTTTACGATTACAAGTGACGGCGATGGCATGGACGCTTCCAGTATTGTGCAGATTGAGGATGGAACATTTGACATCACAGCCGGAGGCGGCGCTGCAAACAGTCAGAAAACACATGAGTCAGACATGCCGGGTGGCGGAATGTCACAAAACATCGAGAGACCGGACGGAGAAAGTATGCCACAGATGGGTGAAAAGCCGGATGAAGAAAGTATGTCGCAGATGGGCGAAAAGCCGGATGAAGAAAGTATGCCGCAGATGGGCGAAAAGCCGGACGGAGAAAATATGCCACAGGATACCACAACCGATGAGAGCGGCACCAGCACAAAAGGAATCAAGGCAGGTGGCGGCATGTACTTAAATGGAGGCACTTATCAGATTGATTCCGCAGATGATTCCATCCACAGCAATGCAAATATTACGATCGCAGATGGAACATACACGCTTGCGACAGGCGATGATGGTGTGCATGCAGATGATGCACTGACAGTAAATGGCGGTACGATCACCGTGACAGAGAGTTATGAAGGTCTGGAAGGCCTGACGGTGACGATCAACGATGGAACGATTGATATCACGGCAAGAGATGACGGTATTAATACAGCAGGCGGCACGGATCAGAGTGGTTTTGGAACATTTGGCGATCACTTTAAAGGCATGGATTCTGCGGATGACGAGACAGAAGAGACAACAGATAATGAAATGTGGATGGAATTAAACGGTGGATATATCCACATTCTGGCAGGCGGCGACGGTGTGGATTCCAACGGCGATCTGACGATCAATGGTGGTGAGATCTACATTGACGGTCCGTCTGATAACGGAAACAGTGCGATCGATTACGGCGACCGGTCGTCTGCGTATGTGAACGGCGGAACGCTTGTGGCAATCGGCAGCAGCGGCATGGCAGAGGTGATGAGTGATTCTTCCAAACAGAAGGTTCTTATGGTAAAATTAGGAGAACAAATGGAAGCCGGCAACGTTGTGCTGACAGACAGTGAGGGAAATGTGATCGTAAGTTACACGGCATTAAAAACCTATGACTGTGTGATCATCAGCACCGCAGAGGTGGAGAACGGAGCAACGTATACGCTCACAACATCGGGAACGACGACAGAAGTGACCGCAGAATAAAAACAGCTGAGGGCAGGAATCGGTATCACTGTGAAATAAACGAAAGGCATGGGATTTTGTATGAGGTTATTGCTTGCAGAAGATGAAGAGGATTTGAGCCGTGCGCTTGTCACGGTGTTAAAACATAACAATTATTCGGTAGACGCTGTGTACGATGGTGCAGAAGCCTTAGACTATCTGGAAAACGGCGACAATTATGACGGCGTGATCTTAGATATCATGATGCCCAAAATGGATGGTATCACCGTATTAAAAACAATCCGCAGACATGGAAATTCCGTTCCGGTCCTGCTGCTCACAGCAAAGGCAGAGATTGATGACCGTGTGGAGGGTTTAGACAGTGGCGCAGACGATTATCTGCCGAAACCATTTTCCATGAAAGAGCTTCTGGCGAGGATCCGGGCAATGACAAGGAGGCAGACGGACACGACCGATAATGTGCTGACATTTGGCGATATTGCACTGAACCGTTCTACCTATCAGCTCATAGGACCGGAGAATCCAGAAGGTATCCGTCTTGCTGGCAAGGAATACCAGATGCTTGAAATGCTCATGTCTAATCCGGGACAGGTCATTTCCCCGGATCTTTTTATGGATAAAATCTGGGGCTATGACTCAGAAGCGGAACAAAATGTCGTATGGGTGTATATTTCCTATCTGAGAAAAAAAATAACCTCCATTGGAAGTCAGGTGAAGATCAGGGCGGCCAGAGGACTTGGATATTCATTGGAGAAAGACAATGCTTAAAAAATTAAGAAGAAAATTTATTGCAATTGCAATGCTGTCTGTTTCTATCGTGCTGATCGCAATTGTCGGTACGATCAATATTGCAAACTATATCAGTACCAATCAGGCGCTGGATGCAAGACTCTCCCTGATCGCTGACAACGGAGGCACTTTCCCGGATATGACACCCGGAGATTCTGGTAAAAAATTGGAACCAAAGTCAGATCAGCCACCGGCAATGAATGACCTGCAAAAGCATGGGATTTCGCAGGAAAGTCCGTTTGACACCCGGTATTTTACAGTGACGATCGCATCGGACGGTACGGTGGGGTCTGTGGATACCGGAAAAATTGCTTCCATTTCAGCCGGGACAGCGGAGGAATACGCAGCGGAGCTGTGGAAAAAAGGAAAGAAAAAAGGCTTTTTCGCTGATTATAAATATCTTACAACGGACAGTGACGGCACGACGATGTATGTATTTTTAAACTGCCAGCGGGAAATCTCTACCATTAGAACGTATGTTCTTACGAGCGTGGGAACAGGAGCACTCGGACTTGTTATCGTGTTTGTCATGATCTACTTTTTCTTCGGAAAAGTGTTAAAACCGGTGTCAGAAAGCTATGAGAAACAGAAACGCTTTATCACGGACGCAAGCCATGAGATCAAAACGCCGCTCACGATCATCGATGCCAACACCGAAGTCATAGAGATGATGGAGGGGGAAAACGAGTGGACGCAGAGTACGAGAAAACAGATTGCAAGACTGACTTCCCTCACGGAAAAACTGGTGTTTCTCTCCCGCATGGACGAGGAAGGGACAAAGCTGGAAAAAGTGTCATTTTCACTTTCGGATGCAGTGCTTGATACCGCAGAGGGATTCCGCTCTGTCGCAAAAACAAAAGGAAAACAATTTGAGATCAATGTGGCAGAGCATGTGGAATATATCGGCGATGAGAAAAATATCCGGCAGATGATCTCCCTGCTTTTGGACAATGCAATGAAATATTCCTCAGAGCAGGGCATCATCCGCATCGCACTAAAAACTTCCGGAAAAAACAAAATCATCACCGTGTGGAATACCACAGACCAGATCGAAAAAGGAAAGCTGGACATGCTTTTCGAACGTTTTTACCGTATGGACGCTTCCCACAATTCCAGGACCGGGGGCTTTGGAATCGGACTTTCCGTCGTGTATGCGATCGTGAAAGCACACAAGGGCAAGATCACAGCCAAAAGCGAGGACGGAAAATCAATCTTATTTACCGTGGCATTGTAGCGTCTGGTTTCCCCCTCTCTCCCGGCTTTCACTTGGTTTTCCCTATGGAATAGATAAAAGGGTTCCTTATAAAACTTGCTCGAATTGCGGCTTTATCAGTGTTCACATTTTGACTTTTTTGATTGTTTATATTCATTCAGAAATGGACAGTCCGCACAATGTGTTCGTCTGCGGCCACACTTCCTTCTTATCTGTATCGTGCGCAAGTTACATGCCGGAAAATCAGCAGATGAGCAGGTCAAAAATCACTCGGGCTTTTTTTGATTTTTGACCTGCAATAAAGGATGCTGATTCCGGCATTTACTTGCGCTAGATACAGATAAAGGAAGTGTGTCCCAGACGGACACATTGCGTGGACTGTCCATTTATGAATGTACATAAACTTAAAGTCAAAATGTGAACACTGATAAATGCACTCAATTCTCACAAAAGTTTTATAAGGAACCCTTTTATCCATTCCATAGCTACAACCTCTTTCGGCACATCCAGTTTGAATTCATCGCGGATCGTGCTGACCAGAGCTTCACAGCAGTAATATCCATCTTTAAAACATTTCTCTGCCTTTCTCTGCACCTCTCTTGGACTGATTTCTGTTACCCCAATATTCATTTTCAAATCCTCCTGTAAAAAATATATTTGTGCCAGCACGATTATTTGTATATTTTGCCAGCATCCATGTATTACCATTATATTCTTTTATACATTTTATTCAAATTCAATTTTTCTATAAATATTCCATTATTATAG
>OGKS01000381.1_pt1 | contig 25224 bp, 35 predicted proteins | sample 1572491 | NCBI WGS metagenome assembly OGKS01 (sample SAMEA2582153, study PRJEB24529) | metagenome | biome: Human gut stool | place: China | collected 2011
TTTTCATTACGAAGTTGTTGTAGCCTGTCGCAACCGTCTCACCATACAGGGTTTCCAACACCTGTTTGATGATACCGATATTGGCTACGTGTACGTATTCCTGGCCAACCGACATGACAAATCCGTGCAAATCCTCACCGCCAAGGTTGAATATCTGACCATAGGCATAATTAAAGGCTGGCACAGACAGGCTTTGCTCCTGAGCCTCCTGCCTGATAAGGAATGAGGAAGACTCTCCGTTGTAGTAATTCGCATCTTTTACATTATTACCATTTAGCGCAATAGAATTGAACTGCAAGTTCTGCGAACACCACATCGTACTTATCAGTTTTGACACATTCTTGATATCGTTTGTACGAATACAGAAAGTACCATGATTGATAGAAAGCGAAGCGTCTGCCACCTTGATAGCTACCGCATCATCGGCATTTCTTCCTGCTGCTACCCAGTCCTCGATGTAATATTCGTTTTTATTCGCATCAACAACAAAGATACCTGCCTTGAACTGATAAAACCTGTAGTCGATAAATCTCTGTGGAACACTCGCTGTATATGTTCTCGAGTTCTTGTTGAAGCTGACATTGTAGCCATCTTGGTCGTTAATGACAACTGTGTACTCCTTCTTGTATGGAACGAACACTGTTACCTGACCTTTTGCGTCCGTCTGATAGGTAGTGGCCTTCTTGTCAACTGTCACAATAACAGGAATACTTTCCCATGCCTTCCCTACGTTATCATTGTACTTAGTAGCCGTAATGATTACTTTTTCCATACTGTCCTCGTCGTAAGGCAGGTATTCAACATTGATATTGCGGCTACCCAAAACTGCCGTATAGCCTTGAGGGGCAATAGGCTGCGCATTGCCGTATTCAGGGAATACAACCTGATAGTAGTTACCTCGATCGATGGTGAATGTAACTTTACCCTCTGCGTTGGTGGTATAAGTCTGTGGCGTTTTTCCGTTGTTCAAGAATACATTAATCTTGATACCAGCCACCTTGATAGAATCAACCGAAGAGGCAATAGTGACAGTCACCTCCTCATCGGTATTGATAACATCTACTGACTTCGTTTCTCCGTGCCTGTTTGTCACAGATATTGTTGATCCTGACAGCTCTACATTGCAAGTTTCTGCGCCAGTCGTTGCAGTCTCTGCTGCTTTGATGGCTTTATTTGTATTATCGGCAGCAGTATTAGCAGCGGTGATAGATGTAGTAAGGGCATTGAGGTCTATCTTGTCAAGTTTTGCTTTGTCTTCTCCCGACATAAAGCCAGGGCCACCTGGTGATTGATGGGCTGTGCCGTAATAAGGGCCAGAAGCTAATGGAATGCTAATTATTTTCCGTTTGCCATCTGCAAACTCAAATAGCAGATTATTAAGAATCGTGTTAGAAGTCCAGCTACCATCTACATCCATATCAGTAAAACGAATGTCAGAAATTGTCTCACTTTTTTTAGAGTAATCCTTTAAATCTACACTCGTGGTAAATTCTCCTAATTGTTCCCAATCAGTATCTTTGACATTTGTAATATCGCTACCAGTAAATATATACTCTTTATATATATTCTTATTAGTCTTTTCATCAACACCTCTTGGGACCAAAAATATATGCTTACTTTGTTTTTCTGTCAGCTGCGTAGGAAGTTCAAGAGCTATTTCGTGTATATCAGTATCAACATTGCCTAACTGGGATAAAGGGACATTGCCATTTTCATCAAGAGAGGCAATACCATTCGCCACGCCCTTAGTATCAAGGACACTTGTCTTTGACTTGTCTATCTGTGTTTTGATACCCTGCAAGAGTCTCAAGACACTGTTTTTATCTAAATATTTTTCCATGTGCTAATATTTTTTATCCAAATACACTTGAAATGCAACTATCAATATCAGAGTCTGTCATTGCTGTAACAACTTCGCTATTGTTGTTTAACAGGCCTAACACAGAGCGGTTATGAGTTTTAAATCCTACTGCGGTAATATCTAATGGAACTTCAAATGATCCACCATCAAAACCACCAAGAGAACGAGGGTATTGGTCGTCATCTCCTCCACTTGTTTCCCATTTTTCTAACTTAACATCATAGCCATCTTTATCAAAGGCTATAACAATAGGAAGAGCATTGATATTACGGATTTCCTTAACGCCTTTGATATTATGGTTATTTAAACTCAGGTCGCTGCGCATAAAATTACTGCCATCTATCCTGAGATACTCATCTTTGAGTTTATCCCAAACGGCCTGAGCAATCTGCTCAATCTCTATCTTATCCGTGGTATTCACCTTTCCATCAAGGGACTCTTTGATGGATTTACCAGTCTCTTCGTCCTTGATATACCTCGAATATGTCAGAGTCTCGTCTTTGCGTCCGCTAACAAGGATGCTGTTGTACTTTTTACTTTCTGCCATATTATTCTTTAAGTTTAATTTGATATTCATTATCATCACCAGCTACCAGTTCGTCTGACCAGTAGTAGTAGAGGTCCCCCAATTTGGTAGTATTCAAAGACGCTTCAAAACCACATTGACTAAACACAAGAGGCTGTCGGCTTGCGAACCAGATGTATGGTTTTTCTTCCGTTGTTGCGATGGTTAGAGTCTGTCCGACAAGTGTACCTTCGTACATTGTGAGGTCTGACATGTTCAACTCGCCCATATTCTTAGCTGCTGATGCGCCATAATAGCTTGCCTTTACAGTTCCGCTTGCCGTGATGGTAACATAACCCGATACGGCAGGAATGAACACCTTATGAGTAGTACTATTGTAATACTCGTCAGTAACATCTTTGCCATCCATAATAATCTTCACCTGACCGATGCTGAAACCTTCGATTGGCAGGAACTCTGCTTCCAGTTTCTTGCCATTTTTGACAGTTCCGTTAATCACATAGTTCTCTTGGTTATCCGCCATTTGAGTTTCGCCATTGATGGTGTAGTTGAACTTGACGTTATCAACGATGAACGACACTGGGCAAGTTGACTGATTGCTGGTAACGATGTAGTAGCGAAGATTGAATAAGCCAGTATGCTCGCCTTCTGTAACACCGATAGGAACATTACTCATCGAGTTGTGCTCAACGATTCTCAGAAGGTTGCGCTCAATGCTGACCATTTCGCTACCATCATACTTCCATGATACCCTGACGTTGTAATTACCACAATCAAGGGAAGAAGGAATGTCGCATATCAGTACGTTGCCTTGGATTCCTGCCACTTGTACTGGAACGGAAATCGTATCACAGCAAAAGCCCGACAACTCAACCCTGATGTCGGTAGCCAGATTCATATCGAAGTCAACGAGTCGCTGAAACTCTTTCGATACGTCCATCTTCCGCACCAAGATGTGCAGTTTAAAACTATTACCTTTAACTATTTTATAAATCATATACGTATATTATTAATATATAAGCAAAGATAGGCAGAATTCAATCTACCTATCTCTTATCCGTTAACCTTACTAAATCAAGCCTTTCCATCTGAGGAACTTGCGCTTACGGCTCTCCTTACCCTTCTTGCTCTTGCAGTTGGTATGGTAGACACAATCCCTGAACAGGTCTCTGACCTTCATGTCGTTGTCGACCAGTTTTGTTCTTTTGAACGTCTCGAAGAGAGAGCGGTTCATGATCATCAGGTTGCCCTTCTGCGTAGGAAGAACATAGAAGATTTCGCCATTGTTCTTCTTAGATGCGTAGTCTGCCTTAGCCGTAGCTTGGCGGTACATGATTTCGCACTTGATGCGCTTGAAAATCTTTGTTACTTTCATAATCGTAATTATTAATTGTTTGAAACTATATGATGGTCGCTGCCGAAACAGAAACCTTTCTTGTCATTACTCTTGCCTTATACTCTATCATCTTAGGCATTTCCATTTCATTGAAACAGATGTGAAGACCAATAGCTCTGGTCATAAGCAAATCATCGTGCTTACCGTCTGCCGCCTCATACACCGTTCCGTTCTTCTCGTAGGTGAGATATTCATCCAGGCATCTATCGTCACGCTCCACATAGAGTTGTTCACGGATAACCTGAACCAACACAGAGATAACCATTGGCTTGGTTGCCACGTTGGTATGGAATCCATACTTCACTGGGACCTTATTCTTGATGTCCGATTCACTCTGCTTGCGAGCATAGAGGTTGTCATATACACCCTTGATTTGATTCAGGATGAACTCAGACTGGTCACCACCTTCCAAGATATGTTCCTTGTCTTTCGTCTCCAAGGTATTGGATTCAATGACCAAAAGAGCATCATTGTAGTATTTGGCTATCTGAGCAGCCTTCCACGCCAGCAAGTCCATATCAATGTGGCCATACCATTGAGCTACCACATACGGCTTGCCGCCTTCCATCATCCAATAGCGGTCGAAGACACAGATAACAGACCAGTCGGCATTCTTGCTACGTCCACCAATATCCACTACGACCAGATAGCGGTTGATCACCTTGCAATCGTCAAAGGTCTCAGGTTTGCTCCATATCCACAACTGACCCTGCTTGTCTTCACAGAATCTGATATTCTGCATACACTTCTTGCCCTTATAACCGTCACCATAAACATCACCGATGAACTTAGGCGCACGGCATCCCTTGCGGAACTTGTCAACCTTGTCTTCGGCAAACACCTTGGCTCCTGAATGCTTGAAAGCCTCAATATCATCAGTAGGGTAGCCAGCGGCCATATCGGCATGGTCGGTGAACTTCTTGCGCTCGGCAATATACCAGTTGATGGCTTCGAGTGGAGCACCAAGATTCCATAGCTTCCAAAGATACGTGCCAGGCTCTTCTCGGTCGGACATCGTGTTGGTATTATTGCGGTTCTCGTATAGCCATTTGGCGAACTCCGTCTTCTGTTTCTTGCTCTCAAATTCAAGATGATACATATCGTATATCTCGTACCAAGGAACAAAGAAAGGTTCAAACTGAGACTCGCCCTTGACCGCAGCAAGCCATTCCTTGTGGAAGAAGTTGCCAGTACCATTGGCGGTGGATTCGTAGGCAATCATCGTGTATGGTCGGTATAAGATACCATTGGTAGCATTCTGTACCACCTCCTCAGGAGACTTACCATCTGTCTTTTTCCACAAACCCACCTCGGAAAGGTGAACCAAGTTGTAGTCTTCACCATTGGCAGACAGCGGTCGTTCCATAGAACCCACCTTAATCTTGCAGAATCGCTGAGGAACCTTCTTGACATTACCCGATGTTCCGACACCCACAAACTTCGGCTCGTTCTCAGAGAACGCCTCACCCATATCGTAGAGGAACTTGGTAGGGAAGTTTTTCAGAGCTTCCTCGAACATACCTCGGATAGTTTCAGCCGTGTCCTTGACCTGAGCCACGATGAGCGAGTTGAGACCCTTCTGCCACATGAGTTGCAGCCAGAGGAAGTACATCTGAATAACCGTAGAACCTCCCCATTGTCGGGCTTTCAGCAAGATGAGACGGATAGGGCGATTCTTCTTTCTTCGTTCTTCCAGCCACCTGAGTAGTCTGCGCTGCGGTCTTCTGAGTACAAAACGGAAGGGGAGACCTCCTCCTTTTGGTTTGATATAGATAAATGTGGCAAAGAAGAAGAAAGGATCATGTTTCATCCTGATGCGAGTAAACTGCTCCACCAGTTGCTCCATTTCTTCCTCTATGTTGTATGGCTCGTCTATATCCTTGTGTAGTTCCTCAATTACCGCCTTGCAGCTACAGAACTCGATGAGCATCTTAACGAGCGGAATCTTCTTCATCGAGACAGGAAGCTGTTGGTTTTGAATCGGGAAATCAGGAAGGGAAAGCGCAAATCGCTTATCTCCACACCCTTCACCCTTGATAGGATTGAATGGTGTGTTGATTTTCTTTATTCGTTTCTCATTCTCTTTCAGGATGCCCAATACGTGTTTGTTGAGTGCATCAGTCAGTTTGGCGGTTACTTGTCTTGGCATAGCGGTGCATTAAGATAACCCCACAACAGACCAAGTGCATAGCAATAGATGTGGACTCCAACTGCCATGCAAGGGAAGAAGATTCCAACACAGATATATAGGAGAATGGTGAGATTGTATCTTACCTTGTTCTCCACATAGGGGGCGATAAAGCCCATATAAGCATAGATAAAACCGCTGAGACCGATGATTGGTGCGGATGATGCAAAAGGATAGCTTACGGCTATGAGATAGAATGCAATCATGTGGCCGATGCCGCAAGGGACGGCTCGGTAACATTGGTGGAAGACGTAAAGGTTGACTGCTGCATGAAAGATGTTCTGATGAAAGAAAGGGTAACTTAGTCGGTTCTGAATAGAGCAACCATCAAAGAGACCCATGCCGTCATATCCTATGAGTGTGATACATGATATTATAATGTACCCTGTATAAAGTGCAATTTTCTCTGACGAAGTTCGTAGCATCTCTTCTTCTCCTCCTTCCTCACCCGATGAAGTATGACGTGCATAGATTTAGGAGTGAGATAGAAACTCGGTGCTTCCTGATTACACACATGCCATATTACATCCATCTTGGTGAGAGAAGGATGCTCCTTTGAATAAATCTTGTATCTACGGAAAATCTCCTGAAACATCTCTCTTTTCTGAGAGTTCATATTGCTGATGGACTTGCCGTTGAGCATATTGAGAATAACGTTGTATGCCCGATCTACCGAAACCCAAAAGCGTTTGCTCGGAGATTGCAACAGTCTTCGCTCAATCTCCAAGAGGCCGATATTGTCTCTTACCGATATAACTTCCTTGTAAGCCCTCAATATGTCAGCATCACGTTCCTTAGTAAAGTCACATCGTGAGCCTTTATGTTTCATGTTCTTATGATGCAAAGATACAAAAATGTATTGAAATAACCAAATTAATCGGATACGATTAAGCATAGTTAACGGATAAGATTAATAATAACCTAAAAAGCGTTACTTTTGGACGTTGATTTATAAATTTATACATATATATATGAACGAAAATGTAAATACAGAGCAGAATGCTGGTGCTGCAAAACAGCAAGATACCAAGACCAAGAAGGACTTGGCTTTGGAGCGTTTGAAGGTTAGGCATCCTGACACCGAGTATGCAGACGATGAGTCTATCTACGGAGCTATCAATGACGATTATGATGCCGACCAGAAAGCCCTGCAGGGTTACAAGGATAACGAGAAGGCGATGGGCGAGTGGCTTGGCAGCGACCCCGAGGCAGCCGCCTTCCTTCAAGCGATGAAGGCAGGCAAGAGTCCTTACGCTGAGTTGATTCGCACGCATGGCGAGGATGCCATAGACTACTATTCAGACCCAGACAATGCGGACGAGATTGCATCGGCTCAGTCGGAGTTCCTGAAGAATGCCGCCAACGGCAAGAAGTTGCAGGAGGAGTACGACAAGAATATGCCATCCAGCTATGAAGTCTTCGACAAACTGGAAGAGAAGTACGGTGAGGAAGCGGTAAACGAAGCTATCGACCAGTGCTTCCAGACAATGCGCAATGTAGTGACTGGCAAGTTTACAGAGGAGATGATTACCGCATTCATCAAGGCAAAGAACCATGATACCGATGTGGCCGACGCCGCTCATGAAGGTGAGGTTCGTGGCAAGAACAGCAAGCACGTCAAGAACTTGGAGCTTCGCAAGAAGGGCGATGGCACAGCAGAACTTGATTCCGCCAATGCAGAGACCAAGCCAACGGATAACCAGCCAGACCTTGGTGCGCTTGGTAGGGTATCACGCAGAGGAAACATCTGGGATCGTGGTCACGAGAAAAGAACACGTATTCGATAATGCGATAAGACAAAAAGACAATTTATATGTTTAATTAATATTCAGAATAACAATGAAGAAAAGTACATTTAATCGGCTGCTTTCCATTTTTCTGATGGTAATGGCGGTTATTTTTGGTGTGAATGGTCAGGTCATCATGGCTGAGGCGGCTCTACCTGATGGCGGTACGACCGAAAGTGGTCATGCTGCTGAGGCTGGCGGTGCTACTGCTGCCGATGAAACTGGCAATGGTGGTGCGGCTCGTCAGGATGACGGTATTGCAACCGAAGGCAAAGGTCGAGAACACTACAACGAAAACGGCACGGAGTTCTACGAGAACGACATCAACGACAAGATTACCAAGATTCGTCCGATGGCCACTCCTGTGGACCAGATTTCACGTTATGCGACAACCAAGTCAGCCAGTTCGTTTGTAGTAGAATACTGGAGTATCGGTACACGTCCTATCAAGACCACCGTCAAGGAAACAACCGTAGAGAGTACAGGCACCTCTATGGTGTTGAAGGTTGAGGACCCCGAAATGTTCACGCTGGATGATACCATCCGAGTGGTAGGAGTCAAGGCGATTACCAACTACAAGAATCAGGCTTACGCAGACCTTACCGACGAACCAACTCCTGATTTGGAACTCTGTGTTTGCGGTAAGGATAATGAGGGTTATCCTATCGTGTATGCAGTAAATGGTAAATTGGTTAATAAGCAGCCTATTGGTATTCCAGCCTTGCAGAAGGGACAGAAACTCATCCGTATGGCGAAGAGTTGCGGTGAGTTGGACGTACAGACAGGTCGTTTCAACAACCTTCCTGCTTCTGAGATTCAGTACTGCCAGAACTTCATGATTCAGATTGAGGAGAGTACCTTCAATAAGATTGCCGCTAAGCGAGTGGACTGGGACTTCTCAGACATCGAAGAGGACAGCATCTACGATATGCGTCTTGCCATGGAGGGCACTTATCTCTTTGGCGATATGGGCTGTATCAAACATACCACCAAGAACAACTCTGCCCAGTGGTTTACCAAGGGTATCTGGTGGATGGCTGGCAAGGACATCGAGGTAGGTCATGTTGCTACAGCCGATGATATGAAGAAGGGCTACAACAAGAACGAGCGAGTGATTACCGACTTGGAGTTGGTCGACATTTCCAAGGACTTGTTTGTTGGTACAGGTATCGGCAACAAGCGCAAGGTGATTATCGCTGGTTCAGACTTCGTGAGCGCATTCAGTAAGATTGATTCTGACAAGTTCCGCTTGAAGGACACCGTAGAGGTTTGGGACTTGAAGTTCAAGAGTTGGGAGACCGACTTCGGTGAGGTGCTGATGATTCACTCAGAGCTGTTCGACCTCTTTGATATGAGTGACTGCGGTTTCGCCCTTGACCCAGAGTTCCTGGTTAAGCGAGTACACTTGTCTTGGACTCGAAACGTGCTCGACCTGAAGGCGGCTGGTATTCGCAACACCGATGCAGTAGTTATTCAGGAGGTTGCCTGTCTCTACTTGAAGTACCCCAAGGCACACGCTCGTATGCGCCTTGCTGCCGTGTCTACCGCAGAAGGTACATCTGACACTGGCGAGAACAAAGACACCAATGTCTAAAAGCAAGTAGATTTACAGATAGTCATTAAATAGTGAGGGGTGTGGGCACTTGCCCCATCCCTTTTTTTAGTAACACATATATAATAAGAAACAATCATGTTTAAAAAATATCAAGCAGGTACAGATTTAGCATTTAGTGTCATGGTAGGCGATGAGAGAATGCGTATTATTTTCGAGGGCAAGACCATGGGCTGTAGTGTCTATATGACAAGAGACCCAAAGGTACAGAAGGCCATTGAGTCTCACTATTGGTACAAAGACAAGTTCTTCTTGGTGGAGAGTGTTGACGAGAAGAAGGAAGCTGCGGAAGCCAAGAAGAAGGCCGCTGCTAAGGCAAAGAAGAAAGTGGCTGACGAGAAGAAGACCCACGTAGTTACAGACGTTGAGGATGCCAAGGACTATTTAGCAGAGACCTTTGGAGTGAGCCGTTCAAAGATGAAGACCAAGGAAGACATCTTGGCCATTGCCAAGGAAAAGGGTGTTGAATTAGAAGGACTGGAGTAATGAGAACGTATGCTGTATCTGAACTGGTGAAAGAAGTAAAGGTGCTCCTTGACAGGAACCAAGAGTCCGCAGGCCTGCTGACTCCTGGCGATACCGATACGCTATCACAGGGCGAGTTGATTCAGAGTAAGATAGTAGATGCAGCAAGAATCATATTGATGGATGCTCCTGCCTTCATGCTGGACGGAAAGGACTACAATGGGCTGAATACATCTTGGGCAGAATCAAATGGTGCTTATGTAGGAACCATTAATCTACCTTCCGACATGATCAGACTCCTTAACGTGAAGGCCAGTGACTGGAACCGCTCGGCAGAGATCATCACAGAAGAGGATGATGCCTACAAGGTACAGTGTAGCAGATTCGGAGTAAGAGGAAACCCTGAGCGACCTGTCGCTGCACTCGTTCACAAAAGTGGCGAGCGTTTCTTGGAGCTATTCACAAGCAAGAGCAATACCGCCACCGTGTCGCTCACCTATGTCGGTATGCCTTCTATCAGCGAAGGCAATGTCGATTTGCCCGAAACATTGAAGGATTCCATCATATATATGGCTGGCTATCTTACTTGCATCAGTCTTGGCGATACCGATACCGCAAGCGGATTCCTCGGAGTGGCCCGAAAACTGGCGCATATTGTTGAACCTACGACATCATAAATTATGGCAAAGAAGAAAGAAGAAACAAAACTGCTATCATTGAGCAGGGTGCTTGACAAGGAAGAACTGGACAGCGTGAAAGCATCCAAGAACCGATTTGACAAGCCATACGAGCGTGCCTTCTCTATCTTGCTGGAGGCCCAACGATACTACAACAACATGGATAACTTCCGAAAGCGAAGACTGAGAAACAAGCGATACTGCTATGGGGACCAGTGGGGCGATACCATTACGTTCAAAAACAAGTGTGGCTTCAAAAAACGTATCAAGGAGGAAGACTATATCCGTGAGCAGGGCAGCGAGCCGTTGAAGAGTAACCTTATCAGAAGATTGGTGAAAAACGTGCTGGGAGTATATCGCTCACAGAGCAAGGAGCCAACCTGTAACGCAAGAGATAAGGACGAGAAGCGATATGGCGAGACCATGAGCGTGGTGCTACAATGTAATCGACAACTGAACCGAGAGACGGAACTGGATGCCCGAACCATGGAAGAGTTTCTGATAAGCGGTGCTGCTATCTATAAGAAAAAGTATGGATGGCGAAGAGGTAGGTTGGACTGCTGGACGGACTATGTGAACCCGAACAATTTCATCATAGACAACAATATGAGGGACTTTCGTGGATGGGACGTGAGTTTCTTGGGTGAGGTACACGACATCACCATCGGCAATGTGCTGAGAGAGTTTGCCAAATCTCCTGATGAGGCTCGTAAGTTGAAGGAGATTTACAGACTTGCCGCTAACAGAGATTTCGTGATTGCGGACTGCACTCAGCGATTCGGTGAGTTCGACCCTAAGACCATCGACTTCATGAATCCTGCCAACCCTTCGCTCTGCCGAGTAATTGAGGTTTGGCGCAAGGAGAGTAAACCGAGATACCGATGCCACGACTACAACAATGGCGATGATTTCAAGATTGATATTGAGGATAAGCCTGACATTGTAGATGCCGAGAATAGAGATAGATTGCGTAGAGGTCTGGCTGCTGGTATGATGGAAGAGGATATTCCTCTGATTGAAGCTGAGTGGTTCATGGATGACTACTGGCATTTCTACTACCTTTCTCCTTTCGGTGATATACTGAGAGAGGGCGAGACCCCTTATGCGCATGGCGAGCATCCATACTGCTTTAAGTTCTATCCGTTCATTGACGGAGAGATTCACAGCTTCGTGGAAGATGTGATTGACCAGCAGAGATACGTGAACCGACTTATCACGATGTATGACTTCATTATGAGGGCGAGTGCCAAGGGTGTGCTGCTCTGTCCTGATGACTGTCTGCCTGACGATATGAGTTGGGATGATTTCTGCGATGAGTGGAGTAGGTTTAATGGCGTGGTGAGATACAAGCCAAACACAAGCGGTCAGGTTCCTCAGCAAGTGGCGAACAACTCTACGAACATAGGCATCGGTGATTTGCTCAGTTATCAGTTGAAATTCTTTGAGGATATATCGGGAGTGACAGGAGCGTTGCAAGGAAAACAAGGAGCATCGGGTACGAGCGGTTCGCTCTATGCCCAGCAGACACAGAACGCCACCATGTCGCTGCTTGATATATTGGAAAGTTTCAGTCAGTTTGTCATTGACGGTGCGTACAAGACAGTGAAGAACATGCAGCAGTACTATGACGTGGCCCGCAACTTCAACATTGTAGGCAGGGCAGGGCAGATTGTCCGCTACGATCCTAAGAAGATACGAGACGTGGAGTTTGACATCAATATCACAGAAAGCACGGCTACACCAGTATATAGACAGATGGCCAACGAGTTCCTTATGACCTTGTGGCAAAATCAGGCTATCACGCTGGAGCAGTTGCTGCAAGTAGGAGATTTCCCGTTTGGTGAGGAGCTATTGCAATCGGTGGCATCCAACCAGCAAGCCATTCAGAACGGCGAGACTCCACAAGGATTCTCACCTCAGTTGCAAGCACAAGTGGCTCAGGTATCACAGAGCAATCCGAAGGCCCAGGCGATGCTACAGCAGATGATGAGCGGCCAGGGAGTGAGTCCTGACGGACAGACCCCACCGCTTGCAGCTTAATTCAGTTATTCATTAAACAGATAATAGTATGATAGCAGACAAACCAAGCGACAATGAGTGGTATGGCAACGGAAACCCCGATACCAGCCAAGGTAGCAATCCCAATAACGGAATAGCTACGGAGACCAAAGGCAGGGAAGCTAAGCCCGAACTTTATGAGAATGATGTATTCGGCAAGGTGTCGAAACGAAAGAAGAACGACATCTGGGCGAGGGGCAAAGAGAAACGAACCAAATTTAAGGACGAATAAAGAAAGGAGGTGTTTTTTATCGTAACTGTATTTGTCTGACACTCAGATAGCTACAGAGATATTTATGAGTTTATGGTGCTGTGTTAAAGATATTCCTATCTTTGCAGCATCATAAACTTTTAAATTTTACAGGTATGAATTTCGTAGAGTTTGTTGAAAAGTATCAGCAGGATATGACTCCTGAACAGATGTTGAGTATAGCCAAGGCTATCGGTAAGTATCTCTCGTGCAAGTTGAGCGATGCAGAGGTGCATCATCTATGTGCGATGGTGCATGGCGTATTGAGTGAAGAGCATTTTGACAAGTATTTTGCCGATGATGCTATCAGTAAGATGTGGTATGAGGATGCAGACGGAACCAGGCACATGGCACCTTTCTTTACGGACGAAGAGATAAAGGAGGTCTTCGATGAACATAAGGATGACATATCAGACTATACCATCCATGACTTGGCGGTAACCATGAATTTACTGAGGAGTGACCATCATGTTCTGCTGGAGCGGTATAGTGAGGATGCAGAGGAGTTGAAAGAAATGGTGGTGTTGATGGCAATAGAATACCTCCAAGACCCTGACTGTCTGTACCCAACGAGCAAGATATGGCACAACATTAACGGATAAGATGATGAATTGGAAAACATAACTTATCTTTGCGTATTATTAATATTTTATAAAAGATAAGTTATGACTCCAAATGTACGTGAAGGATTGCAATATGGTGCAGCTATAGGAATGCTTTTGAGCGGTGTTGTGCTCACCTTCCTATCATTCTTTCTCAACAATTATGTAGTGTCGGAAGGCGTGCTGTGGTACGTCAGTCAGACACTGGTTTACTCAGGAGCGATATTCGGAGTAAACGTTTATTTCAAGACCAAGTTGGGTAACTTTGAGAGCAAGGTAAAAGGAGAACTTGCAAGTATGATAAAACAAGTGAAGGAGGGTAAGTAATGAAGGTAACAAGAGAACAGGTTTTGGCTATCATGCCGAATGCCAAGGACAGGGTGGATGCTTTTCTTCCCTATATCAATGGTTATGCAGAGGTTTTTCATATTGATACTGCTCAGCGAATGGCTCATTTCCTGGCTCAGATAGCACATGAGAGTGGCGAACTGAGATACACCAAGGAACTCGGCAACAAAAACTACTTTCGTAAGTATGATGTCGGGAAGTTGAAGAATATGCTCGGGAACCTGAAAGATGGTGACGGTTACAAGTATCGTGGTAGAGGATTGATTCAGATCACTGGCAGAGCCAACTATCAGGCTTTTCAGAACAGCAAATATTGCTCAGATGATATTATGGAAAACCCCAAGTTGTTAGAGCTTCCCCTGTTGGCAACCAAGAGTGCGATGTGGTGGTGGTGGAAACACGGTCTGAACAAACTGGCCGACAGTGATTGTATTGTGGCTATCACCAAGACTATCAATGGAGGGACCAACGGATTGGAATTAAGACGAAAGTTCCTTGCAAGAGCAAAGAAGGTTTTCAAAGTTTAGCCTATGAAGACAAAGTGGTATGATTGGCAAGTAACACCCTACGTGATTGGCCTTTTGCTGGTGGTGTTTCTTCTGTCGGGATGCAAAACGAAGTACATTCCGATGGAAAGAGTTGTATATCAGAATGCGATAAAGCACGATACGCTGCATACTTCCGACAGCGTTTTCGTGCGTGATTCTATATATCTCAGACAAAAGGGAGATACGTGTTATCTTGACCGATGGCACGAGAAAACCGTCTTTAAGAATGTGTATATGGTTAAGGTAGATTCCTTTCTGAAAAGAGATTCCATCCCAGTGCCCTATCCTGTAGAGAAGGAGTTATCAAAATGGGAGCAGTTTCAGTTGAAGTATGCAGTGTGGTCGTTTGGCGCACTCTGTATGCTTCTCGTCATATTAGGTTATAAACTCTATAAAAAGATAAAGAATGGCAGATTTCACATTGACAATCAAGAAAAATGACATCTATGAAGAGGTGGCAAAGACTACTGCCTACATAGGCAAGAAGACAACCGTAGAGGATGGCAAATCGGCTTTCGACCAGATATTCGTGACGGAAGCAGACTTAGCAATGATAGAGCGGTTTTTCAACGAGTCGTTGGATGCACTAAGAAATGTTCTGAAACGATTTATCTCAGGTGGCTCAGGAGTAGACGGGACCATCAACTGGGAACTCGAGATGCCCAGCAGATTCGATGGCAACCTACTCAGTTCCATCAACTCGTCAGCCAACTCGTTCTTAGTAAACAGCATTATCGGGAAATGGTGCGAGATAGCCGCAAACGAAAAGGCAAAGGAATATGCAGATAACGCTGCTGCATTATTGCTCGACATTAAGGATAAAGCGTTCTACAAAAAGAAACCGACACGAACAAAAATATCATAGTATGCCAAGAAAGAGTTTAACGATTACGTTGTATATGAGTGAACTCATTTACGACTTTCAGAATAAGGCGTTCCTTACAGGACGCAGTAGAAGAGCTGCCAGTATGGATGCTGAGGCGGCAAGTAATATCCAGGCGAGCGATGATGACGAAGACATGAACCAGGCATTACGTAGCATTCAGAATGCGTACAGCCAACTGCTTGTTGAGTTGAGTGAGTCAGTACAAACAGACACAGGTACTACTGCGTCTAACGAGTTGATAAGTGGCGATACCAATATCACCATCAACCTCTCCCTTCCGTCTAACTATCCACTCGCCTTGAAGGATGTGCTTACCAGTTCCATCCATGACTACATTATCAACAAGGCTTTGATGGACTGGTTTATCATTACAAACCCCAACGAGTCGAAGACTTATTCAGAACTGTCGATAGCCGCTATCAAGAATCTGCATGAGACCTTTAACAGACGTGAGAGACCCAGCAGGACAGCTCCAAACGTATAAGGAAGGAGGTCATCATGAAAGAATGCAGAGTATGCAACCTTGGGTACAAGGTGATGATAGAGCTTCAGAAGAAGGAGTTGGTTTTTGACATCAAGAATACGGCTGCCGTTTACGCTGATTCCATCTCAAGTTCTGTAGAGGATTCCCATTCTATCCACAACATCTATGATGTGGGCGAGGATGGCAACAGAGATAAATTGGCAAGGATTCTTGATTCAGCAGTAGAAGACTGCAACGAAATGCTTTTCAGATATACCAAGATGGAAATGCTTGGTGGTGGCTTCGATTCCAATGAGTGGGAAGAATGTATAGGTTCGCCTACAAACGAGGAAGAAGCCTACTATTTGGCGATGAGAATACCGCAGGGTTTCTCTAAGACGAGTGTACACACCATGACGGTATATATCCATGACTATATAGTAAGTCAATGCCTATACGAGTGGTTGACGATTGTTTATCCTGACGGTGCTGATAGATTCCTGGCACTTGCCGAGGAGAAGAAACAGAAGATCAAAGGCGCAAGCAACAGGTCGGCTGGCAGGGCAAGAATTGCTTTGCATCCATTTTAAGGTTTTTTTTGATTAAGATAAAGCAAGGGTAGCTATCCATCACGGACTGCTACCCTTTATCTATAAACATAGTGAAAAAGAAAATTACTTATCTAAGTTTATTCTGTAATCTCTCCTGAAACGCAGTTGACAAACCGCTTATAGATTCGTTGGGGGCAAGTTTGCCAATGAGCGCAATCCTGAAATATTTGTATGGAGAGCCTACAAGGTTTCTGAGAAATATATCAACAGAAGAACTAATGTAATACCAATTAACCAGGTCGTTACTCCCGAACAGAACCATTCCGCATTTTCCAGCCTGAATGCTGCTGAAATATCCTCTTGTGATACAGTCGAACATAGTCTTATAGCTATCTTGCACAAGCGTTAAAGGACGGCTGCAAAGAAAGAACGGAACACTCTCCGTTGGTTCATTCACGTACACATTAAGGATTTTTCCTGCTTTGTCTGTAGCGTATGCCTCAGGATATATATTCACTCGCTTGTTGAAGACATTGTGCATGGTACCCCACATCTTGCTTTTCAAAGAGTAGACGTAAGCATAAGTGTAGTACGGATTGAAGACGATGATACGGCTATCGTAATAGTCGTAAATCATATCTGCCTTTTCGAGATACTTACGGAAACGGACATACTTCACATCTGACTCAGGAATACTACCTGTCGCAAGGAGTTTATTCGGATAGGTCTTATCCTTTGTTGAGTGTGAATAAATGGATAGAAAATCGAAAGGATAATCATCCAGTGCGTCTGTTATACATACAGACTCTCTTCCCTGCTGCATCATGATGCCTCTTTCGGTAGGATAGAGGACAGCATCATCTATCTGTAAAATGCCTTTAGGGTTGGAGCATATTTCTCTATTGGCTGGCTGACGAGTCACATAGGTTCCCTCTTCTCCAAGCATCAGAACCCAAACACCTTCATCGGTAAAAGCGTATAGAGGAGCTTCGCCAAACTGCCCTTCGCTAATTGGTCGGGTGTTGGCGGCAAGTGCAAATATAGCAGAAGAACCTACCTGAACACTATTCTTGGCAGGGAAAATTAGAGGATTCTCAGCTTCGCTGACCTTGATTAGAGAATGGTTAGTGTATGTAGTATAGTCTTTTCCTACTTTATTATAACTATTGGTAAACTCGGATTGGGAACTATCCTCAAAGACATTCGTTTTCGTATTTCGTAGATTGCTCCACTTCTTTATGGTTGTCGTAACACTTCCTGCCGTATGAACGTAGTCTTGCAATTTATAATAATAACGAGACATGAAAATCGGCAAGTTTTTATCGTCAGGGAGAATAAAAGTTTTGTCTGCTGGCTCTGTCTTGCTTGAATTTGTTTCATCCTGTCTATCTCCAAAGCCATCATCCCAAGCAGATCCGTTCCCAGGAACAGGTTCTGTTCTTCTATTATCACCAAGATTCACATAGTACGACATACCCATTGTGTCGGATTGGTGCAATGTCATCGTTTTCTTAAAGTAGGTATTATCAAATTTATTATGTATGAACAAGGTCATCTTTGTTGCATTGCTGTCAGGATAAGCAATGATAGGAGATAACGGGTATTGAAGCTTTGTTTTTTCGTATATAACCCTGTCTGTTCCGTTGACCGATATGGTCACTGCAATCACAGCGTCACATATCATACCATTACTACCGTCTAAATCAAGTCGGTTGTTCAGATACATTTCATACATGTCCGAAACGCCTTCCTGGAGTTTCGTTTTAATTGAAAAAATTTCCTCAACAAATGTCGAAAAAGCGTTTTGGGTTGTTGCTTTCACGTCACCAATATGCAGTCTGTTGTTGTATGTGTATGCAATCTTCCCTCCAAATGCCTGCTTCTTAAAGTCAGCTAACGGTAGACTTTGATTAGTCTCCATTACCCTTTTTAGCTGCACTGGTTTGCCAAAATCTTCGCTGTCAATGCTTACGCTAAGGAAGAAAGACATATTGTCTATTGTATTATATACCTTTTTTTGTGGCATGAAGTCCATGGCGAAACTATATACATCTTGCGCCATCCCAGTTCCATATATGAAATTAGATGCGCTGTTAATCGTATGAAACGCTTCCTCGGTATTGAGGAATGATTCAGGTTTAGACAAGAAAACATCAGCCCCAATTATAAGATCCTTTAACTCTTCAGGAATATTGGCATTAACGGTAATCTTGTGCTTGTGTGCGTTAAAGTAAGTTCTAATACCCTTTGTAGAATCACGCCAAATAAACTTGTTGGATATGAATCTTGGTGATAGGATAAATGGCGAACTAATATTTCTATACGTTCCATCGTATATTTTTAAGGCAACGACTCCTATTGTTATGTATTTAAACGTGTATTGGTCTATTTCCTCGATTTTCTTATTGATAAGAGCGTCTATACCAGAGAACACGATCTGTGACGCAGACGGGTTCTTCGCATTACCACTGGTGTTAGCAAAATGTCCGTTTTCCGCCCATATTGCATCCCAGTCTTGCGAAAAGTTACACGACACCTTAAAACGATCAACAGTTCTCCGACCTTCATCTACCGACATCTGGTCTGTGATTGTAATGTCGTATTGGAACAGAGAATCATCAAAAATATTATATTCTCCGTTTTTCCAGTATGCGTATTTAGTAGCGTTGTCTCCTATAAAGCATAAGATATTCCCTACAGCAGTAACAGAGTTAACCTTGAAATCCCCAAGGTCTAACTTGTGCTTGGTCCCATCTCCTCCCTTTTCTGTCCAGTACCAGGAATAAGGTGAACCATTAGTACAATTCACGATGTAGTGTGAGTGGTTTTCGTTTTCATGCTCCGCCTTATGCACGTACCTGATAGAGCAAGTGCCGTTAGGCAGCGTGACGTTCTGCTCGGCCACTATAGGCTGGTGGATAGGGTGGAGTGCCCCATCCTCGTTGATGAGGTTGAGACAGGTTGCCAACTCGCCATCCTGACAATTATAGTCGGATGGAGAGTTGGTGAGTCCTTTGAATATTACATCTTGTCTTGTCGCCATGTGCTCGAATTTAAGTTTGGTCGCATGATTTCGTAGTATGGCTCGCCTTTTTGTGACTTGCGTGGAATACAGGTCAGGCGAACCATTCTGTTGAGCGGAAGATTGTACTCGTCAAGGATGGCGGTGACGGAAGGACGGTCACTTCGGAATCCCACCTTCTTATGCTCCTGATTGAATTGAAGCTGAGTGAAGGCGGTGTTTGTCTTGCAAAGTTCCTCCCAGTCCTCACGCATACAGAATCCGTATGTTCCTCTGTCTGATAACCTGAACACGAAGACGGAGTGATCAGTACGCTCTTTCTGCATGATATGTCCGTATACACCCTTAGAGAGCGTGACAGAGTTCGCTCTTCCGTCCAGTATCACAAAGTATTTGCGATACCTGAACCCTAAGACTTTATCTATAAAATGCTTGAATTTCATAGCGCAAATATAATAAGTAAATTGATAAGATATTTATTATCCGTTAACTTTATATCCGACACTACTTGTTGGCCAGTTCCTTTGCCTCTTCAAGCGAAACAGGCTTTCCGCTAAGAGGAATACGGAAGTCGAACTTGGAACGGAAAGAGTAGTAGCCCACGAAATCGAAGCTCTGTTTCATGCGCTCGTCTGTGGTGATGTACTTCTTGTAAGTCTCCACCTCCTTTTCAGAGCGATAGATGGTAGAGTTGACGAAGTAAGAACTGGTTCCCTTGTTTGCGATAACCGCAATAAAGAACTGCTTGCCAAGGAATTTCTCCTTGATACGCTGGATAATTGAGATTTTCTTTGTATTCATATTAAATTTGATTGATTGTTATGATGAATGCAGACAGGCTGCACTATTCTATAGCGCAAGATACGATGCAATCTTCTGTGTTGATGCCACGATAGTATTCACATCGCTGGCAAGCAAGGCTGCCAACCATCAGGGCCTCATTGGTGTATCTGCCTTGAATACCGAATGGGCATGGAGTGGTGTACTCGAAGTGGCCACCAACAAATTCGTTGAGATTATATTTTGGATATTTCATTTGGTTTCGTCTGGTATGTAAATGTTTTGTTTAATATACATTTGTCTGTGGTATTTAAATGTTCCAGCACAACTTCTGCCACATGACTTTGGCTCTGGGCAGAAGCCTCTGTAAACGCATTGAGGAACACAAGCGGATGCAAGATAAGGCTCTATTTGAAACAACTCGTCAATCACCTTATGCCATACCTCTCTTGTTTCCTTGGATGCCTTATTGCATAGTCTCAGCTTCGAGATATTGATAATCTCCTGAGCATTGAGAGATAGCTGCAAGTTGACCAAATCATCCTGCCGCATATCGTGGCGAGGAATCTTGGAACCAGTAATATCTGGTCTTGATGTAGAAACGAATGGTTGAGCATGAACGTGGCGAACAAAGTGATTGCTCACCCAGTATGGTATGCCATACATCTTAATATCAAACTCCAGTTCTCTGAGCGGAGAGTGCTCACTAAGGATCATCTGTTTCTTGAACTCATCGCTTGGCTCATGTCCTAACGACTTCTTGCCTTGCGTGAACCGAGCGGCATCAACGACACGTTGCCAGTCGGTTACTTTTGTAATTTCTATTTTCATAAGTTATTTCTTGTTATCGAATTTATTTGCTTAATATAGTCAGTCGTGATGACTGGGTGGGGTTGTCTTTTATAAATGGCCATCACAAACAAAGAAATGAGTATTATTTGGGAGGTCTTCAAAGTACGTTTTAATGTCGCTTTCTGCCTCAAACTCCCATTTTAAGTTGTGTTCTGGAGTCTCATCTCTGATATCATAGCATTCATAATATTGCCTCTTACTAACTATTTTGTCATATAATTCCGTATCATCCTTAGTAAACTCACATTCCTCTTGTTCTGGATATAAAGATTCAGGATGATGTGGGAGGTTTTCTAAAAGTTCTTTTTTCGTATATACTGTAAGGTAATCATACGAAAATGCTATTTCGGAAGGTGATTCACATAATAAATCTGGGCAGTCCTCAAAAATGTGGAACAAATTCTCGATTGTTCCAACGAATAAAACTCTACAATGTGACATACGCTATTCTTCTTTAAGTTCTACATCATCACCAAGAACATCATTGATTTTCTTTTCGATAAACTCATCAGAAGTACTCTCCTTTATTAGAGCATCAATGTTTGGTAACTCTGCATCAACTTTGTCTTCTTGCATTTTTGATGTAAGCATACCAATTACTAATTTCGCCCAAGGACTATTAGCTATATCTGCCAATGAATCCTTTTGAAGATCATAGGCTTTCTTCAACTCTCCGTTATCACGGAAATATCTGAGTACTTCCGTCAATGCAGCAACAAAGTTTTTGTCTGCCATCGGGTCACTCTTTGCTTCTTCCAGTTTAATCATTAGGAAGAGTAAAGATGAATGTAAATCTGTTTTGTTCATACGCTACTTAAACTTAATTATGAAAAACTCTGTATCAAGCCACTTGTCGGGGCATAAGCCTTTCTTAGGCTTGCCGATGGTGATACTCACAATCTCCTTCTCGATACGTGGGCTATCTCTGCGGTAGCCGTTTTCTTCATCTTTTACACCTCCTCCCAGTCTGTTGCAAGTATATCCTCTGAGAGCATTCTTTCTTCCTTGAATATATGATGCCCATAATGATAGAATATTCCTTCCTCGTCAATACCAAACGGATAAAGCCCATTTTCACGCTTTACGAGCTTTCCTTTTCTCATACGCTTTAAAGCCTCTGAGAAGTCAAACTTTTCCTTCTTCATTTCTTATTTCTTTTTAATTGATATTTAATATTAAACTCCCAAAGCAGAAAGGCTAAATTAATTTCATAAACACCACTATAAGGCTTCCATACGATTAAACTTGGAATGAAATAAAAGCACCAATCGTATTTGGTTATAAGATATTTGAGATTAAAACTTATCTTCTTCATACGCTATTTCTCTAACCTTTTCTTGAATGTCGCAAGTATATAGATTGAACCGCAACAAGGTATCGTAGATGCTGTTACCAATGCAGATGGTGGAATTAGGTTATATTGTACTAATTCCCAACCATCATGGCCGTATTGATTAAATTTATCAGATAGAACCTTGGCCATCTCATCAGCTTTCTTGATAACTATTGAAGTTACCATATACTCATACTTCTTCATTTATCACCTTCCTTTCTATCGAATTTGTTGCCAACAACAGTCCATTTTTTAAACAAGACCAATAAAGAAAGATGTCTATCTTGTCCTCCATCTTCGTCGATTGGGATAAAACATGATAGACAATTAGCCCAAGTTACCGTTCTCTTTTCAAATGGGAAATCATGATTTCCGATAATGTCTCCTTCCCAAACCTCATTGCCTTCACAATCTGTCAATCCTGTAAACTGGCATATGGTAGAAGGGGCAACCTGATAAGTAAGATTTCTGTTTAACTTGCTTTCTTTCTGGCGATTCTCAATGATGTATGTATTACCATTCTCCTCGTAGAAGTAGCCAAACACCCAAGAATTATCATCTAAACGTTTAGCCTTAAATTTAATTTCTCTCATAACTATTCTTCTTTAAAGTCCAACTGGTTCATCCTCCCAAGTCAATTCCCTTCCGATGAGTTTCTTAATACTTCCTTTAGGAAGTTCTACGTAGTCGTACACTCTATTTTCGTATTCGCAAAATGTTGGCGCCCATACACAATAAAGTCGTTCTGGAAATGCTTCAAAGATGTATTCGTCACCATACCTATTAACTGCTACCCATGCCATAACTATTCCTCCAATTTTGGTCTCCAGTATTTTTGCCCACAGTACTCTTCCCCACATAGTTGTCTACTGTTCTGATACTGACAATTAGAACAACTTCGCTCGCTTGGATTCCACAGCATGAAATAAATTGCATCATGAAAACCTTGGTCATATATCTCTTGTTCAAATGCGTCAAAATCTTCCTTATAAGCTCCTTCTTCTTTTGCTTGTTGAATTATTTCATTTATTTTTTCATCAATTTCCATAACTATTCCTCCTCTTTCATACCAAATGGTGTACCATCGGCAAAGGTAAAATCATCCTTAACCTCATTAAAGTATTGTGTAAACAAGTCCCCACTACAGTTTGCTAATGATACATCTATTCTGCTTACAGAAACTATGCTAAAATAGCAGCCTTCATCCTTTATCCATCCAAATGGTTGATGATTCAACATCTCTTGCCAACACTCTTCTGCGTCCTTGAAAGGACGATACTTTGATTCTTGCTCTGGCTTGATGCGATAGCTTTTTACACTTCCGTGATAAACAAATTCATCAACATCTTCCCACTTGTCTTTTATTATGTTTAGATGTTGAATTGTTTTACCGTCACTGAATGCCTTAATGATAGGCAATAACTCTGCTGTTTCTTTTCTGTTCATAGTCAGTCCTTTCTGTTACGGTTTTTGAAATGCAATGCTAAAGCGCAAAATGATAACAGTATCACTAATAATTGTCCTGCTTCCATATTATATTTGTTTTATTGTTTATTTTTGTCTTTCCATATTTCTTTCTTATAATCTCCACTTAGTGCTTCTATCAAATCTTTCAATAAATGCTGTACGGCAGCTATATTATAAAGGCTATAAAGTGTAAGCACTATATTAGTTATCAATAATGCTATTATCATTACTTAGTCCTCCAACTCTTTAAGTGCCTCCACTAACAATATCTTAGCCTTTGTCGTACATGGATACGGCGCTTCATCAATAGCAGTTTGGGCTGCTTTAATATATTTGATAGCTTTTTCTTTACTCATAATAACTCAAAATCATAAACGAACACAAACGGATTGTTCTCCCATGTTCCTACTCCAGATATATGGTCAATCAAAAAAGAATAGGCTTCTTTTGCGTGTACGCTGCCAATATCTCTCGAACGTCCAAGATTATCAAAATATTCTAAGTGATACTCCCATTGTGATGCGGCATTACCCATGTTGAGATTACAACAACACCAATCGAATCCCTCTCGAATTACATCTTCTTCACTAATGTCTTGCAATTTTTCAATTCTTACATTCGTAATATGTATATGATGCGGCATAAAGTCTGCTTTGACATACATCTTGTTATTGTAACCTTTTTCAAATTTAAGGTACTCTAACGGCATTCCGTGAATAGCACATAGGCGCAAAAACTCATCATTGCCTGCAAGGTCTATATATCTTTGAGCAATTGCTACCTTATCTCCAACCTTATATATCGAATGCGACAACGCATAATTAAGCATTTCCTTTAATTCTTCCCCATTTGCTTTATAAAGTCTATCTTTGCAGCATTTCTTCCAGTCGACAATATCTTCCTTTTCCCATCCTTCATACGTATTAAGACGTTCAAAAAGCATCGTTGGGTTCAGAATGCGTCTTGTTTGAGTCTTTCTTCTTTCAAGTACAGCCTCCGTAAGACCGTATTTATCGTTAAACATAATTTTCTTCATATTCTCTTCTTTTTACCCTCTCCCTTTTGCAGGAGAGGAAGGTTAGTTACTCTATTTCCTTAAACTCACTAAGGAGTTCTTTATCTGAAAGATTATTAACGGCATCTTTTCCATCATTAAATGTATCATTTATTGCATGTTTATACCAATCCCAGTTGTCAACTCCATAATCCTCTAATAGTTTAAGTTCTGCCTCGGCTTTTAATAAAGCCAGCAAACGATATTTAGGAACTTCAAAACTCATATATTACTATCTATTTATATCCTTTGCAGGATAGTTACTAAAGCTCATCAAGTTCTTTCCGAAATTTCTGTTCTGTTTCTGATACAAGTTGCGAGAATTTAGCGTTGAACTCTTTGTCGCATTTGAGCAAACCATCAAGACACTCTCCAAGTGTTATCTTACCAGCAGTTTCTGGCATTGTTAGCCTTTCCGCTTTTGGAATTAAACTTTTAGCTAAAAGATTAGCACGTTCTAATTGTAGATCGGAAGAGCGTCGTGTAGGGAAAGAGTGT
>OGKS01000386.1_pt1 | contig 25108 bp, 24 predicted proteins | sample 1572491 | NCBI WGS metagenome assembly OGKS01 (sample SAMEA2582153, study PRJEB24529) | metagenome | biome: Human gut stool | place: China | collected 2011
AGTTGTTTTATGAAGTCCATGCTCTATTATTGGTGTGCAGCCATGATGTATGAGTTGATAGGCGAATATAAGTCTGCCCATAGTATCTATTGTCAAATGTTAGATGACATACAAATCATGCTTCCTGCATCAGGTGTCAAGGCAAGTGATGGAATTTTGGATTTTTGCAAGTGCATAGTTGTTAAGTCTATTCAGGACTCATATAAACATTATGGGCATATCAACGCAACAGAGATAGATTTGTTTAAGCGGATGTTGGGTAGAAATCTTATCACAGAAATCAGTCTTGATGATTTGAGCAATTCGCCAGATATAGAGATTGTTTTGTATAAGTTTTACCATATTTGCTTCCTGTCTGGTAGAAAATCAATCATCATGAATGTGTTGTACCATACACTTACCGCTCGCCAATTAGGTTGTGACAAAATCATCAGTTCTTTGGTACAGAACATCCAGAACTTACGATTCAAAGAAGAATCCAACGAGCAAATTCTCTTTATGTTGATGCAGTCCTTCCGAAAAGCGTTTGAAAAGGGAGTACATAACTTAATAGATACTTTGCAGATAATAGATAAATATCTGTATGATGCTAACAATAATGTCATTATCGAACAACTGAATTTGAAGATCTTCAAAGACACGAACACTTCTGATACAGACAAACGCTTCCAATTCTTAATATATCTCATCACTGATAGTCTTTTCTGTTTGAATAAGGCTACAGACATTCTATCCCCACTCTATAGTACAACATTATATACTAATATGTATATAGGAGAATGCTATGAACGAGAATTTGTATGGAATCATCTTTTAATAGTCTTGCGTGAAATCTTGTACTATATGCAAAGCAATGACAAGCAAGCATTCATGAAAGACTTCCAACAAAGATATAAACATAAGTTTGATGAATTACAGATTTCATCTATGTTCGCCCATATAGAGGTGCTCATAGGTGGATGCAATACATATAGAGAGCTATTAACAAAGCAAAAAGAAACAGGAAAAAGTCCAGTGGAAATCATATACGACAAGATTTGCCCAAGCAGCCATAGATACTTAACAAGTTCCTATTTGATAGGCAATGCTGTTGACTATTATCATAAAGCTGTAGAGATGCACACTGGTGGAAAGGCCTATAAGGAAATGGCAAGCACCTTGTATTTCTTAGAAGACGACCTTTTCAACAACTCTTGTTACTTCAAGTTCGCCACAGAAATATATTGTCTGAACAATGGGTATATACAAGATAAAATAAATATGCTTGAAAAGACATACTATCGCAACAAGGCTCTTTTCAATATAGACAACTATTTAAATGATAAGAATTATGCAAAATAAAAGGTTTGGGTGTTTTTCATTTGGTACCTGGGGTATTGGTCTATTAGGTCTTATTGGAAGTCTTATCTTTTACTCGGTAAAGGATGATAACATCTATAAAATTCTCTGTGCCAATAAGTTTTTATTAATCTTTCTCTTCCTTTTTGTAATAGGAGTAATTTCTTCTTATTGTTATATATATAGCAGTAAGAAAGATGTTATACTTACCAAAGAGGAAATCATGGATTGTATAACGAAAACAATCAACGAGAAAACACAGATAAAGATAGACGAAAGTGTCGTTTCACGAGTAGAAGCAAAATTAGAAGATATCCAAAAGCAACATTCTGTTTTTGAAACCACTTTGTATGAAAAATTAGAGAATGTTTTCTTCACCAAGAATTCTAACATGAAATTTTTGCAAGACATGGCTGCTTCAATAAGTAATAAAGATAATGCTTGGACTAATGAGCAAATTGAGATATTCTTGAAATGTATGGAATCTATCTGTACTATGATGAAGAAGGAGTAATTAAATAGAATATTAAGGTCGTATAGTAAGTAAGATTAGTAGAATTTAATAGATAGCATTATGGCAAATCCAAAATTAGATTTTTTCCGTTTCAAGTTGAAACATAAGTCTGGTGCAAACAAGACTTTTAGAGAATTCATGTTAGAATCTGGCAAATGTACAAGCAGAGATTCTGACTCAAGAATATTCGGTAAATTATTCGAATATTTTATGAATGAGCTAAAAACTGATTTTGCCAAAAACGATTCTATCAAGAAAGTCATGACTTTGATTAGCAACAAAGGAAGGTGCATAATCAATAAACATTGGGATGAACGTCCAATGCCTGAACTTGCTAAAAACATTATTGCAGGTGTTGTTAATGGAGGTACATACGGAAAAGAACGAATCGTGACAAAGTTAAGCAAGAAGGATGAGTCTAACAACTTGGCTGTAGATCAACCTGTATTGCAATATTACTACATTTTCTTGTATCTTCCTGTTGACCATAATGAAGGCTTTATGATGATACATACTGATAGTGCAGAAGAATCTATATCAAACTTTGCAAGAAATTATATTGCCAAGTTGTTCAGTATAGGTGATTATCAAAAGCCGACCATGAGGATATTCGCTCCAAAGTGTTTTCAAGATGAATATAGACATGGAGCTATTGTGAAAAGTATGTCTTTTCAGACAACATACGTGGATAATCAAATAGAAGATGAAAATCCGATAAAGGATGTAATGGGCGACTATGATGTCAAAATAAACATAACTCCAAAAGGCGACGGAGATAAAGGCTTAGGTGTAATGGATAGTATAAGAAATTATCTCAAACAGCGTTTCTTTGGGGCTGAAAATTACAAAAAGCAACTAGGGGATTTCGATAAGTGTACTGTCAAAACTGAAAATAAAGAGACCAAAACAAGTAAGACTTTTGATTGGAATCTGAAAGATTCAGAACTCACCCCAGTTGTATATCTTGATGGTAAAGTTGCAATCAATGATGATGGCACTGTAAATCTTGCAGCATTAGATAGATACTGTAAGAATTTGTTTGAAGACCAGATTTTAAGAGAATTAAGACCCGACAAATATGTTGACTGAGTGGATTAAGGCAATGCTGATATTTGCAAGAAATGGGTATCGTTCCATGACTATGGATGTGAATAATCAAAAGTTTTCTAAAACATCCATATTAGGATATCATGCTTTCTTCTTGATTATATCATTTGTTTGCGTAATCTTCTTACCAAAGGGAATAAGTGGAGACTTTATTGATTACATAAAGGACATATTTGCTATATTTATAGGTTTCTTTATAACAGCCTTAACTATGATTTATGACAAGTTAAATATAGCAAAGGTTCCTACTCAAAAAGTTATTGACAGATTGCCTGCAGACAAAAGACCTTCATCAGAGGACATCATTAGAATAAAGCAAGAACGCAATTATGCCATTCGATTCTTCTATTCTATAGGCTTCAATATCCTTTTTGCATCATTGGCTTTGTTTCTACTGATTCTCAATATATTTTGGAATGAGTTTTTCTCAATGGATATATCCAAGTATCAGCTAATTGACAAGATTGAAGACTTGACCAAAGACTCTATTTTGTTAGGAGGTCATATAGTTATTCTATTCATATATAGGCTGTTTGTCATATTATTGATAGTTAAGGTTTTCTTCTATACAGTTTATATGATAACAAGCTTATTGCAAGTATTAATCTCAAAGAAAAAAATATGAATTTTAAAGAAGCATATATAGATAAGGTGATTTGCCATAGATTTAGCTTAGACAAACAGAAATGTTTGATAAATCATAAAGACATGGATATGGAAAAGTTGGACCAGTCTTTTTTGAAAGACTTCTTTGTTAAGCCCTTTAATCGTGAAAAGGTCCAGTATTCTTTTGCCCATTCTATAGATTTGAAATATAATATAGTTTATAATACTATCATAGATATTTTTAATGGTGGTGATTTCATAGAAAACTCTATATCTATCTTTAAGTATTTGGATAGTGTTTCCACTTTGCCAACCATAAAGGATGGGGACATCTTTATCATAAAAATAGAGGATGTTTTAGATGATGACACATATTGTGAGGCTATAGGTATCTTCAAGATTGAGACCAAAAATGAATTTATAGAAACTACTGTTGACTCTTCTGGCAACATGAATGTTTCCGTAAAAACAGGGTATACATCGCAAAAAATAGATAAGGCTTGCTTGGTTGTCTTCACAGAAGATATGCCTATTGGTTTCATAATAGATAAATCTAAAGATTCAAAATTTTGGAGGCAGGATTTTTTGGGAATGGAAACTAAGGTATCTCCCTATAGCCAGTCCAAAGCTCTTCTTGGTTTGATGGAAAACTTTGTAAAGGACAAGTTGGCTAAAGAAACCGACATTTCGAAATCTGCACAAGTTGAACTTGTGAACAACTATACAGAATTGGTTTCAAAATCAGAGTCCTTAAATATAAAAGATTTGCAAGTTCAAGTGTTTCACGACCAGGAGATTCTGAACATGTTTGAAGATTATCGTAAGATATATGAAGAACGTGAGAACATCAATTTTGGGGCACATTTTGAAGTAGACAAGTCTGCCTTAAATGTTCCTCGAAAGCTGCGTAAGATAAAGCTTGACGATACAGTTGAATTGTGCTTGATGAAGACAGGCAATTTTATTGAGCGTGGCTTTGATGAGAATAAAGGTAGGAATTATTATAAGATATTTTTTTCAAAAGAGAAATGAAAAAAGAAACAACAAAATGATGGTAAATGCGTATTCTACAGAAATTCGTGAGTCTCCAAGTGGCAAGTATCTTAAAGTTTTTATGCTTGATGATTCTGTTGCTGGAGAACTGCAAGGTTTGCTTGGTATTCTCAAGGAGGTAAAGAATATAAATATTACCAAATCTGAAAGTAAAGCTCATCCTGGAGATACTTTGACCATATATCCAAAACCTATGATCAATATCAATGTGTTGGAAAAAATAGTCAAGCAAACTTTGGAAACTTATAACTCTGGTGTTGTTGAAGTTAAAACTGAAACCAAATCTGAGGTAGAGTTCAAAAGTATAGAGCAGAAGATACTCAAAGCCTTGGATGAAGCGCGAGCAACAATAGACGTTAGCGTCGCTTGGTTCACTAATATTACTTTACAGAAGAAGTTGTTGGAAAAACAAAAAGAGGGCTGCAAAGTACGCGTTATGATAGATGCTAATTACACAAATGAGAAACATGGAGTAGATTTATCTCCATTTGAGCATAAGGCTGTGAAGGCTGAGCGCAATGGTATCATGCATTATAAGTTTTGTGTGATTGATAATAATATTACCATTCACGGTTCTTATAATTGGACGACTAATGCCGAGACAAAGAACAATGAAGAAATATCTGTGAGTAAGAATGATGTGGATATGGCATCTCAATATACAAAAGAGTTTAATAGAATTTGGGACAAGAAATAGAAAATCATGTACTCAATCTTCAATACTCTCAAGCGAATAGCGAAGAATACGCAGGAATTGCCAAGACATATCATAAGAAAAGATAAACAAATAAACTTATGGCAGTAAAAGAATTAAGAGATATACATAAGGAGATGTTTGCAGAAATGGAGCAACGTCTGAATGTGAATAGAAAACCAGAAGATAGCTTCTTCTATTATCATTCCAGTGAGGACAGCATAGTCCTCTCTCATGCCCTGTTTTGGGTGATGACACAAAACATCAGGGGACATGTTGCCAAAGAGAAGTACTTCCTGCTTCTCCGTCAATATCAAGAGGAAATGCTAAGTGCCTATCTCACGGAATCCGATGAATTTCCTGAGTTGCTGCACTATTGCAATGTCATGTATGAGACATTACCCATCATATTAAAAGGAGTATATGACCTTCGTATAGACAAAGATGCCCGCAGATTGGCAGCAATTGTAATCGTAGCAGGAGGATATGGAGGAGATATGCCAGAGGAACAATGCTACGACCTTTTGGATGATATGGACTTCTATTACAATAAGGTGAAATGTAAGAAGATAGAGCGTATGCTTCCTGAGTTGAGTAAAATGGTTATAGCAGAGTCGATTCATTTGAGTTAGAAAAATATTATTATGGAATTAATAAAGACAGATATAGAGGGCGTTCTCATTATAGAACCACGCCTCTTCCGTGATGCTCGTGGCTACTTCTTCGAGAGCTTCAGCGAACGAGAGTTTGAAGAGAAGGTTACTCCAATCCTGGGTCATAGTGTACACTTCTGCCAAGACAACGAGTCTATGAGCAGCTATGGCGTGATGCGAGGCCTGCACTTCCAGCGCCCACCTTATACACAAAGCAAGTTGGTACGTTGCGTAAAAGGCAGAGTCCTCGATGTTGCAGTGGATATTCGCAAAGGCTCCCCTACCTATGGTAAGCATGTAGCTGTAGAATTGACAGAGGATAATCATCGCCAGTTCTTCATCCCTAAGGGTTTTGCTCATGGCTTCGCAGTGCTCAGCGAGACTGCCGTATTCCAATACAAGTGTGATAACTTCTATCACCCAGAGGCAGATGGCGGCATTTCCATCTTGGATGATAGTCTTGGCATAGATTGGCAGATACCAACTGAGCATGCGATACTTTCAGAGAAAGATACCAAGCATGATTTGTTTAAGAATTTTGATAGTCCGTTCGATATTAATGTAGATTTGTACGTATGAATGCAAAACAACAACTAGCGTATAAGCGTGCAGATTTGGCGATAGTCGAATTCTTAAAGGAATTGTTTACACCTCCTTATGTATTTAGTGAGTCAACTTTTGATGAAACTAAGGATTCTGCTGTGGAGTGTGCTAAACAGAATGTAGATGCATCTTCTCTATCTGATAGAGAAAAAGAGATTGCAAAGAAGTCTGTAGAGCAGTTTGCCAATGAAGTGGCATTAAAGTTCAAGGCTGCAATGAAGCAATCTGGTAAGGTTGTGTAAATTTATCGATTTGATTCATAAGCAAAAATAAGAGATGTTTTTTGCAAGGTTGTTGTTTCTGTATAACGTTATGATGCGCCAGCCGACAAACAATCGCGATTCTATTGCGTCAACACTCATCGGCAGCCCTTTAGGGCACAGGCTCCGCTGCCGATACCAAAATTCTGGCAGAGCTATAGCGTCGCCAGCTACATCCCTCTCTTCTGAGGAGAGAGGGCTTGGGTGAGAGGTGGAACCCTCTTTGGCTAAAGAGGGACAGGGTGATTCGAAAAAAATAAGATAAATATTATGACGTCTCAATCAAATAACAACAAGCGAATAGCGAAGAATACTTTGCTTCTTTACTTCCGAATGCTCTTTATGATGGCGGTATCGTTATATACGAGCCGAGTCGTATTGAATACTTTGGGAGTTGAAGATTATGGTATATATAATGTAGTCGGCGGCGTGGTAGCAATGTTTGGCTTCATCAATGGATCAATGTCATCGGCTACTCAGCGATATATCACCTTTGCGTTAGGTAAAGGGGATAAGACACGGTTGCAGACAGTATTTAGCACAACCCTACAGATACATACATTGATAGCAGGTATCATTGTCTTGCTAGGTGAAACAATCGGATTATGGTTCTTGTATAATAAGATGCAGATACCAGCGGATAGAATGGATGCAGCCTTTTGGGTGTTGCAATGTTCCATTGTGGCTACTGTAGTTATGATTATCAGTGTGCCTTATAATGCTGATATTATTGCCCATGAGAAGATGTCGGCTTTTGCCTACATATCTATATTGGAAGTCGTCTTGAAGTTGGTTATTGTATATATGTTGGTTGTCTTTTCATTTGACAAGCTCATATTGTATGCATTCCTTTTGTTGGCAATTCAATTGATGATACGATTTTGCTATAGTATCTACTGTAATCGCCACTTTGAGGAAATAAAATATAGGCATGTATGGGATAAGGCATTGTTTAAGGAAATGACAGGGTTTGCTGGATGGAGCTTGTTTGGCAATTTGGCTTCCGTCCTGTTTAGCCAAGGATTAAACATGTTGCTCAATGTTTTCTTTGGACCTGTTGTGAATGCAGCTCGTGCGGTTGCTGTACAGGTACAGAGTGCCATCCAGCAGTTTGTGGGTAATTTCCAAATGGCACTCAATCCACAAATCACAAAGACATACGCAAAGGGTGAGCTGGGAGATATGCATAGATTGATGTTTCGTAGTGCGAGATTTTCCTTTTTCTTGCTGTTCTTCTTGTCTTTGCCAGTACTGTTTGAAACCAACTTCATATTGACAATATGGTTGAAGACGGTTCCTGAGCATACGGTAGTCTTTTTGCGAATCATGATATGCACATCATTGATATATACATTATCCAATCCATTGATTATTGCGAACCAAGCTACGGGTAAGGTGAAAAAGTATCAGGCTATTTGTGGAAGCATCTTATTGCTGATTCTACCTGTTTCTTATATCAGTTTGCGTTTGGGATGTCCTGCTTATTCCGTGTTCATAGTTCATTTTGTGATGGAATCGTTAACCCAAATGGTCCGAATGATATTACTGCGTCCAATGATAGGTATTCGAGTCAGGGATTACTTCAATCACATATATAAGCAAGTCTTAGTTGTTGTGGGAGTATCTATAATATTGCCAACCTTGGTATATTTAAATATTGAAGCAGGAATTTTTCGATTTGTCATAGTAGGTTTGGTTTGCGTTGTATCAGTTTCAACAGCTGCTTACCTTCTTGGTTTGTCTGCAAATGAAAGGGTATTTGTCAAGGCAAAGGCTGTTGCTGCCTTAAATAAAATAATGAAGAGATGATAAAAATTCAAGATAAAGAAAAATGTTGTGGCTGTTCTGCTTGTGTGCAGCGTTGTCCCAAGCATTGCATTTCCTTAGCGGAAGATAGTGAGGGCTTTCTCTATCCAAAAGTGGATGAATCTGTTTGCATCGATTGTGGATTGTGTGAGAAAGTATGTCCTATTATTAATCGAGCTGAGAAGATTGAGCCTTTGAAGGTGTTGGCAGTGAAGAATACCAATGAGGAAGAACGAATGAATAGTTCATCTGGTGGTGTATTCTTGCCATTGGCAAGAGAGGTCATAGCTAAAGGCGGTGTTGTATTTGGGGCTGTATATGATGAGCATTGGGAGGTGCATCATGTCTTTGCAGAAAAGATAGAAGATGTTTATCCAATGATGGGTAGTAAGTATCTCCAAAGCAGAATTGATAATAGCTATAAGGAGGCAGGGCAATTCTTGACACAAGGTAGAGAGGTGCTGTTTGTCGGAAGTCCTTGCCAGATTGCAGGCTTGCGCACTTTCTTACGAAATAAAGAATATCCAAATCTCTTGGCTGTGGATTTCCTCTGTCATGGGGTGCCAAGCCCTGGAGTTTGGAGGAGATATTTAGCAGAAACCTATAGCCGTGATGTACTGAAGGAACATTGCCGCCGTCAGGCGGCTGCTGGAAAAAATTCCGTTTTGCTTTTATCTCTAAATGCAAAGTCCCCCATAGGGGACATTAAATTTAGAGATAAGTGTGAGAGTGGCTGGAAAAAATTCCGTTTTGTCGTCCGTACAAAGTCCGCCTTAAAGGCGGACCAAAATACCGTTTTGTCGTCCGATATATATTATATGAATCCTTTCATGCGAGGATTTCTTTCCGACATTTACTTGCGTCCATCATGTTATGCATGTAAGTGTAAGAATGGCGTGAATCATAGTGATATGACTATAGCGGATTTCTGGGGAATCAACCAAGTTGCTCCGGAGTTTGATGATGACAAAGGAGTTGGTTTGGTTCTTCTGAACACTAAAAGGGGCAAGGACTACTTTTCGAGATTATCCATGGATGTCTTGTCTTCTACGCTTGCGCAAGCACATATTTATAATGGAGGCTTCAATGAGCATACTAAGGCGCATCCTAAGCGTGACCAATTCTTCTTTTTGATAGAGAATGGGAAAAGCATAAAGGCTGCTGTTGAAATTTGCTTGCGCTTGCCATTTAAGCAAAGGGTAGTTCGTATGGCTAAGAAGATAGTCAAAAAGGTCATCAAGACAATCCTTCCAGCCTCTTCTGTTCACGCTATCAAGAAAGCTGTAAAAAGATAACTCTCCTATATGAGCAATCAGGAATATATTAGGACAAAAGCATTAGTGGTTGGCATAGACCATTATAATCTAGCTAATCAATTGGATAATGTTGTTGGCTATATCTTCTCAATAGTAATAAGCCGAATTATGTAGGACGGATTAAATTCCCAATGGATTATAGTTTTGATGTCGCTTTGGGATAAGGGTGAAAAGTCTTTAAATGAAATGATTATGCTTTTTAAGAAAAATGATATAGTTCGTTTGAAAGAAGAATATTTTGATAGGATAAAATCTAAACTCTTTTTCCCTCAAAATATTTTCTTCATAAATAAATATTTTGAGAATGGCAATTTCGTACTGCTAAGAAACATAGAAGAGCAAATTCCTTCTGAAGAAATTTGTCCTGTAAGGATGGATGGTGTTGAAGATAGAAACATATATTATGACCCTATCATTGCTGCCGACTTTGTCCGACCAGGTGAACCTGTCAAAAGTCATCATGTAGATAAGGATGAATACTATCTTCATCAATTGAAGAATAGCTTTGATCCTAATGATAAGTCGTATTATAATATTGTGATGGAAGGTCATTATAATTATGTGCATGAACTCCAACATAGCAGACCTGACATTGGCAGAGATTTAAAGATTAACTATAAGGTGTTGTCTTATGTCAAGCCTCTTCCGTCCAAAATGAAGCTGGAAGCGATTGCTACAATGATGACCTATAAAAGCTATATCGAAACGAAAGATGATTGGGAGGAATATCTAAAGGTATATATTGATAAAGAAATTAGACCATCCAAGATGATAGCAACTTCTGTTCCTACCAACAAAGTTGCTTATGTGTTGCTTTTTAAAGCTGATAATCGTTTTGATGCCAGGTATGCAGAATTCTATATTAATTCATCTATCGGAAAACTATTTCTTTTGAGTAAACATACTGCTAGTAAATTGGAGGGGAATGTAACACTTGCTAATCTTAGAAAGCTTGTTCTGCGATGGGTGGATATCTTTAAGGAATGTTGCGTCTATTTGGAAAGTTTACTTCAAGTAGTCTATGTATATGAGAGTCACGTGGGCACAGAACATCCTTCATTGACAGGACTGTTGAGCTTTCTTTGTCAAGTGCGTGATGCTATGGTCATGGAAATGATGATGCCTGAATTGTTTGAAAAGGCTAATTTCTCGATATTGAAAAAATGGAAACATGATACGGATGCCATTATGCTTGAGTTCTATCAGGCAGAGGAGGCTTCTGACAAACAAATAGAACTGATAGGAAAATTGATTGATGCAATAGGCTCTACTAATGGGGGGATTGTAAACGAAATGGCAAAATACCGAATCTATATGCTAGAATTTATGCGATTTGCTGAACAAAATAAATCGGAATTATGAATTGGCGAATAGATAAAATAGAGGTGAAAAACTTCAAATTCTTCAAAGATGCTTTTTCTTTGAAGGTAAATAGGAAAAATTTACTACTGTATGGAGAAAATGGTTCTGGTAAAAGTTCTATTTATTGGAGTATCTTTACCCATTTTCAAGCATATGCAAAAGAAAGAGTTGAGGCTCAGAAGTATTTTACGGCTCATCATCCTCAGAACTTGCGTAATAGATTTGTGGATGATACTGAGGAATCCTATATAGTTATTACTTTTGATGATGGCGAGGGAGACACTAAGACGATTAAGGATTCCAATACGGATTATTATCCAGATAGTGCTGATAAATTACGTTTTATGAGAGGAACCACAATGTCAAGTGACTTTCTCAATTATAAGTTGCTGTCATCCTTGTTCGATTTTCGAAATAGTGAGGATAATCAAGTCTTTGGAATCTTTGAGAAAGAAGTGTTGCCATATATAGATTTTCCTGAGCCTTATCAAAAAATAGATGGAACACAGACTGAGGTCTTGAATGCAGGGGAATGGTGGAAATACATTAAAAATGTTTGTAAGACAGATGGCTTAATACCACGCAATGCCAGGAAAACATCAAGTTTTAATCGTGGAACCGCAGAGTACAAGGCTTATCAAGAACGTATATCTGCTTTCAACAGATTGCTGAATGAAAAATTGCAAATGCTTGTTATACGAGCAAATGCTATAATAAGAGATGTCTTCCATATTGCAGCTGAAATAATACTTACAACGGAAAGTGCAGTTTTTAATCGGTATATAGGATATAGAAAATACAGTGCGTTACTTGAAAATCCAAAGATATATCTTAAGGCAAAGATGACTTCTCCTTTGTTGGTAGATGGTAGTCCAATCGACCATCCTCGTTCTTTCTTTAATGAGGCAAAGATTACATGTATGGCATTGGCATTGCGTCTGGCAATTTTGGAGGATCATGCTACTACTGATGAATTTCCGTCAATATTGTTAGTTGATGATTTGTTGATAAGCCTTGATATGCCATTCCGCAGAATGGTAATAAGACTGTTGTTGACATATTCTAATCGTTTTCAGACATTCATATTTACTCATGATAGAGCTTTTTTTCATTTGGTGAAGAGCGAAATTGATAGAACTGGAAATTTGGAAGAATGGCAATCATTAGATCTTTATGCAAAAGAAAGCAATGGAGGAAATGTAGAACCTACCATTGTAGAAGAATATGACTATATAGAAAACGCGAAGTATCATTTGCAGATGTTGGAGATTCCTGCTTCTGTCAATGCTTTACGAAAGGCTGCAGAAAAGGTATTGAAATATATTCTGGCTCCAAACGATATTATGCAGATAATCATAAATCAAGGTTATTGTAATCTGTCTAATATGATAGGAACATTTAAACAGAAATATGCTGGTGTTTTGAAGTTGGAATCTTTGGCTGCGCATTTACAAGACGACCGCAAGCTATTATTGAATCCATTCTCTCATGATGATATAGAAACTCCTTTTTATCGAAGAGAAATGGAGCAAACAATCAAAGAGGTTGAACTGCTTGGTAAAATTCGCAAGAATGTAATAGTAGGTTATGAGAGGGTTAGAACCGATGAATACAAATTGAAGGTTAGAAAAGAAGCAACATCTCATGAGGTTACAATTTTGTTTTTAGAGCAGTGCATATCTTTTGAGTTTGAAGGCAATGTTTATTATAATAGCCCCAAGGTCTCTGTCCGTACTTCTTATGATGACAGTGAAATTCAATGTCGAGAATGGGGATTGAAAAAACTTTTTGATAGAATGTGCCATTATATTGGTCACAATGCAGCGACACGTCCAAAATTAATGGATTGCTTGTTTGATAAGGATGGAAATCGAGTAATAGAAAATAATTGAATATGAGAATAGGAATATTAACATTACCACTCCATGTTAATTATGGAGGAATTTTGCAGGCATATGCCTTGCAAACAACGTTGGAAAGGATGGGGCATCAAGTGGAGATTATTAATGTGCCTTTTACACTGCCTTCAATTTCCATAGTTACTATGGTGAAAAGATTTATAAAAAAACTCTTAGGAAAATATCCTGGTTATATTAATTATGAAGGTAAGTTTAATCAGTGGCTTCCTATAGCAGCCCAAAATTTACAGTCATTTAAGGATAAATATTTGCATATGTCACAGCAATATGATGATTATTCAGATATATTGCCTAATGATTATGATTGTATTGTTGTTGGAAGTGACCAAATATGGAGGCCAAGAATGTTATTGTCCGATATCTCCAATGCATATCTTTCGTTTGCAGAGGGTTGGAATATAAAAAGAATTGCATATTCGGCTTCATTTGGTACTCAAAATTGGGAATATACTAGCCTTCAAACAGAGAATTGTAAAAAGTTTCTAAAAATGTTTGATGCTGTTAGTGTGCGAGAAGATAGTGGAGTGGCAAATTGTCTTAAATATTTTGGTGTAAAGGCCGTCCATACACTTGACCCGACTTTGCTGCTTACAAAGGATGATTATAAGGAGTTGATTAAGAATGTATCTCCTACTTGCAATCACCAAGTTTTTGCTTATATTCTTGATTTGAATTCCGAAAAACAACAAATAGTTGAGGAATTTTCGAATAAAAATAATTATGAAATTAGAACAGTCAATCCTGAGTTAGACAATATTAAATGTGATACGAACAAGAGAATTGTTCCTTCTGTTGAAGAGTGGTTAACTGCATTCAGAGATAGTGACTTTATTATAACAGATTCTTTTCATGCTTGCGTTTTTTCTATTTTGTATCAAAAACCATTTGCCGTGATAGTTAATAATGAAAGAGGTAGTTCTCGTTTTTGGTCACTTTTAAGTATGTTTGGTTTAACAGATAGAATGGTAAATAGCTTAAATGACATAGATTCATTACAAAAAATTGATTATATTCAAGTTTATGGCAAACTAGCTTTGTGTAAAGAACAGTCATTTTCATATTTTAATGAATATCTCTGATCGAAGGCATTTAATGTCCATGATCGATTTGTTTATAATATAAATTAAAGAAATACTATTGGTTAATTGAAAGGGTATAAATGTTTGAACTAAAATTTTTGTATTATGAAACTATTTTTTGAGAGAATTAAAAGTAAATTGAGAAGATTCATCTATAATTATGAACTTACTCATGGAAAACTAGAAGTCAAACATGAAGGTATAGGCTCTTACAAAAAAGAAGTACGGGGGGGCAATAATTTATTAGTTATTGAGCCTAATTGTAATATTGATAATCCAATCATTCATATATTTGGAAACAATAATATTTTGACATTTGGGGAAAATTGTAAAATAGGACCAAGATGTAGCTTTTGGATGGAAGGAAATGGTATTCATATTACAATAGGTAAAAATACTTCTTTTACTAATGATGTTCATGTTAATGCGCAGGAGGATGATATGAGTATTGAAATTGGCGAAAATTGCATGCTTTCTAATCATATTATCATTCGTACTAGTGATTCCCATCCTATTTATTCATTAGATAGTAATCAACGTATAAATAAGGCAAAACCTATTAAAATTGGTAACCATGTTTGGGTTGCTCCTTGTTCTGAAATTATGAAAGGTGTTACAATAGGAGATGGTTCTATTATAGGTTCTCAGACAATGGTTACTACGGATGTACCTAATAATTGTTTGGTAGTTGGACGTCCAGCTAAAATTGCGAAAGTAAATATAAGGTGGTCACATGAGGATGTGATTTTCCATAAACGTTAATAATAATTTAATGGAACCATATTTAATAATATTATTTGTTAATTTGTTGTTGTCTTATTACGCTGATAAATCTTTTGTTCATAATAAGACGATGGCAGTGATTTCAGTGAGTTTAATAGTAGTAATCAATACTATATTTTCCGGTTTTAGAGATTTCGGTGTTGGTATTGATACAACTGTGTATATAGATTCTTTCTTTAAAAGTGCACAAATGCTTACCTCTTTTAAAGATTTTGCATCATTTGAAAGTGATAAGGGCTTTTTGGCATTAGCGTATTTTGCCTCTTTTTTTTCTAATGATTCACAAAGTTTACTATTGGTAACTGCTTTTTTCATACAGTTTTTCTATTTTTGTGCTTTATGGTTATTTAAAAAATATAATAATGTAAGCTTATTTTTAGCGACGTTTTTCTTCTGTATAATGTTTTATGGGCATACGCTAAATTTGATGAGACAATTTTGTGCTTTGTCTATTTTGGCTTATGGATTTGCTAATTTTATAAAAGGTAATCTGAAAGTTTATATTTGTTGTCAATTAGTAGCTTATTTTTTTCACTCTTCTTCTATTTTGTTTGTTATTCTTCCTATTATGTGGAAAATTTCATTTATGCAAGATAAAAATAAAAAGAATGTTTATTCGATCTTGTCAATTGTTGGAATGAGTGTAGTTGTGTCATCATTTTTCTTGTTAATGTCCTTCTTGGGAAACTATGGATTGATTTCTGATTTTTATTCAGAACGTTATAGTCAAACTGGTAGTTATGCGGCTAGGGCAAATGTTGGCGGTACAGGTTTAGGTGTTATTGCTACTTTTCTTTATCCTATAGTCTTTGTATACTATGCTAAAAGGAAAAAAGCAATAAACGAGAATGTCTTACACTTTATATTTGTTCTGACGTGTTTTTCCTCTTTATTACAATTGTTAATGTATAAGGTGACATTTCTAGAAAGGGTTGCTTATTATATTACCTTTATTCTATTTATTTATCAAGCTAAGTTGTTTTCTACTTCCAAGATAAATATTCTTGTTAAGTTTTTAATGATATCTATCTATATATATAATTGGTATGCTTTGTATGTCATAAATAAAGGGGGTGATATAATCCCTTATAAGTCCCATTTTTTAAATATTTTGTAATATGAAAACTCCATTTTTTAGTATAATTATTCCTGCATATAATGTTGGAACTCTTATAATTGAATGCATAGAGTCTCTTTTTGGTCAAACATTTAGAGATTTTGAGATTATTATAGTTGATGATGGTTCTTCAGATGATACATTTGATGTTTGTGAATCTCTTCATATAAAATATGCATCATTACAAATTATGCTTCTACACCAAACTAATTTGCGACAGATAGCCGCAAGAATGAATGGAGTAGACCATGCAAATGGAGAATATTGTCTGTTTGTTGATGCTGATGATAAATTGGAAAAAAATGCATTAGAAGCTATTTATAATTCTATTCAAAAATATCAAGCTGATATCGTGATTTTTAATGGGGTTCGTTTCTGGAATGGTGGAGAAACTCCTTTCTGGAAACACTATAGAGAATATGAATACTATATGCAAAATGAAGATTATTTAAAATTTCAGCAAGTTTCATTGACATCTGATAGATTTAATAATGTGTGGAATAAAGCATTTAAACGCCAGGTGATTTTAAATTCTAAACGATATGAGGATGTTTCTTTTTTAAATGTAGAGGAAGATTTCTTGATGCAATTGCCATGGTATGATACAGCAAAGAATGCTGTTTATATACCAATGAATCTTTATCGCTATCGCTTTAATCCAAATAGTGTTACTAATATGAAATTTAATGACAAACTTTTTAACATGGCTGTTTTTTTGCTTGCAGAAACATTTCCATATTTTGAAAAGTGGAAGGTTCCGAATCCAGAGATTATATGTAATAGACAATTCTTTTCTCGAGTTTCCGGTGCACTAAAACAGTTTTATCTGAAAGGTAGCGGATTGTCAAAGTGTCAAAAAAAGAAATATCTTTTGGATATTGCTAACAATAATACCTTTAGGCAAGAATATCAAAAATTTGACGGATGTATTAAAAGTAAAATTGGTAGACTTGCATTATGGCTTCTTTATCATAGATTGTGGAGATTAGTTTTGCTTCTTGTTGAGCATGATCCAAAAGTTCATGGTAAGGAAAGTGGTATTGTTGGAATTGAATAATATCATCTTCGATAATGTATTAATGAGAATTTAAATCAATTTATTATGAGAATTTTGCTAGTTTCAGAGACTTATTTGGACCTGTATGTTCCTATTCTTCAAGAGTTCAAAAAGCAAGGGCATGAAGTCGTATTTATTCCAGGAGATACATTGCCCTCAGACACTCATAGAGTAGAGATGAATCCTATTAATAGGTGTTATAAGCGAATTTATAATTATATTTTTGATGTTTACACTAATTATTGGAAAGCCAAATTTAATGAAATTCCAGAGTTAAATCAAAAATTTGATTATTATATAGATATACAAGGAGTTACATTTTGTCCATATCTATTAAATAGATTGAAGAGTATGAATCCACATATAAAGTCTACGCTCTATATTTGGGATTCTTCCATGATTTATGACTACTTTAGAAATGCAAAATATTTCGATAAGGTTCTTTCTTTCGATTTCGATGATTCTAAAAAGTATGATTATACGGAATTCCTTCCAATATATTGGACTCCTGTAAATTCTGACAGTGGCATTAATTGTGATCTTTCTATTGTTGGTACAGACCATGATGACAGGTTGAGAATTGTAGAGAACATTGCGAAACAGGCTAAAGCTGTAGGTTTAAAGGTTGATTTTAGAATCTATGTAAAGAAACCTGCTTTTAGTACAAATCCTTTAATTGTTGTTTGGCGCAAAATCTCTCCTAAATGGAAAAAAATATATAGTGATTATTATAAAAATATAGAGTCTGAATATGTGATAACCGAAAAAATATCAGTTGAAGAAGTACAGCAGATTATGCTCTCTTCTAGATGCGTGATAGATACTGATATAGAAAAACAAACAGGTGTTACTCCTCGTTTGTTGTGGGCTTTAGCGATTGGTAAAAAGGTAATTACTACAAACAAAGATATTGTTAAAATGCCTTTTTATAATTCTGCTCAGATTAAAATAGTTGATAGAGATAATCCGATCCTGGATGTTGATTTTATCAAAGAAGAAAAGCATTTTGTTCCGCAACAGACAATTGAGAGATTACGAATAGATAGATGGATAAATTACTTGTTATAACATTTGGATAATGAAAATAGTTCAAATCAATGCTACATATGGTACAGGAAGCAACGGACGCTTGGCAAAGCAGATAGCTGATTATGTATCATTTAAAAAGGAAGAGTCGTTTTTTGTTTATGCTAATGGAAAAGCTTCTGCGGGCAATATCCAAATTGGAGGAATGCTTGACCATAAGCTACATGCTTTATTGTCTAGATTGACAGGATTGCAAGGGTATTTTTCTTGGTTTGAAACAAAAAAGATGATTAAACGTTTGAAAACCATCAATCCTGATGTTATCCACATACATAATCTTCATAGTAACTATATAAATTTACGATTACTATTTAATTATGTTTCAAAAAATAATATCGGTTTAGTGTTGACACTTCATGACTGTTGGTATTTTACAGGAAAATGTGTGCATCCAATTTTTGCAAATTGTAATAGGTTTCAACATACTTGTAAAGATTGTCCTCAACTGAAAAGTGATAGAATCAACCCTACTCTTTTTTTTGATACTTCTACTAAATGTCAAGCAGATAAATACCATTGGTTTCATGAAGTATCTTATGATAAATTATATGTAGTAGGTGTTTCAAAATGGATTACTCAGGAAGCAGCAATATCTAAGATTTTTTCAGATAGACATTGTGTTACCATATATAATTGGGTGGACAGAAAGCAATTTTTCTATGAAAGAGACTTAAAAGTAGAAAGTTTATATGGCATTTCTTCTAACCAAAAAACTGTATTGATAGTAGCTTCGCAAATGAGTGATAGAAAAGGTTACAGAGAACTTTTGTATTTAGCTGACATTTTACCTGAAGAATATCAAATTGTTTACGTAGGAGATGCTGGTAGCTTGTTTATGCCCTCTAGAATAATACATATTCATAGAACAGAGAACATTAAAGAACTGAGAAATATTTACTCTGCTGCTAATGTCTGTGTAAATCTTTCCTATGGTGAAACTTTTGGTATGGTTACAGTAGAAGCTATGAGCTGTGGTACGCCTGTTATAGTGTACAATAATACAGCATCTCCAGAATTAGTTGGCCCTGGATGTGGTTTAGTAATTAATCAACAAGAGAATTTTTATCCAATTATTGATGCGATAAAAGATATATGTTCTAATAATAAATCTTTTTATGTTGATAAATGTATGGATTTTGCACATGATAGATTTGATAAGGACAAGAGTTTAGAGGCTTATTATCAATTGTACAAAAGATTAGGATGTCATGTATAAAGTATTAGTTTTGGTTCCTCATCCTGATGATGAGATAAATGTAGCAGGTAACTTGTTTAAGTGGTTTAAGGAGGCAAAGGCTCATGTTACCGTTGCTATAGTAACTAATGGTGACTATATCTCGGCTCTAACAAAAAAAAGACAAGAAGAAGCTTTAAATGCAAAGCGTATCTTGGGGTATGAGAATTTGGTTTATCTTGGTTATGGAGATGGCTATAAAGGGGTGCATTTGTATCATAATGAAGGCAATACTGTTGTAGAATCTGTGGCTGGATTTTCTAGTACCTATAATGTATCGAACGAATGTCCTGCTTTTCATTATACGAAATATAACGAACAGACTGCGTATACAAGAAATCACTTGAAATCTGATTTGAAGGATTTGATACTTGATGTTACTGCGGATTTAATAGTATGTGTCGACAATGACAAGCATCCAGAACATAGATGCTTATCTCTCATATTTGATGAGGTGATGGGTGAAATTATAAAGGTACAAAATTATAGACCTTATGTTTTAAAAGCATTCGCTTATATTGGTGTCTATGATTCTGTAAGAGATTTTTTTACCTATCCTGCAGTTCAAACTTTGCCAGCATATCAAGGAACTCTTGCAGATGAGGGGTGTGTCTTTCCATATCTTTGGGAAGAAAGAAAATGTATAAAAACTCCACGTGAAAATATTAATTCTTCGTTTTGGAGAAGTCCGATTTTCAAAGCATTATTAGCACATCATTCTCAAAGAGCAGCATGTAGGTTTGACCAAATATTGAATGCTGATTCTGTCTATTTTCAAAGACGCACCGATAGCTTGACATACAACTGCAAGATAGAAGTTTCATCTGGGGATAAGTCGTATTTGAATGATTTTAAAATTGTAGATTATGATAATATCTGTGACAATAGATGGGAGGAGAATGGTAGTTTAGAGCATAGCTGGCATCCTAAAGCGGATGATATTCATCCGTTTGTTGAATATACATTCAAGAATGTTCAGTCCTTAAATGAAGTTGTTATTTACCAAAATAAAACATCTAAACTTTCTGCTATTCATGTTGTTTCAGACTTAGGATATGATAAGCTGGTGGAGGTTAATAACAGTTACAAAATCAGTATCATGTTTGCTGTAGGGACGGAAGCAACTAAGTTAAAACTTTATTTCATAGGAGAAAATATTCAAATAAATGAAATTGAAATATATGAAAATAAAGTTGAAGATATTTTAGAGAAATTTCGATTACCTAAGTCTTTAGGTGGAAATGATATTTCTGTCGGTAATAAATATCTGCTTTATAAGTGTATGTATTTTATATTTAAGTTAATTTACATGGATAAAGAACTTTTTTTTAAAAGAATAAAATTTAAATTATTGCATAAAAATGGATAAGCCAAAAATTTCAATTATAACAGTTTGCTATAATAGTGAAGCTCATTTAGAAGAAGCGATGCTTAGTATTATCAATCAATCTTATGCAAACAAAGAGTATATCGTTATTGATGGAGGATCAAAAGATAATACTTTGGCAATTATTGATAAATATCGTGATAAGATTGATTATTTTGTTTCAGAACCTGATAAAGGTATCAGTGATGCTTTTAATAAAGGTATCAAAGCTGCAACTGGTGATATTATAGGTATTATTAATTCTGATGATTTTATGATGCCCGATGCTCTTCAAAAAGTTGCTGAACAGTATGAAGAGGGAGTTGATTTGTATAGAGGATATACTTTGGTTTGGAATGAAGTAAGAAATACAAAGAAGTATATGTATCCTAATCATCATTTTGCAATACCTCCTTGTAGAGCTATGATATGCCATGAATCATCTTTTATTACTCCTGGATTGTATCAGCGTGCAGGATTATATAAAGTTGATTTTAAATATGAAATGGATTTAGACTTATTTGTTCGTTTCTATAAATTCAAGGATTTGAAGGTTAAAATGATGAATGTTTGCGTGATGACCTTTAGAACAGGTGGAACCTCATCTGCGCCTGCTGCTAAAATGAAGCAAGAGCGTATTCGACTTATCAAAGAAAACGGAGGTAATAGTTGGGATGTGTTTGTTTTCTTAGGTTATCACCAAGCTAAATATATGATAAAAATAACTTATTGGGCTCTTTCTAAGTTTTTCAAGAAGATATTCTGTATAAAATAGTCTGATTATGAAAATAGTACTAATGCAATATTTTACGAAATTCTGTAAGCTTTTAGCAAAAATTACAGGTTCCAGAAAGTTGAGAAATAGAGTGATGCGTAAAAAACTTGCTCCTTATGAATTTAGTGTTTTGTGTAATAACTGTATTGGTGGGGTTTTCCTCCATGATGCAGGTAAAAGATTTAATTCTCCTCTTGTGAATCTGGCAACTGATGGTGATGGTTTTATAGAACTATTAAATAATCCTCATTCTTTCATTGAAGGGGGTGATAATTTTGTAGAATATGTAAATCCACAAATTAATCATCCACATGGTAAGTTGAACAATGTTATTTTTAATTTTGTTCATTACCAAACATATGATGATGCTGTCACCAAATGGAAAAGAAGAGGGGAACGTTTCATTTGGGATCACATTTATGTTATTGCAACAGGTCATGATGGACTGGAAAAAGCTGATTTGATGGAGAAGTTTGATAAACTTCCATATAAGAATAAAATTATGTTCACTTTTGGTCATTGGGACTATCCATGGGCATATCAGGTAAAACGAGCACATGGTGTTTGTAGACCATTTACTGAGTTTGCATCCTTGACAGGTAAGCGCTTTTATGAAACGGCATTTGATATACCTGATTGGATTGTTAAATGTGAGAATACAACGTTAAATGATAAAAATAAATAAGAAACAAGACTGCTGTGGTTGTTGGGCATGTGATAATATATGTCCAAAGCACTGTATCTCAATGATTGAAGATGAAGAAGGTTTTCTTTATCCTCATGTTGATCTTGACAATTGTATAGACTGCCATTTTTGTGAGAAAGTATGTCCTGTTGCCAATGTAGAACCTGAAAAGAAGAATGAACAACATGGCTTTCTTTTGCAAATAATGGATGAATCCATTCGAAAGGAAAGTACATCCGGAGGCTCCTTTACAGCTATTGCTTCATGGGTGCTTAATCAAGGTGGTATCGTTTATGGTGCGGCTGTGGATTATTCTGACTTTAAGGTCAAGCATTCTGCTGCTACCTCTTTGGATGAGTTGGGTAAGTTTCGTAACAGTAAGTATGTACAGAGTGAAATAGGAGATACTTTCCAGGAAATCAAGAAACACCTACAGGAAGGCAAATGGGTGGCTATGAGCGGTACACCATGCCAGATTGAAGGTTTGGTTCATTACTTACGCAAGCCATACGATAAACTCCTTTTGATAGATGTTGTGTGTTATGGTATTCCTAGTCCTGGAATCTTTGCGGATTACTTAACCTACATGCATAGTAAGATTGGTGGTAAGTTTAATAAAATTCTCTTCAGAGAAAAGAGATTATGCTATAACTATACATCATTTTCTCTTTTCAATGAAAAGCCGGAACTTGATTATCACAAAGGTGTAGAAAATGACCAGTTTATGCGTTCTTTCTTTAGTGATATGAATGTTCGTCCTTCTTGCTATGATTGTAGATTTAAGAAACGCTATCGTGTTTCAGATTTTACTATTTGGGATTGCTATGATGTCAAGATGTTCTCGAAGAACTTTGATGATAATGGTACTAATCGAATCTTGGTTCATACCGGTAAAGGTATGAGCATTTTGGATGCTATTAAGGATTCTGTCAGATTGGAAGAATATAAGAATCTGGATTATTTTATTGCTGATGAAATTGCAATGGTTAAATCTGTTCCCATGAATCCAAAGCGAGCAGATTTCTTTAAGGACTACCAAACTATGGAATTTGGTGCATTCATCAATAAATGGTTTCCTACGACAGTCAAAGTCCGTCTCAATTCTTTCTTGCGCAAAACTGCTTTCAGATTAGGAATTTATAATGAATCCAAAAGATTCGTGAAGAAAATATTAGGTAAGAATTAAAAAGATTGATATGAAAGTTGCATTAGCGATTAATTATGACTATCATGATTATGGTGGTATGTTACAAGCGTTTGCTACCCAACGATTTCTTACGAAAAATGGCATTGATTCTGATGCTATCAACTTCGATAATTTGAAGGGTGATATCAACAAACGCAAATGGCGTTACTTTTTGAGCAATATCTTCGATATTTCGATAGTAAAAGAAAAGAGCAAGTTGATAGAAAAGAAACTCAAGCAGAAATCAAATGAGAAGCTGAAGTCTGGTATGGCGGAAAGAGATGCTGCATTTGATGAGTTCTGCAAGAGCCATTTCAAAGTCAGTAGAGCTTTTGAATCTTGGGAGGATATGGCTAAGGCTAGCAGAAATGAATATGATGCCGTTGTTGTAGGAAGTGATCAGTTATGGTTGCCTTCTAATATAATGGCTGATTATTATACCTTGAACTGGGTGCCACAAGATGTTAAAAAGATTGCGTATGCTACAAGCTTTGGCATCGCAAGTATTCCTGCAAAATATGAAAAGATATATAGTCATTACTTGAAGCGCATTAATTATCTGAGTGCTCGTGAAACAACAGGACAGGATATTATCAAAAAGCTTGCAGGAAGAGATGTACAGTTGGTAAACGACCCTGCGTTGTTGTTGGATGCGGATGGCTGGAACGAAGTGATTAGCAACGAACCTTTGATAAAGGAGAAATATGTATTTTGTTACTTCATGGGTAATAATCCAGAACAAAGAAACTTTGTAAGAAAACTTGCAAATGAAAAAGAATTAAAGGTTGTTGCCTTACTGCACCTGGATCAATACATTGCCACTGATGAGTATTATGTTGATATGGCTCCTTGGCATGTTTCACCTGCAGATTTCGTGAATTTGGTCAAGAATGCAGAATGTGTATGTACGGATTCCTTCCATGGTACAGTATTCAGCATTATTTATTCCCGTCCTTTCTTTACATTCAAGCGTTTCAACAAAAAGGCTTCTCTTTCAACGAATACTAGAATTACATCCTTGCTTACCCGATTGGGACTGATGGATAGATTGGTATTGGATATGGATTGTGAGCAGACTTTTGATATTGATTGGAATAAGATACAGAGTGGAGTTTCTCAATTTAGAAAAGCTTCGAGTGAATATTTACTCAATGCCATTCGTGCATAGAGAAAAATCAAAAAACAAATATGATTAAAGTAGCAGTTATAGGTGGTCCTATCTTGTCTGGCGGTAAGAAGAATCTTATCATGGAGTACTTCCGCCATATAGATAAGACCCAAGTACAGATGGACATCGTATGCAACGATGACTCTAATGCCATTCCACAGGAGGAGATTGAAGCATTAGGTGGTCGTGTGTTTATCGTGCCATCTTTCAAGAAACTCAAGGGACATACTGATGCCTTGTATGAACTCTTCAAGAAAGAAAAGTATGATGTGGTTCATGCTTACAACAGTATGATGAATTTCTTCCCTATGTATGCAGCCAAGAAAGCTGGCGTAAAGGTT
>OGKS01000394.1_pt1 | contig 24802 bp, 23 predicted proteins | sample 1572491 | NCBI WGS metagenome assembly OGKS01 (sample SAMEA2582153, study PRJEB24529) | metagenome | biome: Human gut stool | place: China | collected 2011
AATCTGACAAACTTCAAACAGAAGAATCCTATCATCGATGCCTCCGATCCCTGGGGAAGCAACTTTGACGCTACGATGGTGTGGGGACCCATGCATGGAGCAAAAGCCTATGTAGGTGTCCGTTTTAACTTGCCGAGAATATAATATTATTTATTAAATCAATAGCGAAACAATGAAAACAAGAAGATTTTTAATGACTTTGGCAGTTGTACTCTTCTGGGCATCTGCCGCAATGGCAAAAGACATCCGTACAGCCGTGTTCAAGGTGGCACAGATGAAGTGTGAGAACTGTGTAAGGAAGATAAACAATAACATCCGTTTTGAGAAGGGACTGAAGGACTTCCACACAGACCTGAAGACAAAGACGGTAACCATCACGTATGATGCCGACAAGACCAATGTGGAAAAGTTGAAAGAAGGTTTCCAAAAGTTCCATTATGAAGCGGAGTTTGTCAAGGAAACCAAGCAGGACGATAAGAAGTAATTGAACAAACTGCTCATTCCGGTTGTTGCTTTATTAAAGTCAGAGTAACAACCCCCTAAAATATAAATAGAATGAGCAATATATTGAAGAAGGTATGTTCTGCGCAAAAACAGTATTGCGCGGAACATGCCGATAGTATGGAAAGTGGTAACGTAGAGGAACGCAACAGGCATTACCGCAGTTTGAAGATGCAGGCTGCCGGTGCCTGGTTGTTTGCAGTTCCGTTGTTGTTGCTGTCCATATTTCGTGATCATGTGACTTATGGCAATGAAATACAGATGTTGCTGGCCATTCCTGTACTGCTGTTTTTAGGCGTATCTCTCTATACCGATGCCTGGAAACAGTTTCGTATGGGGCGCATTACTATGGATATGCTGATTGCTTTCAGTATGTTCGTGGCTTTTCTTTTCAGTTTGTTCAACACGTTCTTTCCTGATTACTGGTATGAGGTGGGACTTCAGCCGCATGTCTATTACGAAGTGGCTGTACTGACTGCTGCTGTGGGGCTGACCGGCAAGGTATTTCGTTTCCTGCCCGACGAATTGCATGATGGTGACCGTATGGCCGGTATCATTTTCCCTGTTTTGACGGGGATTGCGATTCTTGTGTTTGTTATCTGGATACTGTTTGGCGGTATGGAAGCTGTGCCGCATGCTCTTTATTCGGTTATCTCAATTTTTATAGTGGCTTGTCCATGTGCATTGGGACTGGTTACTCCTGTTGCCCTGATGCGTGGAATCGGTAAAGCGGCCCGAATGCATATTTTGATAAAAGACTCCCTTGCACTGGAACGTCTGAGCAAAGCCGATATAGTGGTCTTTGACAAGACCGGTACGCTGACCTACGCCACGCCGAAGGTGGCACAGGTCATTCCCTTCGGCGGACACCGGGAAGCGGATATGCTCCGCCTCGCAGCCTGTCTGGAGGAGCATTACCCCCACTCCATGGCCAACGCCGTGGTGGAGGAGGCGAAGCGGCGGGGCCTTACCCATGAGGAATACCATTCGCAGGTGCAGTATGTGGTGGCCCACGGCATCTCCAGCATGGTGGAGGGCAAGAAGGTCATCATCGGCAGCGCACACTTTGTCTTTGAGGACGAAGGCTGTTGTATTCCGGCGGGAGAACGGCCGAAATTTGACGCGCTGCCCGCCGCGTATTCCCACCTGTACCTCTGCATAGACGGGGAACTGGCGGCGGTGATCTGCATCCACGATCCCCTGCGCCGGGAGGCACGGGAGGCGGTAAGGGCGCTGCACGAGAGCGGCTTTGCCAACGTGGTGATGATGACCGGCGACAACCGCCGCACGGCGGAGGCTGTGGCCGCCGAGGTGGGCGTGAACGCCGTGTATGCCGAGGTGCTGCCGGAGGACAAGGCCGCCTTTATCCGGCAGGAAAAGGAAAAGGGACACACCGTTATCATGGTGGGCGACGGCGTCAACGATTCTCCCGCCCTCTCCGAGGCGGACGCGGGCATCGCCATCTCCACCGGCGCGGCCATCGCCCGGGAGATCGCAGACATCACCGTTGCCTCGGAAGACCTTTTTGCGCTGGTAACGCTGCGAAGGCTCAGTCAGGCACTGATGCAGCGTATCCACGGCAGCTACCGATTCATTGTGGGTTTCAACCTGACGCTGATTGTACTGGGCGTGGCGGGGGTGCTGCCGCCCACCGCCTCGGCACTGCTGCACAATGGGTCTACGCTGGGCATCAGCCTGCGGAATATGACCGACCTGCTGGACGAAAATAAATCATAAAGGACCGGGGCAGGGAAACTGCAAGCTGCATCCCTGCCCCACTCAAAAGTAAAATGGTTAGTCTACTCTAACTGATGGGAGAGTGAAACTCTTAAAAAAACGCTCCAACCTATCCCGGCTGCTGGACTACACCGGGAGCTACAAAATCCTGGCCTACCTTTCGTGGGGGGCTGTCTGCCGTCGGTGCACTGCTGGCGCTGGTACCGTTCTGGTACATCTGGTGCATCCTGAGGGAAGTAATTGAGACCGCACCGCATTATGAGAACGCTGTCCATGTGACGCACTACGACTGGATGGCGACCATCGCGGGGCTCCTCACGCTGCTGTTGATCTTTGACTGGCGGCAGGGGCTTTTGAGTCTCGTTCCGGTTGCTCTCGCTTTTGCCGTGATGACCAGCATGACCGGTAAGGAAATGCAGGACAAGATGACGCAGTATCAGAACGCACTGGCGGATATGTCCAATGAGGCGGTGGAGTATGTCCGTGGTATTCCCATGGTCAAGACCTTCGGACAAACGGTATTCTCTTTCAAAAAGTTTAAGGGCACCATCGACAACTACGAGCGTTGGGTCATTGCCTACACCAAGCAGCTGCGCTGGCCCATGACATTTTACACGCTGGCTGTCAACAGCGTGTTCGTGTTCCTGATCGCAGGCGGTTTCCTGTTTTCACACGGCGGAACAGACGGTGGCGTGCTGCTGAACCTGCTCTTTTACATCATTATCACGCCGGTCATCTCCGTGACAATGAACCACGTTAGCTGAGCAGGGTTCGCCCGCGCAGCTGCTGCAAGTGGGCAGCATCTTCGCCCACATGGTGCAGCTCCAGACCGAGAGACAAAGCTGGACGCTCACGAAGGTGTAATTCTATTTGCAGATAAGATAAGAATACCCATTTTATCTGTGGAAGTTCCTGATCAACCGCGCCAGTTCTTTTTCTGCGACTCGTCTGCCAACTTCATAGCAGGCCGTCAGCTTTGCAGGATCTTTTTCCGCTCGCTTGACCGAAAGGGGAAAATCAGGGCGAATGACGAGAAGCTCACCGCGCTGTTCCTGCTTTTCGATCAGCTCCAGCTCCGCGTTGTACATCAGGTGGCGATTTTCCAATGCCTTTACGAGATTCGGGTATTTCCGGTATTTCATGCGGATCAGGGGCAGTACCCGGTTTTTCTCTTTCCGATAGCCTTGCGGCTGCGTCAGAATGACCACATTTTTTGTGTAGCCGATGCTTTCAAAATAGGCGACGGGAATGGAATCGGCGATGCCGCCGTCCAGCAGTTCTACGCCATCGATCTCCACGATCTGTGAAACCAGTGGAAGTGAAGCGGAGGCGCGGATCCAATCAAAGCCGTGATCGTTCCGCCCGGTGTATTCGTGATAGATCGGCTTTCCGCTTTCAATATCCGTGCAGGTAACATAGAATGCCGTCGGATCTTTCTCATAAGTGTCAAAGTCGAAAGCATCAAGCTTCAGCGGCACTTCACCGTAGCAAAATTCCGTATTGAAAAGATTCCCCGTTTTTAAGAGAGAACCGACGCCGCAATAGCGCTTGTCGCGGCAGTATTTCGCATTGTAGCGGATCGCCCGCCCGATCTGCCCAGATTTGTAATTGACGCCGAATGCCGCCCCCGCGGAAACGCCGATGATGCCGTCAAAGCGAATTCCGTTTTCCATCATGACATCCATCACGCCTGCGCTGAACATTCCGCGCATGGCACCGCCTTCCAGGATCAAACCAGTTTTCATTTCTTTTTCGCGTTCCTTTCCCTCTGCTTGCGCAGTCGGAAGCATAATTTCTTCCGGCAGTTCGGCAGATATGATGCTCGCTTAAACGACCAGAAAAGATAGGTCAGATCCTGACTTTCCCTTGTCATTCGCATAAGCGATCCACTTCGCCGGCATTGTATAACAACATTTGTCGTATGGCAAGTTCTTGCTTGCATTCTCGTGTGTGAGGCAACTGGTTCGGATCCGGCAGTCTCCGGCAGAAATCGCCGGAATCGCACGATTTCGGTGATTTTCTTCTGTGAGCGGCAACTTCTTGATGATTTGCTTTTTTTGACATTTTTAATTGGGGGAAATCGCTGGAATACCTTGACTTTATGCGGATGATATGCTAATATTTTCCCGATTTTTAGGTGACTGTCTGCGGGTGGTCCGCCGGGAAATCCATTAGAATCTGACAGATCGGAGATGCATATTATGGAAAGAATCAAGACTCTTGAGACTCGCAGCCTGTGCGACAGCGCCAAGAACGGCGGCTGCGGTGAGTGCCAGACTTCCTGCCAGTCCGCCTGCAAGACCAGCTGCGGCGTGGCAAACCAGAAGTGCGAGAACAACAAGTAATCGATCGCAATTTTCAAAAAGCTGCCGCCTGTTCAGGCGGCGCTTTTTCTGTATAAGGAGAACGGAAGAATGGTACATCAGTATCAACTGAACGGCTACAACATTGTGCTGGACACCTGCTCCGGCGCCATTCATGTAGTGGATGAGGTGGCCTATGACATCATTGCGCTTTACCCGGACCGCACGGCGGATGAGATCGTATCGGCGATGATGGAAAAATACGGCGCGCGCGAAGATGTGACGGAGCAGGATCTGCGGGACTGCATTGCCGACGTGGAGGCGCTGAAGAAGGCCGGGAAGCTCTACACGCCGGATACCTTCGCGGACATGGCCGGCACGTTCAAGGAGCGCTCCGGCGATGTGGTGAAGGCACTGTGTCTGCATGTGGCGCATACCTGCAACCTGAACTGCTCTTATTGCTTTGCCAGCCAGGGGAAGTACCATGGGGAACGTGCGCTGATGAGCTTTGAGGTTGGCAAGCAGGCGCTGGACTTCCTGATGGATCACTCCGGCAGCCGCACCAATCTGGAGGTGGACTTCTTCGGCGGTGAGCCGCTGATGAACTGGAACGTGGTGAAGCAGCTGGTGGAATATGCCCGCAGTGTGGAAAAGGAGCGGGGCAAAAATTTCCGCTTTACGCTGACCACCAACGGTATGCTCATTGACGATGACGTGATCGACTTTGCCAACCGGGAGATGAGCAATGTGGTGCTGTCACTGGACGGCCGCAAGGAAATTCATGATCGGCTGCGGGTGGACTATGCGGGCAACGGCAGCTATGAGCGCATCGTGCCTAAGTTCCAGAAGTTGGTAAAGGCCAGAGACAACAAGAACTATTACATGCGCGGTACCTTTACCCATGCCAATCCGGACTTTACGAAGGATCTGTTCCACATGGCGGATCTGGGCTTCACCGAGCTGAGCATGGAGCCGGTGGTCTGCGCGCCGGAAGACCCCGCTGCGCTGACGGCGGATGATCTGAAGATCGTGAAGGATCAGTACGAGCTGCTGGCCAAGGACATGCTGCGCCGGGAAAAGGAAGGTAAGCCCATCACGTTCTATCACTATATGCTGGATCTGACAGGCGGCCCCTGTATTTACAAGCGGATCTCCGGCTGCGGCTCCGGCACGGAGTATATGGCCGTAACGCCTTGGGGCGACCTGTATCCCTGCCATCAGTTCGTGGGCGAGGAGGCCTACAAACTGGGTGACATCTGGAACGGCGTGACCAATACGGCCCTACGGGAGGAATTCCGTTCCTGCAATGCCTACGCACGGCCTGAGTGCAACGACTGCTGGGCGAAGCTCTACTGCTCCGGCGGCTGCGCAGCCAACGCCTTCCACGCGACGGGTTCTATCCGCGGTGTCTACGAGGCGGGCTGCGAGCTGTTCCGTAAGCGTATTGAATGCGCCATCATGATGAAGGTGGCGGAAGATTCCACTAACAGCTGATGGAAACGCCCATTGCTGATTTTGTCCGGCGGTACGCGGATTCCAAAATGATCCGGGCGCATATGCCAGGCCACAAGGGGAAGCCCTTTCTGGGCTGTGAGGCGCTGGATATCACCGAGATTCGTGGGGCGGACAGCCTGTATGAAGCAGACGGCATGATCTTGTATAGCGAGTCCCATGCCGGGGAGCTGTTCGGCTCCGGCCGGACGGTGTACTCCACAGAAGGATCCAGCCAGTGCGTTCGGGCGATGCTGTATCTGGCACTGACCTGCGGAAACGGATCCCGGACGGTGGTGGCCGCTCGGAACGTACACCGCTCGTTCGTATACGCGGCGGCTCTGCTGGATTTTGAAATCGTCTGGCTGTGGCCGGAGTGCAGTACATCGCTCTGCGGCTGTCCGGTATCGGCGGAAACATTGGAGCGGGCGTTGGCTACCCTGCCCGCGCCGCCTGCGGCGGTCTATCTCACAAGCCCCGACTACCTGGGCAGCGTGGCGGACATTTCCGCTCTGGCGGAGGTGTGCCGAAAGTATGGCACGCTACTGGCGGTGGATAACGCCCACGGCGCCTATCTGCGCTTTCTGGAGCCATCTTGCCACCCGCTGGATTTGGGCGCAGACCTGTGCTGTGATTCGGCGCATAAGACGCTGCCGGCGCTGACCGGCGGTGCGTACCTGCACATCAGCCGTGCAGCACCGGTATCTCTCCGGGAAAACGCAAAAACAGCGATGGCCATGTTTGGCTCTACCAGTCCGTCCTACCTGACGCTGGCGTCGCTGGATCTGTGCAACCGCTATCTGGCGGACGGATACCGGGAGCGCCTGCGGGAGATGTGCGGGCATCTGAATGAAGCACGGAAGACACTGGCTGCTGCCGGGTGGCAGATAGAGCCGTCAGACCCGCTTCGCTTGACCGTCAAGGCACCATCTGGTATGACCGGCGGGCAGCTTGCTGACCGTCTGCGGGAGAACGGCGTGGAATGTGAATATGCCGATCCGGACTTTCTGGTGCTGATGCTGACGCCGGAGAATAGTGCTGCGGATATCGAACGGCTTCTGCATGCTTTTGGAACAAACGACGCCGTTTATGTGCCGCAGCCGCCGCTGCCGCTGGCTCGGGGAGAACGAGTGTGCTCTGTGCGGGAGGCAATGTTTGCCCCGCGGGAGACCATACCGGCGGCGCAGTCGCTGGGGCGGGTCTGTGGTGCCCCCACCGTGGGGTGTCCGCCTGCGATCCCCATTGTGGTGTCCGGGGAGCGAATTGGCCCGGAAGCGCTGGAACTGTTCCGGCGATATGGCGTGGAGCAGGTAGAGGTTCTGCGCTGAAACCGTGCGCGAGACATCTCCAAAATAAAAGGAACCAACAGCAATTGAGAATTTCAGAGGGGTTATGTGCTTGGTTGAGGAGAGGTGCGATGTTCGGCCTGCCCATCGACCGTCCGACCACCCCCGCCGCATAACAAATAACAAAGGAGCTTTCGCGTAAGCGAAAGCTCCTTTTCTGCTGCCTAAACCTATTTTCGGATATCGGCACACGGCCGATACCCCCTCTCTTTTTTGGCGTGAATGGACGATTGCCGTGATGCTTCCGACCGAGCGGTGCTTGCAGTGCAGACTGCATTTTCCGGACAGAATCACTGTTCCGAGGATTGGTCCTTTTTCGCGGCAGGCTCGTCTTAGCATCGAAAGCGGCAAAGAACAGAAAGGAAGATGACGTCATCGTTTTTTCTCTGTCAACGGAGAATGCGGCAGGGACAGGTGGGGGCACAGAGGAAGCCGCTCTGCGGGATAAAATAGCGGGGAGAGATCAGAACGGGGCGAAAGGAGCGGCAGGACAAGATATACAAAAATATTGTTTGATTGCGGTATAAATATGATGGGAAAACGCAGTTCACAGATGGATTTTGGGAAATAAGGGCTGGTTATGACTTTCTTTTTGCACGATAACCGCTTATAAAGTGCACAGAACGTTTAGCGAGATGGGCGATTCAGCTAAAAGAATTTATTGTAAATGAGAAAACAACTATTGACTAAACAATAATTCACTGATATTATAAAAATGCAATCAAGAGATACAGGATGCCGGGAGGGATCCGGCAGAGGGTTGTATCTCAAAAATACCGGGCTGCAGCGGCGGCGGGATGGAGGATTGTTATGAAAAGATGAGCAATGCCGTACCGGAGGCGAGCGTGGCATCTGCTGATTCCTGTATAGGGAAGAGAACACGGAAGGCTTCGGTGCGGCGAACGAAAGGTAACAGAACAACAGGAACAGAATGTGTTCCCCAAAATGGAGGTAGAACGATTATGAAAAAGACCAGACTGATCGCGATGCTGTTGACCTTAGCCATGGCGGGCTCTCTCCTGGCTGGCTGCGGCGACAAGAACAACGCAGACAATGAATCCAATAATCAGGGCGAAAGCAACACCCCGGAGTATTTGGTATGGAACATTGGCGCTGAACCGAAGACCTGGGATCCCACCCTTAGCTCTGAGACCCTTTCCGAGTATCTGACCATCAGCATGTTCGAGGGCCTGACCAGACAGGTCGAGGACGGCATCGAACCCGGTGTTGCAGAAACCTGGGATATTTCCGATGATGGCCTGACCTATACGTTCCATCTGAGAGAGTCTAACTGGTCCGATGGTACGCCTGTGACCGCACACGACTTTGAGTATACCTGGAAGCGCATGTGCGATCCTAAGGTGGCGTCTCCCTCGGCTTCCGGTATGACCGACTACGTGGTGGGCGCGGCGGAGTTCCTCTCCGGCACCGGTACTGCTGACGGCGTGATGGCAACTGCTCTGGATGACTATACCTTCCAGGTCGTGCTGAAGAACCCCGCCCCCTTTTTCCTGAACCGTGTCTCCGCTGACATTTTCTGCCCGGTCAAGAAGGAGTGTGTGGATCAGGGCGATGGTTGGGAGAAGAAGCCCGAGACCTTCGTGTGCAACGGCGCCTTCAAGCTGGCTGAATATCAGATCGGCTCCCACATTCTGATGGTTAAGAACGACGCGTATTATGAGGCCGACAAGGTCAAGCTGCCCGGTATCCGCGCCATCATGGTCAACGATGAGAACACCTCTCTCCAGGGATACAAGGCCGGTGAGATCCACTGCACCGAGATTATCCCCGCTGAAGAAGTTCCTTCTCTGCTGGCTGAGGATCCCAACCTGATCGTTTCCCCGATCTGCGGCACCAAGTATCTGGACTTCAACGTGGATAGACCTGTGATCGACGATGTGCGCGTCCGCCGTGCTCTGACGCTTGCGCTCAACCGCAAGGAGATCACTGACCAGATCACCCGTTCCGGCGAGATCCCCGCTACCGGCTTCCTGCCGCCCACGACCGAAAAGACGGACGGCACCTCCTACCGTACCATGGGGGTCAACGGCCTGCCTGAGCCTGCTTATGGCATCACTGCGGACGCTGCCGATGTGGCGACCGCACAGAAGCTGTTGGCAGAGGCCGGTTATCCGAACGGTGAAGGCTTCCCGAAGGTTGAACTGCTTTACTACACCAGCGAGAGCGACAAGAAGATCTGCGAGGCAATCCAGCAGATGTGGAAGGACAACCTGAACATTACGGTTGACCTGCGCAACGAGGACAAGAGCGTGTGCCTTCAGACCAAGCGTGATGGCAAGTTTGACATCAGCCTGTCCGGTTGGAGCGCCGGTTACTATGATGCCGGCAACATGATCAAGCAGTTCAAGCTGGGCTCTGCCTGCATGGCTCAGTGGCGTTATGCTGAGGATGCCAGTGCACCGCACGATAAGACGCTGAACCCGGGTCAGAAGGCGTTTGAAGATACCTATCAGGCCGCTATGGCGGCTCAGGGCGCGGAGCGCGACCGTCTGTGGACGCAGGCGGAGGAGATCCTCATGGACGAGCTGCCGTCCTGCCCCCTCTATTACTATGTCTTCAAGGCTCTGATCAACCAGGATGTGGTTACCGGTATCCAGGTCGCCAAGTCCGGCAACTGGATTTTCCGAAATGCTGAGTTCGTAGGCTAAACAAAAGACTTGGGGCGTCTATGGGAATAGACGCCCCACCCCTTTCTAAAGGAGAGACCTTATGATTCGATACATATTGAAGCGGGTAGTTGCCGCGCTTATTACCATTTGGTTTATCATGACGCTCACCTTTGTCCTGATGTATGCCATTCCCGGCAGCCCGATCTCGACGGAGAAGGTCTATGATGTTGCGCTGCAGCAGGCGCTGGAAGAAAAATTTGGGCTGAATAAACCGCTGCATGAGCGGTATGTCAAGTGTTTGGTGGACTATGCTCATGGCGATTTTGGCATTTCATATTTGAAGATCGGTTTGACCACAAATGAAATCATCGCCTCCGGTTTCCCCTATTCCCTCCGGATCGGAATTTACGCATCGGGTCTGATCGTGCTGTTCGGCATCGCAGCGGGGATTCTCGCAGCGCTGCGGCAGAATCGATTTGTAGACCGTTTTCTCATGGTGTTGTCCACTCTGGGATCTACCATTCCGAGCTTTGTGTTTGCAACACTGTATCTGTTTTTGTTTAGTAAAATACTGGGACTGGTTCCTGCATTTGGCGTAAAGCTGTGGACAGGATATATCGGTCCCGTTCTTGTAACATCTGTGTTTTCTATGGCGTTTGTTACCCGACTGATGCGCACTTCCATGATCGAGGAGCTGAATCAGGATTATATCCGTACCGCCCGTGCCAAGGGCATCTCGGAGTTTAAGGTAGTTGCCAAGCACGCCATGCGAAACGCCATTCTTCCCGTTGTCACCTATGTGGGCCCCATGATCGCCATGGTAGTCACCGGCTCTTTCGTGATTGAGAAGGTGTTTGGTATCCCGGGCATCGGCAGCTTGTTTACCTCTAGCGTGCTGACCCGCGATTACACCCTGATCATGGGCATTACGGTGTTCTTTTCGGTGTTTTTGGTGTTTTGTACATTGGTGGTTGATATTCTGTATGTCTTCGTTGATCCAAGGATCAAGTATGAGTGAGGGGGATAAGTTGTGGTAGAGAAAAAAGAACAAATTGCCCCCGAACTGTGGGCACCTTTGCAGGCGCAGGAGAAGGATTCTGAAAAGATCGAGAAGCCAAGTCTGACATTCTTGCAGGACGGCTGGCGCCGATTGAAGCAGAATAAGCTGGCTATGGTGTCGATGGGTGTGATCATTTTGCTGGTGCTGGGCGCGGTGCTGATCCCGTTTTTCTGGGGGTACAGCTATGAAGATCAGACGCTCACGCTGTCCAATACGCCGCCGATCCTGAAGCTCTATCCTATTCAGGACGACAAGAATGATATCTGCATCTATATCACCAAGAGCTATGACGCCATGGAAGTGACATCCGACGGAGAATTGGTTCAGTTGCTCAAGCCCACTTACAAGGACGTGATTGACCGAAGGAGCGTTTACGACCTCAACGGTGAGGAATTGATCATCGATTACAGCATTTATACTCAGGCGATGAAGGACTATAACGCGCTTGAAAAGAAATATGCGGCTGAGGGCGAGGTTCCTGCTACCGCGGCGAAATACTTGTCCAAGTATTTCGGCGACGATGCCAAGAATACCACGATCTCCTTGGTGGAGGCAAAGAACATTCTGGATGAAAAAATCGATAAGTGCAGCGTGACCTATGCGGGGAAGATCCTGACGGAGAGTAAGTCTGTTTGGAACAAGACCTTTCTTCTGGGCAGCGACTCTCTTGGACGAGATTTGTTTATCCGCGTGGTTTATGGCGCACGCATGTCCCTGACGGTCGGTATTTTTGCCGCACTGGTCAACTTTATCATTGGTGTGTTCTACGGCTGCTTTGCAGGTTATAAGGGTGGAAATGTGGACACGATCATGATGCGCATTGTGGACGTGATTGACTCGGTTCCTGTGACGCTGTACGTGATCCTGATCATGGTGGTCATCGGTTCCGGTATGCAGTCCATAATACTGGCGCTGGGACTTACCTACTGGGTCAGAATGGCACGTATCGTACGCGGACAGGTGCTCAGCTTGAAAAACAGCGAGTTCGTGCTGGCGGCGAAAACACTGGGTGCCTCTACGGGGCGTATTTTTGTCAAGCATCTGATCCCCAATATGATGGGTACGATCATGGTGGCAATTGCCATGCAGATCCCCAACGCCATTTTCACCGAGGCGTTCCTGAGCTTTATCGGCCTTGGCATTCCGGCTCCCAAAGCATCGTGGGGCACGCTGTGCAACGATGCGCTGTCCAGCATTTATGTCTATCCCTATCAGCTGCTTATCCCTGCGATAGCGATCTCGGTGACCATTCTGGCCTTCAACCTTTTCAGCGATGGCTTGAGGGATGCCTTTGATCCCAAGCAAAGAAAGTGAGGCGGAGAGCTTTGTCAGAAAAATTATTGGAAGTGAAACACCTGAGCACCTCTTTCTTTACCCATGTGGGTGAAGTCAAGGCAATCCGCGACATCAGCTTTGCGGTGGATCGCGGAGAGTTTGTTGGCATCGTCGGTGAATCGGGCAGCGGAAAGAGTGTTACCTCTCTGTCTATTTTGCAGCTGCTTCAATATCCCGGAAAGGTTACCGGGGGCGAAATTCTGCTGAACGGTGAAGATCTTTTGAAAAAGGACAAGCGGGAGATGCGAAAGATCCGGGGAAATCAGATCTCTATGTGTTTCCAGGATCCCATGACGGCACTGAACCCGCTGTATACGATCGGAAATCAGATCAACGAGGTTATTTTAGAGCATCAGAAGCTGACAAAAGCGGAAGCAACGAAGAAGACCATCGAGATGCTGGGCATGGTCGGTATCCCGGATCCGGAAGCCCGTGTTAAGTGCTATCCCTATGAGTTTTCCGGCGGTATGCGTCAGAGAGCGATGATCGCCATGGCACTGGCGTGCCAGCCTGAACTGCTCATTGCCGATGAACCGACAACTGCACTGGACGTTACGATTCAGGCGCAGGTGCTGCGCTTGCTGAAGGACTTGCAGGAGCGCACGGGTACATCCGTTATCTTGATCACGCACGATCTTGGCGTCGTTGCGAGTTCCTGCAGCCGAATCCTTGTAATGTACGGCGGTCAGATCATGGAGACGGGCAAGGTGGAGGACATCTTCTATAAGCCGCACCATCCCTATACGATGGGACTGCTCAAGTCTATCCCGAAGGCGGGCGGAACGAATCAGCGTCTTGAGTCTATCTCGGGAACACCGCCCGATATGCTCAATCCGCCGAAGGGCTGTCCTTTCTATCCGCGCTGTGAATTTGCGATGCAGATCTGCAAGGAAAGCGCCCCGCCGGAGTTTGAACTCGGGGAAAACCACTGTGCCAAGTGTTGGCTGTGCCATCCGGAGGCACCAAAGCCGGAAAAGTATCAGAGGCAGGAGGGAGGCGTACGGAATGGCTGAGCATCTGCTGGAAGTTGAAAATCTGAAAATGTACTTTAAGAAGGTAAACGGTGTGTTCCGCCGCAAGACATCTTACGTGAAAGCGGTGGATAACATTTCCTTTACCATCGACAAGAAAGAGACATTCGGCCTTGTGGGCGAGTCTGGATGCGGAAAGACCACGACCGGACGAGCGCTGATCCGCCTTTATGAGCCGACGGGCGGCACCATTCGCTATGACGGCGAGGATATTACAAAGCTCTCGGCGAAAGAATTTATGCCTTATCGGAAAAAGATGCAGATGATCTTTCAGGATCCGTATGCCTCTTTGAATGCAAGAATGACGGTGTCTGATATTATCGGCGAGCCGTTGGATATCCATCACCTTAAAACGGGCAAAGAGCGAGAGGAATTTATTCTGGAGCTGCTCGACCGCGTCGGACTGAATAAGGATCACGCCAGCCGTTATCCGCATGAGTTTTCAGGCGGTCAGCGGCAGAGAGTGGGAATTGCCCGCGCTTTGGCGGTTGATCCGGAGTTTATCATCTGCGATGAGCCGATCTCTGCACTGGACGTTTCCATTCAGGCGCAGGTGGTCAATATGCTCAAGGATCTGCAGGAAGAGTTTGGCCTGACCTATCTCTTTGTGGCGCACGATCTGTCTATGGTGCGCCATATCTCCGACCGCGTGGGCGTGATGTATCTCGGCAGCCTTGTGGAGGTCGCCGAGACGGAGGAGCTTTATCGGAATAATCTGCATCCGTACAGCAAGGCGCTTCTCTCTGCCATTCCTATCGCTGACCCGGAGAAGGCGGCGCAGAATAAGCAGATCCTTCTGGAAGGCGAGGTGCCGAGTCCTCTTAACTCCCCTGTGGGCTGCAAGTTTGCCAGCCGCTGCCCCTATGCAAAGCCGGAATGCCGGGAAGCGCCGCCGCCGCTGCGAGATGTGGGCGGAAATCACTATGTGGCGTGCTATCTGGTGTAAAGAGAGTATGAGGTGTTGATCGTGAATATTGAACAGACAAGAGCGGTTCTGGAAAAATTCCCCCGGCTGGAATTGGGAGCGTTTCCTACGCCGCTGCAACCCATGAAAAATCTTCAAAGAAAGCTCAATACCCCTGTTTCATTGTATATCAAGCGCGATGACCTGACCGGCCTGGGACCGGGGGGAAACAAGACCAGAAATTTGGAATATCTGCTGGGCGAAGCGGTGGAGCAGGACTGTGATGTGATTTTTGCATCTGGCAAAAGTCAGTCCAATCTGTGTACGCTGACAGTGTCAGCCTGTTGCAAGGCGGATCTGGACTGTGTGATTGTCCACAACGATGCATCTGAGCCGGAGCACAAGGTGGGAAACCAGCTGCTCAATAAACTCTCTGGCGCAGAATTGAGATATGTGGGGGATATTGTCGACAAAGAACGGGAAGCGCTGGTGCTCCGTTATGCAAAAGAGCTGGAGGAGCAGGGACGGCACCCTTATGTGGTCAAGAACGGTGCTTCCACTGCGCTTGGATCACTGGGGTACGTCCATGCGGTTATGGAACTGTGCGGACAGTGCCGGGAACAAAAGCTCGATTTAAAGCATTTGTTTGTGCCCGGCGGCAACGGAGGCTTGGCTGCCGGAACGATTTTTGGCGCGGCACTGTCCCAGGCTCCTTTCCATGTTCATGTAATCACGGTGGAGCATGAAAAGGAAGAGCTGCAGGAAATTCTGGAAACTTTCCTGCGCGAAATCGGTGAGCTGACCGGAGTGCTTCAGGACTATGATTTCAGCAGCGTATATACCATTCACGAGGAATACCGCGGAGACGGCTGGGGCAAGGCAACGCCGGAGTGTGTGCAGCAGATTTATGAGCTTGCTCAGACAGAGGGAATCTATGTGGAGCAGGTTTATACCAGCAAAACGCTTTACGGTATGCTCGACATGGTGCGCAAGGGGCTGGTAGACGGCAGCGCCTGCTACCTCCACACGGGCGGATTCAGCGCACTGTTCAGCCAATTCTAAAAAAGTAGGGGGGGACGGAGATGGCTGTGGTAGCCAGAACATACCGCGGAGCGCTCCGGGATCTGGAGCACCATGGACGGATCGTCGTAGCCGACGCTGCCGGAAATGTGCTGTACCATTACGGGGATCCCTATGCAATTACCTTTGCACGCTCCGCGGCAAAGCCTATGCAGGCGATCGCAGTCTGCGAGAGCGGTGCGCTGGAGGCGTACGGTGTGACAGAGCAGGAACTTGCTGTGATGTGCGCGTCCCATAATGGAGAGCCGGCGCAGGTGGCGCTGGTGGAACGTATTCTCGGCAAAGCGGGGCTGGATTCATCGTATCTGCAGTGCGGAGATGCCTATCCAATTTCAGAAGAGAGCAAGCGAGAGATGCTCCGCCGCGGGCTTCCGCCCGATGCGCTTCACTGTGATTGCTCCGGCAAACATGCCGGAATGCTGCTGACGGCGAAGATACATGGCGAAGATCTGACGCAATATCCTGCTCCGGACAGTCCAACCCAGCAGAGGATCAACGAGATCATCTGCCATGTCTGCGGCTGCGGAATGGAAGAGCTGCTTTTCGCAGTAGACGGCTGCGGTGTGCCTGTCCACGCCCTTCCCATGGTCAAGCTGGCGCAGGGATATGCCAGAATGTCCAAACCTGAACTGTTGGGCGAACGCAGAGGTGCGGCTGCCCGCCGTGTCACACGGGCGATGACTGCATACCCCTATGAGGTGGCAGGCACAGGAAGACTGTGCACCTGCCTGATGAGCGCCTTTGGAGACCGGTTATTTGGCAAATCCGGAGCTGCATCTTTCTACGGGATTGGCCTGAAGGACCGCGGCATTGGCATCGCGGTCAAACTGGAGGACGGCTGCTCGGAATTTATGCCGGGTGTTGTGATGAAGGTGCTGACGGATCTTGGCGTGATTTCTCAGCAGGAGCAGGAAAAGCTCAGCGCGTGCTGGGAACCGAACATTTATAACCACCACAATCAAGTTGTGGGGCGCAAGGAGATCGATTTTTCCCTGCTGCCCGATATGTGTGAACAGGAGTGTGTTTGATTATGCTGGAACGATTGAAGAATTTAGCGATCCCTCTGCCGGAGGATATTCAGAAACAGGAAGATGCCGGTTATTTTGCTGCGGCGCAGGATCTGATCGACCGCCGTTTGGCAGGCCCTCTGCCCCATGCGCTCAGAGAGCGGTTGGAGCTTGAAAAGAACCGGCTGATCGAACTGGAGGGAGAGTATCCCTTCCCCTATGAGCAGGCATTTGAAATGCTTCAGGGCGAGATCCGGGACTTCACCAAGGAAGAGTTCGATGAGCTGATCGCAGAAAATCAGGTGGATTGGCTCTATCGGGAAGGTAAGATGTATTTTGTGCGCCATTTCCATGAGAATTTGCGCAAGGTGCAGCATCCCGTTACACAGCGCCTGATCGTGCCTGAGGACGCGCAGGCAGCCAAGATGAAGCAAGATGTTCTGAATGGGAATATGCGCTACATGAAAGAGCACGGCGGGACGGCATATTATATCCGTATCCGCTCGACGCTGAAGGTGGGCGAGAATGGGCGGATCGGCGAGCCGATCACCGTTCATCTTCCTATTCCCAACAACAGTCCGCAGGTGAAAAACTTCCGGATCCATACGCTCAGCCCAGATGCTTTTGTAGCGCCTGAGGACGCAGAGAGCCGCACGGTATGCTTCCGGAAAAATCTGGAAGCGGGAGATGAGTTTGCGGTGGAGTACAGCTTTGAGAACCACCTGACCTATGTGGACCCGGATCCGGACAAGGTCTGCGCAGAGCAGCCGTCCTTCTGCCTGGAAGAAGAGGCACCTCATATCATGTTCACCCCTCTGATCCGTGCGATGTGTCAGGAGATCGTCGGTGATGAGACCAATCCGCTTTTGAAGGCAAAACGGATCTATGAGTACGTCACCAACAGAGTGCGCTATTCTTATGTGCGCCGGTACAGTACTATCCTGAATATTCCGGAGTATGCTGCGGTCAACCAGAAGGGTGACTGCGGCGTGCAGGCAGTGCTGTTTATCACGCTGTGCCGCTGTGCCGGCGTGCCGGCCCGCTGGCAGTCCGGCCTGTTTGCTGCGCCCTATGATATTGGCGGACATGACTGGGCACAGTTTTATGTTGCACCCTACGGCTGGCTGTATGCCGACCTGTCCTTTGGCGGAAGCGCGCATCGCCTTGGAAATGAGGAACGCCGCGCGTTCTATTTTGGCAATCTGGATCCCTTCCGCATGCCGGCCAACCTGGCGTTCCAGCATGAGTTTATCCCGCCGAAGCAGTTTATGCGCAACGATCCGACTGACAATCAGTATGGTGAGTGCGAGTATAACGACCGTGCGCTGACGCTCAAGGAATACAGCTGCGAGCATACCATGGTGGATATTCATCAGATCGGCTGAGAGACGGACGGCGTTTATCCTTTTAGAACTTACACTTGAGAAGGGCGGGCAGAGAGCAGAGCATGGGAAGGGCGGGATAGCTAGCCTTCCGGCATTTGACGCGCTGCGCGCCCCTCAAGACAATTCCAATCAATTTCAAAAAAGCCGCGCAGTGAGTGCTGGGCTTGCAGCCTGTTTCCTGCGCGCGGCGGAAAGGTATGGTCGTAAGCATGAAGGTATTTATCAGTGCGGATATTGAAGGCGTAGCGGATCTGGTCTCCTTTGCCGAAGCAGGAAATGAAAATCCTCAGCTCTATACACGCGGAATGGAACAGATGAGCCGCGAGGTTGGCGCGGTGTGCCGCGGGGCAATCGCTGCGGGAGCTGAGATAGTTACAGTCAAAGATGCCCATGGAGGGGGAATGAACATCTTCCATGAGTATCTTCCTGAGCAGGCGCAGCTGATTCGCGGCGAGATGCGCAGCCCTTATTCCATGATCGGCAATATAGACGGCAGCTATGATGCCGTCATCTTTGTCGGGTATCATGACGCAGCAGGGCAGGACGGAAACCCGATGGCGCATACGATCAGCAGCAGACGCATCAGAGAAATTACCATCAATGGTGTGCCTGCCGGGGAGTTCCACCTGTTCTCCTATGCGGCAATGGGACTCGGCGTCCCAACGGCTATGATCTCCGGAGATGCGGCGATCTGCGAAAAGGCCAAAGCGGTCAACAGCCGGATTGAAGCGGTTGCGACTAAGGAGGGCGTTGCTGCGGCTGTGATCAGCCGCCATCCCAAGGCAGTGGAGCGAGAATTGGAGGAAGCAGCCAAACGGGCGCTCAGCGGAGATCTGAACCGCTATCGTTATGCGCTTCCGGAACATTTTCGGGTCACGGTGGCATACCAGAAGCATTATGATGCCGCCTATGCGTCGCATTATTTCAACACAAGACGACTGGATGCGCACACGGTGGAGTTTTGCAGCGATGACTATGAGGAAGTCCTGCGCTTTTTCCACTTTGTGCTTTGATCCCCATGAATTTATAGGCAGGAGGACATGATATGAAACCATTTCCCAAACGGCTCAAACTGGCTGATCTGCCGACCAGAATTGAAAAACTGGAGCGGTTTTCGGAACGGACCGGGCTGAATGTATATGTGAAGCGAGACGATATGTCCGGTATGGAGTGGTCAGGCAACAAGATCCGCAAATTGGAATTCTCGATCCAGGAGGCATTGGATCGGGGCGCAGATACCCTGATCACCTGCGGTGGGATCCAGTCAAATCACTGCCGTGCTACGGCAGCTGCGGCAGCGCGGCTGGGTCTGCGTTCCTGCCTGCTGCTCCGCACGGACGATCCCGACCCTCTCTTGGACGGAAACTATTTCATTGATAAGGTGCTTGGCGCCGACATACGCTTTATTTCGGCGGAGGATTATCGCAGCCGCCGGGGCGAAGTGATGGAGGAACTGGCCGGAGAATTTGAACGTCAGGGTCACAAGGCGTACATCATTCCCGAGGGTGCTTCCAACGGAATCGGCACTTTCGGCTATCTGTCCTGCATGCAGGAGATATTGCAGCAGGAGAAGGAAATGGGTGTGCAGTTCGATACGATCGTAGATGCGGTCGGTTCCGGCGGAACGCTTGCCGGCCTTGTACTGGCGAACAGGCTCTATGGGCTGAATAAGCGGATCGTGGGCATCAATGTGTGTGATGATGCAGACTTTTTCCAGCATCGTGTTTCCGATATCGTGTCGGAAGCGGCGGCCTATTTGGAGGAATCCTTGCAGGTTGCTCCGGAGGAGATCGAAATACTGGATGGCTATGTAGGCCGCGGCTATGCGCTGAGCCGTAAGGAGGAACTGGACTTTATCCGAGACTTTGCAAGAATGGAAGGGCTGGTTCTCGACCCGGTTTATACCGGAAAATGCATGTACGGCTTTGCGTGCGAAGTGGACAAGGGAAGCTTCCAAAAGAGCGGAAACGTTCTCTTCCTGCATACCGGTGGACTTTTTGGCCTGTTTCCGGTGAAGGAACAGTTTGAACTGTAAAGAAAGAGGTGAGAGCAGAATGAATTTTATTGATTTTCATGTGGATACCCTTTACCGCCTGTTTTACCGGGCAAAGGGAGAAGTCGGCGATCTGTGGAAAAATAACTGCCATATAGATCTGGAGCGGGAAATCGCCAGCGGATATACGGCGCAGCTGTTTGCCTGCTTCCTCGATTTGGCGGAAAAGCCTAAGCTGGGCAGCAGCTACGAGGATGTTCTGGGCATGATCGAGCTCTTTTACCAGCAGATATCGGCAGACAAGGAAAAAGTTGGCTTTGCGGGAAACTACGCACAGTACAAGGAAAATAAGGAACAGGGAAAGCTGTCTGCATTCCTGAGTCTGGAAGAGGGCGGCGTATTGGAGGGAGACCTCAAGCGTCTGAATGTGCTGTACGATAAGGGCGTGCGGGTGATGAACCTGACGTGGAACCACGAGAATTGCCTTGCCTATCCCCACCGTCCTGCGGAATTCCAGAATAAGGGACTCAAGCCCTTTGGCCTTGAAACCGTGCAGCGAATGGACGAGCTGGGCATGGTGGTAGATGTTTCCCACCTTTCGGACGCTGGGTTCTGGGATGTGGTCAAGCATGGAACGCGCCCCTTTATGGCGACCCACTCCAACTCCAGAGAGGTGCGGAATGTGAGCCGTAATCTGAGCGACGAGATGATCCGGGCGCTGGCAGATCGCGGCGGCATCATGGGTCTAAACTTCTATTCCGATTTTCTGTCGGACGATCCTGTTGGCAGGATCGACGATATGCTGCGCCACTGCCGCCACATCATGAATGTGGGCGGAGAGCAGGTGCTTGGACTGGGCACAGACTTTGATGGCATGGAAACGGAAATCGAGGTCAACGGTGCCGGAGAGATGCCAAAGCTGGCGCAGGCCATGGATCGAGCGGGCTTCAGCACCGATCAGATCGAGGGAATTTGCTATCGGAACGCAGAGCGTTTCTTTGCCCGCTATTGGGGCGAGAAGTGAAAATAAAAAGAAGCAGCCAAGGCCCTGAAATAGGCTTGGCTGCTTTCTCATCGCTGCGATAGGCGTTATGTGTTGAGAAATCTGCAGGAATCACAGTTGCAAGAGGGGCGTACCCTTACGCGTCAAGCTCTGCGATTGCCTCGACTTCACACAGCACACCCTTGGGGAGAGAGCGCACCGCCACGCAGGCGCGTGCGGGCTTCTGGGTGAAGTAGGTCTCGTAAACGGCATTGAACACAGCAAAATCTGCCATGTCTGCCAGATAGCAGGTTGTTTTGACGACCTTTTCCATGCTGGTGCCCGCAGCTGCTAAAATAGCAGCTACATTCTTGCAGGACTGATGTGCCTGTGCCTCAATGCCTTCCGGCACAACGCCGGTTTCGGGAACGACAGGGATCTGACCGGAGGTGAACACCGCTCTGCCCAGACAAACTGCCTGAGAGTACGGACCGATCGCGGCCGGCGCCTGAGAAGTGCTGATCTTTTTCATAAAATGATCTCCTATCCTGCCGCTGGTGCGGCGTGTTATTTCTTGTGGCAGAAGCCTCCTCACAAACGGGCACGGCGCATACTGTCATCAAGCTATCTCTACGATACCAATGAATTATTATTTAGTCAATAGTTTTTTTCTTATTCGCATTAAATTTTCTTATTTGCGTTAAATTTTGACAGCACTTTAGGTCAGTTTACAAGGAACTACACGCAGACCACGAAACGGGGGCTGCTGACAACAAATAAAGGCTGAATATCAAGCACCGGGGAAGTGCGAGATATTCAGCCTGTTTTGTTGTCCGGGGTTTCCAAAGGGGCTTGCCCCTTGGCACACGACTTTGCTTGCAAAGTGTAGTGTGTTATACGCTCTGTCGGCGTTGCTGCGAAAATGAGGTTGCCGCCGGGTCGGGCAAGGGCATTTGAAGCAGCAGGAAAACAGGGCTGTGATTGCGTGTCGTGGAGCCGCAAGCGCAGGGCTGGTTTCGTCAGCAGACAGGGCGTATATGAAAGCCCCCGTTCCTCGTCCCACGCCGGACTTCGGGACAAAATGTCCCGAACTTGTGGACACACTCACAAAAAGCAAACAGATTTTTCTCTCAAAATTGGAATGGGCGGGGAAGCCATTTTAGGGCTTTGCTATCTCCCTGATAAATGAGAAGTTAAGTTTCGTCCATATATATTTTTACCTCGATGTATTCATGATTTCTTGCATAAGCAAACGACGCTGATTTTCTGATATAGTCAAATATATTTTCGTCTAAATCTTCGTCCCATGTTGTTTCGCTGAAAATTTTATTTTCAGCGGTTGGCTTATACAAGATGACTACATGGATTTGATAAAACTCTTCATCATCATTTGAAAACTGTCGAACTAATGAAATTTGAAAAAATGGTTCTTTTGAAAAAGCAGTAAATGTTCCGGTTTCAAATAAAACCATATCTTCTTCAAGCGGTGTGCTGCACATCTGCTCAAAAACATCAACTATTTCTTCCACAGACATTTTATCCGTTATCTTATCTTCTAAAAACTTAATCAAGTTCTCCATTGATTTTCCTCCTGTAAATTCTTATTTATTGTTCTCTACTTCCGTCCCCGCTGTGGATTTGGATTTTTCAGCAAATCTGACTTATCAGTTCTTAGAAATGGGCGGGAAGCCATTTTAGGGCTTTCCCGCCTTGATTGCCCATTAGCAAAGACGGGCGGGGCTGTCAACGGCGGCGCATGAAATGCGCCGTTCATCTTGACCGTTGACTGGCTCGACTGGCTTTGCTATCTCCCAAACAAGTTATTGTTTGTTGTTTTCCCAATTATCTAAACGGGCTTGCATAGTTTCTCGCCATTCTTCACTTGGACAAGCAGTAATCAATTTTCGATACTCTTCACTTGATGGTGCTTCTATCAGATAAGACTCTACCAATTTTAGCAAATCCCACTCTACTCCATACATTCCACCTTCGGGGAAAATGTCAATCAATACGCCTACTTCTTCTCTTGTCAATGGCGTTTTTACATTGGAGAGCAATTCGTCATACATGTTGATGGTTTCTTCTGTAGGGTCATCTTTCACTGCGTCTGGCATTTGACCGAGAAGTTTCAATTTTATAATTGCCTCCTGCACCTTTACTCCCTCCAATTTTTCGTTCTCTATTTTCTCCCCCGCTGTGGGTTCGGATTTTTCAGCAAGTCCGACTTCTGTGCAATCTTTTTCAGCCACTTCTTTTCTTCCTCGGACAGCTTTTTCAAATTCAGCTTGAGCCGCTTACAGATAAACGCCAAAGACGCTTGTTCTGGGTCGCCGTCCTCGCTGGCGACTTCGTCTGCGGTCTGTAAAAAATCTTCCAGCGGGTTGTCCTCCGGGACGCTGAAAAAATCGTCCTTATGTGCTTCCCGCAGGTCAAGAGCTATCTTGTTTATATCCTGCTGTATCACATAGCGGCAAAAACTGTCATCATCAATATGGGCGGCGATAAGCTGTCTTAACTGCGGGTCGGACAAGCCGGGATTGTGCTGCTTCATAATGGTTGCGCTCATAATATCCACAATGGCATTTGCGCTCTGTACCTGCTTGACTGCCGTTCCGTTCACATAGATTTCAAGGTCAGCCATTAGCCGGGGGAAATCCGGGTGTACCGCCAGCTCACACAAGAGGGAAGTATCCACCCGCCCACTTTTCAATAGTTCAATCATATCATCACTCAAACGCAGGTCTGCAAGATCGGCGTTTGGGTGATTTCTTGTTTGGGACAGCCCCAGCAGATAATCGGCAGTCACGCCGTAAAACTTCGCCAGCTTGATAATGGCATAGTGGCTGATGTCCTTGAAGTCCTTTGCTTCATAACTGCCCAGTGCAGACTTGGAGAGATTTACCTGTTCCTCAAGCTGCTCCAGCGTCAGCCCACGCTCCACACGCAGGTCTTTCAATCGTTCTTGTATGGATAGTTCCATGCTCCCCCTCCTTGTCTGCTTGATAGTCAAAAATATTTCTAATTTTCTCGCAGATAATTCACTGATATTGTCAACTGCTCATTTTACTCGGTAGCACAAAGCTCATTCATTTTTGGAATCAGTAATTTATCCATCCACTGACAAACAATCTCAAAGGTATTATCAATTTTTTCTTCATTTCCTATGTCAAGATATATTTCATTGTCTCTTAAACTGTAAAACAGCGGTTGTGTGTTGAGGTCTGGTTTGGCATAACCATAAGGGTCGTATGGACGAGTGTTGATTATATAGCAAACCTCTATACTTATGCTATCCTTTGTGTTCCCGCCGAATGAGGAAAACGCAATCATATAGGTGAAATTTTTACTGTGCCTCGTAAGTGTTTTGTCAGATTTTTTATACTTAAAGCCTAAATGTCCGTACTTTCCTTGCAACTTGTTTCCAAGTATTTGCATTGCTTCGTTAAAGTTCATTGTGCCTCCTCCATTTTTCCATCGTGAAAATGAATATATCTTTTCAAATATCCATTTATAAAGGCTTTCCTATCTCCTATTTATCACTCATTATTTCTATTCTACCACAATTCCGAGAGCGTGGAAATAGAAAGTTTTCCGGGCTGATTTCCGACTTTATGGATATACGGGGCGGGCGGTCATTTAGGTGTAGACTTAGGGTAGTTCATCGATGAGCTGCACCTTGAAAACAGAATGACCGTTCGAAAAGGAATACCTCTCCTGGAGAAGTAGCGCATTTGCGTACCAAAGGAGGAACACGCCGCAGGAATGGGGCAGGAAGCCTTTTTGGGGAGAACGGCAACAGAAAAATGGAGGGAACACATGAGAGAGAACCCATATAAACGACTGCCGCCCATAGAGCGCAAACCGGACGGCTCCCTCTACCGTATGACGCCGGCGCAGCGGAAACAGGCAAACAGCCTGATACGCCGGGAGTGCTGCTGTTGTGAGGGCGGCAACTGCATTTCCCTTGACGATGGGGACACCTGCACCTGCCCGCAGACGGTTTCTTTCTCGGTCTGC
>OGKS01000401.1_pt1 | contig 24645 bp, 21 predicted proteins | sample 1572491 | NCBI WGS metagenome assembly OGKS01 (sample SAMEA2582153, study PRJEB24529) | metagenome | biome: Human gut stool | place: China | collected 2011
AATCCCAGCATCCGGTGCTGCTTACCCGGCACTTCTGGAACAACCGTGCCCTGTTGGGTGCCTTTGCCATCGGCGCGCTGCTGTTGGGGCTGGTGCTGCTGGTTCCCGCGCTGGAACCGCTGTTCGCCGTGGCTCCCCTGTCCATTGGGATGGTGGGCGCCATTGTGGGACTTGCCTTCGGCTCCATGGTGGTCATCCAGCTTTTGAAGCTGCTGCGGCGGTAAGGCCGCAGGCATTGTGCGGTAAACAGAATCATGCCAAAAAATTTACCGTTTCTTGATGGAAATCCGATTCCTTGCATGATACAGTAAAAGAAGATGGAATATTAACAAGAAGGGCAGGAGGAACAACATGGAGACTCCCATCAATTTTAACGAGAAAAAAGGCTTCATCTGCGATATGGACGGCGTCATCTACCACGGCAACCGCATTCTGCCGGGGGTGGCGGAGTTCATTCAGTGGCTGCATGATGAGGACAAGGAATATCTCTTTCTTACCAACAACAGCGGCTATACGCCCCGGGAGCTGAACCAGAAGCTGGCCCGCATGGGCCTTGATGTGCCGGAGGAGCACTTCTATACCAGCGCACTGGCCACCGCCGCCTTCCTGCGGGAGCAGGCACCGGGCTGCTCCGTGTTTGCCATCGGCGAGGCGGGACTGCTCAACGCCCTCTATGACGCAGGCATCACCATGAACGATGTGAACCCCGACTATGTGGTGGTAGGCGAGGGGCGCAGCTATTCGCTTGACACCCTCACGAAAGCCACAAATCTGGTGATGCAGGGGGCCAAGCTCATCGGTGCCAACTCCGATGTCTCCGGCCCCATTGAAAACGGCATCGCCCCTGCCTGCCGTGCCCTCATCGCACCTATTGAGATGGCAACGGGCAAGCAGGCCTACTTCTGCGGCAAGCCCAATCCGCTGATGATGCGCACGGGGCTCAAAAAGCTCAACTGCCACTCCGGCGAAGCTGTCATGGTGGGCGATCGCATGGACACCGACGTGATCTCCGGCATGGAGAGCGGTATGTCCACGGTGCTGGTGCTCTCGGGCGTTTCCACGCGCGAGACGATCAAGACCTACGCCTACCGCCCGAGCATGGTGCTGGATGGCGTGGGCGACATCGTGGCTCTTGCCCGCGGGGAAAAGAGCGAAGAATAACAGGCAAAAAGGAAAGCGCCGCTGCAAATGCAGCGGCGCTTTTTGAGTTGTATTTTGCGGAGGGATTCAGCCCTCGTCGCGTGCGCGAAGACCGGCGACGGACGAGATCGGCAGCGAGAAGCAGATCGCACCCGCCTTGGTGCAGGGACCGGCCTGCTCATTGATCGAGCGCATGATGGCGGCCTTTTCGTCCTTGTGGGCAATGATGTAGATCATATCCTTTTCGTCGGCAAGGCTGACGCTGAAGAATTTTTCCCCGCGCGTGCCGCCCGTGCCCTTGGCGTGCAGCACCGTGCCGCCGCCTGCGCCTGCGGCGCGCGCTGCGTCCATGACGAAGTCGGAATAGCCTTCATTCAAAATGACGGTGATGAGTTCGTGTTCAAAATTCATATTCGGCGCTCCTCCTGTCTTGAGATCGTCGGTGAGATAGGCGAACGTTTTGCCGCCGGCCACGCTCTTGAGCGGAATGGTCAGCATGACGCCGTTGCCCGGAATGTCGATAAAGAGCTTGCGCTTGGCAGATCGGATCAGGGACTCGGCCTCCTGCGCGCTGCCCACGGCGCCGATGACGCACTTTTCCGTCGCGTCCAGCCCGTAGATGGCAAGATGCTCGCTTTTGGCCGTGCCGCGCGCGGGCATGCTGAGAATGAGGCGCAGCCCCGAGGCGCGGTAGAGCGATCCCATCGCCTCGCCGCGGTCGTGATCCGTGATGGCAATGATATAATAAAGATCCATGTCAGCAGGCCTCCCAGAGTTCGATGATCTCGTTGTCGCCAAAATCGGGCAGCTGCGGCTCCTGTGCGGCATGCTTGGATTTGACGACGTAGATCGCTCCCATCACCTGCACGGTGATGAGCGGCATCATCGCAACGAGTGCGACAAGGCCGAAGGCATCGGTCATCACATTGCCGCCGAGCGCTTCGCACACGCCGGTCGCAAACGGCAGCATGAAGGTAGCCGTCAGCGGGCCGGAGGCGACGCCGCCGGAGTCAAACGCGATGGCCGTGAACGTGCGCGGCACAAAAAAGCTCAATGCGAGCGCGACCAAATAACCGGGAACGAGGAAATACATGATCGAGATGCCCGTGATGACGCGCAGCATCGCAAGGCCGCCCGCGGCAGAGACCGCGATCGACAGGCTCATGCCCATCGCCTTGGCGGAGATCGCGCCTGCGCTCAGCTCCTCGACCTGCTTGTTGAGCGTATGCACCGCAGGCTCCGCGTTGATGATGAACCAGCCCATCAGCATCGCAAGCGGGGCGAGCAGGTAGACCTTCCACCCCTCTGCCAGCGCCGCGCCGAGCGCGTAGCCGAGCGGAGAGAAGCCGACATTTACGCCCGTGAGGAACAGCACCAGGCCGAAGTATGTATAGAGGATACCGATGAGAATGCGCAAAAACGGGAGCTTGCGCAGCTTGAGAGAAACGACCTGAAAGATGAGAAAGAAGATGAAGATCGGCAGCAGCGCCATCGTCACTTCCCATAAATATTCCGGCAGCGCGTGCAGGTAATCCTGCCCAAGCTCCACCGTGGTGGAGACGCTGGAAACGACGCTGCCTTCCCCCTGCGCGGGCTGCGTTTTGTAGATCGCGCCGAGCAGCAGCACGGAGAGAATGGGGCCGATGGAGCAAAGACCCACAAGACCGAAGCTGTCCGCCTTGGCGTTTTCATCGCTTCGAATGGACGCAACGCCGACACCGAGCGCCATGATGAACGGCACGGTCATCGGTCCCGTCGTCACGCCGCCGGAGTCGAACGCGACGGAGAGAATGCTCGGCTCCGACAAAAACGCCGCGGCAAAGACGATGGCATAGAATACGATGAGCATCGTGCGCAGGGAAATGGAAAACAGGATACGCACCATGCACAGCATCAGGAAAAAGCCGACGCCGACAGAGACCGTCAGGATCAGAACCTTGGTGTCGATCTCCGGCACGTTGCCTGCGAGCACCTGAAGGTCAGGCTCGGCCACCGTGATGGCAACGCCGAGGGCGAAGCTGATGACCAGGACAAGTCCCAGCTTGCGCGATTTTGTCATTTTAGAGCCCATGTAGTTACCGATGCGGGTCATCGACATGTCAGCGCCCAATGTGAACAGTCCCATGCCAAGGATCAGCATGGCTGTGGCCAGAATAAACGAGAGCATCAGTCCCGCGTCGACCGGCACGAGCACAAAGCTGATCGCCATGACGATCAGGCTGATGGGCAGGACGGAAGCGGTGGCTTCTTTCAGTTTTTCAAATAAGATCTGCTTCTGGTACAAAACCTCACTCCTTTGATATTTTTCAATAATTCCAAAATTATCATAGCATATATTCACTGAAATGAACAGAGGAAGAAAGTAAAAGATCTGTTAAGTTTGTTCTTCCAGCGCGGACGAAAACAGGCAGGATGACCGCGTCATCCTGCCTGCTTTTCGTGATCCTACTACGCTGTGTGCGCGCAGCCGCGCTCGAGCGAGCGACGGATATTGCCGTCGAGCATGTCACCGAGATCGGCGAGGAATGCGTCCGGCTCGCCCTTCATGCCGTTTGCGAGCCACTCGATCGAAAGACCCGCGAGCGCCGCCGTGTAGAAGCGAGCCAGCGCGACGACCTTGCTCTCGCTGACGTCAAGCCCCTCGGCCTCCTTGCGCACGTAGGCAAGCATTGCCGTCAGGATGGTTTTGTGGTAGTACCGCTCCAGAATGTCGCGGTGAGCGGAGGAATGCAGGTGCTGGATCATGCGCTTGTTCTCTGCGGTGAACGCTGTGGCGGCAAGGAAGGCCTTCTGCCACGATTCGTAGCTGTTCGCGCTTTCGGAAAGCCGCTCGATCTCTGTTTCAAACACATCTTCGGCCAGAGCGTAAATATCAGTGTAATAATAGTAAAAGGTATTCCGCGTGACCTCGCTTCTCTCCGCAATGTCGCGGACGGAGATCTTGTCAAAGGGACGCTCTGCCAGGAGCTCGATGAAGCTGCGGCGGATGGCGTTTTTGGTGCGCAGGGCCATAGGTGGATTCCTCTCTTTCTGATTTGGTGTGAAATCATTATATCCGATGCGGAAAAAACTTGCAAGGGACAAAAAACTGAATTTTTAACGGAATCTAAACATCAAAGAGCGGCTTTTGTGCCGGAAACTTGGTCAGCGCGCCGAGAGTGTGAAAACTTTGTGCGCTATGCGCACTTTGCCACTTTTTCATTTTTTGCATTGCGGATATGATCAAGAATGCTCAATACTGAAAAAATAGCTCATTCCCCAAAAAGAACGAGCGGAGAGGAAGCGACGAAGATGAAGACCTACTTTACCTCTGAGTCCGTCACGTGCGGACATCCCGATAAAGTCTGCGACCAGATCGCCGACGCGGTGCTGGACGAGATCCTTGCTCACGATCCGGACGCGCATGTTGCCTGCGAGGTGACGGCCTGCACCGATGAAGTCCATCTGATGGGAGAGATCACTTCGACCTTCACGCCGGACTATGAGGCCATTGCTCGCAGGGTGATCGGAGAGATCGGCTACACCTTGCCCGGTGTTGGCTTTGATGCTGAGACCGTACGTGTGCGAGTCAGCGTTCATACTCAGTCGCCGGATATTGCGCGCGGCGTGGACCGCGGCGCGCCGGAAGAGGCGGGGGCCGGCGATCAGGGCATGATGTTCGGCTATGCCTGCCGCGAAACGGACGCGCTGATGCCGCTGCCCATTACGCTTGCAAACCGCCTGACGAAAAGGCTCGAGCAGGTGCGGCGCGAAAAAAGCATTCCCTATCTTCTGCCGGACGGTAAGGCGCAGGTCAGCGTCGAGTACGAAGGGGGCTGTCCCAAGCGCATTTCGGCCGTGGTGGTTTCCGCACAGCACAGCGCGGAGGGAAAGATCGACGCGCTGCGCGACGCGATCTTAGAGCAGGTGATCTTTCCTGTGCTGCCGCCGGAATTGCTCGATGAGCACACGGAGTATTTCATCAATCCGACGGGACGCTTTGTCGTCGGCGGCCCCGCGGGCGACAGCGGACTTACCGGCCGCAAGATCATTGCCGATACATACGGCGGTGCGGCGCGCCACGGCGGCGGAGCCTTTTCGGGCAAGGATCCGAGTAAGGTCGACCGCACGGGCGCCTATATGGCGCGCTATCTTGCCAAGAACATCGTGGCTGCGGAACTGGCCGAGCGCTGCGAGATCGAACTTGCCTATGCGATCGGCCTTGCAGACCCGGTGAGCGTGATGGTCGAAACTTTCGGCACCGGGCGCGTGAGCGACGAGGCACTTGCCGACTGGCTGATGAAAAATGTCGATATGCGCCCCGGCGGGATCACCGCGCGCTTTGAATTGCGCCGCCCGATCTACCGCCGCGTTTCCTGCGGCGGACACTTCGGCGAAAATGCTGCGAGCCTGCCGTGGGAGTGGACGGATCTTGCCGAAGTACTGCAAAAGGAGATCTTATCATAAACTTACACTGCGGATGCAGGAGGGGAACGGCAGTGAAAAGAAAACGGAGGAACACCTATCTTGTCAGCGCGCTTACGCTGGCACTGGTTTTTGCGCTCGTGATCCTCATTTTCCGTGACGCGCTGCCCGGCATCGGGAAAAACCTGCGCGCCGTACCGCTCTGGGGCGTTCTGCTCCTGCTTGTGCTCGGCTTTGCCTACGAGGCGATGGAATCTGCGGTGTGCCTTGTCATCATTCACCACAAAAAGCCGGACTGCACCTTGGCTGACGCGCTGCGCGTCACGTTTCTCGGCGTGTTCGGCAACATTGCGACGATGGGCGCAGGGACGCTGCCCATGCAAAGCTATTGCCTTTACAGACGCGGGCTGGACGCGGGCAGCGGACTCGGCATCATGGCGAGCGAATACGTGCTGCACAAGATCTCGGTACTGCTCTATGCAACGGCTGCGCTGCTGCTCGGCGGAGAATGGCTGCGTGGGGGCGCCAACGGCCTTGCCCGTTATATCCTCATCGGCTATGCCATCGGCGCACTCATCGTGCTGGCGCTCACGCTGATTTATACCTGGGATCGGGTGCTTGCGCTTGTGCTGCGGCTGCTTGACGGGCTGCTGCACAAGCCGAAGTGGGCGGCGCGCCGCAAAAAATGGGCGGGGAGCCTTACCCAACTCAACCGGGAGGCGAAGAAAGTGCTGCTCGTCCCGTCGCTTGCCGTCAAAGGCATTGCGGTGAGCCTTGCCAAGCTCTTTGTGCTCTATACGATCCCCTATGCTGCGCTGAGACTGCTCGGCTGTACGGCGCTCACCTTTGGGCAGGCGCAGCTGCTTGCCGCGCTGATGCTGCTCATCACAAATGCCATGCCGAACGTTGCGGGCGTGGGGCCGATGGAGTTTGCCTTTCTGCTGCTTTTTGCCCCATGGTCGGATACCACGGTGGCCTCGTCCGCGCTGGTGCTATACCGCGTGGCGACCTATTTCTTCCCGTTTCTGCTGAGTGTGATCGTTTTCCTCTGCGAGGAAAACCGCTCGCTCAAAGGTTTTGACGCGCAAAGCGCTGAATGAAAAATGATGAGGGGGATATTCTCTTTCGAAGAGAATATCCCCCTTACTTTTTTGCGCTTTTTGCAAAGGTGTGAGCGCGGCGTGTCAGCTTTGCTGCTCGGCCTTGCCGCTTTCCGGCACGAGGTGGACGTTCAGATGGTCGTAGGTCATCTCCACGCCGTGCTTGTCGAAGGCATCGCGCAGCGCCTCGTTGAGCGTGTAGTAGGCGTTCCAGTAATCCTCTACCGATGTCCAGCAGCGCACGGCGTACTCAATGGAGCTTGCGCCGTAAGAGGTGAGGTAGACCTCCGGCGCGGGATCGGACAGGACGCCGGGAACCGTGCGCACCGCGTCCATGCACGCAGCCTTGACGGTATCGGTCGGCGCATCGTAGGACGCGGTCACGGTGCGCACCACGCGGCGGCGGCCGAGCGTTGTATAATTGATGATCTTAGAGCTGGAAAGCGCGCGGTTGGGCTGGAGCACGATCTGCCCGTCGGCGGTCTCAAGCTTGGTATGGTTGAGCGAAATCTCGCGCACTGTGCCGACCGTGCCGCCTGCTTCGATCGTATCACCGATACCGAACGGGTGCGATGAGAGGATCACAAGCCCGCCGGCTACGTTGCCGAGAATATCCTCTGCCGCGAGCGTGACGCCCAAAGTCAGCACCGACATGATCGCCGTGAGGGAGGCGGTGTTGATGCCGAGCGATTCTGCCGTGATGATGGCGGTCAGAACATACAAAAGAACCTTGAGGCAGGAGAGAATGATCTTTTGCAGCCGGTCGCTGATGCGGCTTGCGCGGGAAAGCAGGCGCGAGAACAGCTTCATGACAAGACGCACGACCACAAGGCAGACAAGCAGTGTCAAGATCGCCGAGAGAATGTTGGCAATGCTGTATCCGCCAATTGAGTGCGAAATGATTTCCGAGAGTTCTTTCATGGCATTTCAGCCCCTTTCTATGTAATGGGTAGTATAACAGCGCCGCCTCACCTTTGTAAAGGGCGAGGAAAAGATCGGCCGACTTTTCAGCAGTTATGCGGTTGAGAAATCGGTGGGAAAAGCGTATCATGCGATCAGATTATTTTGAGAAAAAGGAAGTGTTCATATGCGCCCTGATGCGCTCATCGATTTACACTGCGATACGCTGACCGACGATATGTATACGGATTCATCAACCCCTGACACACTTGACGATCCTGCGCGCACACTGTCGCTGACGAGCATTCTGAGGAAGGCCTGTTGGGTGCAGATTTCCGCGGGAGAACCTTTGCTGAATGAAAAAATATGACAAAATTTTGTGCTTGCCTGTTGAAAAAGGAAGAAGCAAAGCTTATTATAGAAAACGTCTATTTATAAGATGGATATTTTGGCAAGCAGTGAAAGGAGAAAACAGCAGTGTCAAGACTTGATATTATGACGCCCTCCCACGCGCAGACCGTTATTGACGGGCTGTACCGCGATGTGGAGCGGCGTATTGCCGCAAGCCCTCCGGGTCTTTGTCCGGTGGATCTTGCCAAGAGCTTTCTGGATCTTTGCCATGCGCAGACCTGCGGCAAGTGCGTTCCCTGCCGCATCGGTCTCGGCCAGCTCTCGGAGCTGATGGAACTGGTGCTTGAGGGCAAGGCGACGATGGAGACCATTTCGGTCATCGAGCGTCTGGCGCATGTGATCGTCAACAGCGCCGACTGCGCCATCGGCCGCGACGCGGCGCGACTGGTGCTCGACGGTGTACAGGGCTTCCGCGACGACTATGAAGAGCATATCCTGCGCCACCGCTGTCTCGGCGGCATGCGCGAGAGCGTGCCCTGCGTGGCGCTGTGTCCTGCGGGCGTGGATATTCCGGGCTATCTTGTGCTGATCAAATACGGCCGCTATGCAGACGCTGTGCGCCTCATTCGAAAGGACAATCCCTTTCCCTCGGCCTGCGCTTACATCTGCGAGCATCCCTGCGAGGCGCGCTGCCGCCGCAACATGATCGACGACGCGGTCAATATCCGCGGCCTCAAGCGCTATGCGGTGGATAATGCGGGCTATGTGCCGCACCCCGATTGCGCTGAGCCGACGGGCAAGAAGGTCGCCGTCATCGGCGGCGGCCCAAGCGGTCTGTCGGCTGCGTATTATCTTGCGCTGATGGGACATAAGGTCACCGTGTATGAAAAGCTCGCGAAGCTCGGCGGTATGCTGCGCTACGGCATTCCGTCCTACCGCCTGCCGCGCGAGGTACTCGATGCGGAGATCGCCTCCATGCTGTCGATCGGCATTGATGTGCATGTCAATGTCGATGTTGGCAACGATGTGACCTTTGACGAGCTGCGCCAGCAGAACGACGCGCTCTACATCGCGCTCGGCGCGCACACGGATAAAAAGACCGGCATCGAGGGCGAGGACGCCGAAGGCGTCATCTCCGCGGTCGAGATGCTGCGCGAGATCGGCGACGATCACATGCCGGACTTCCGCAATAAAGATATTGTCGTCATCGGCGGCGGCAACGTGGCAATGGACGTCTGCCGCAGCGCGGTGAGACTGGGCGCGCGCAAGGTGAGCTGTGTCTACCGCCGCCGTCAGGAGGATATGACGGCGCTTCCCGAGGAAGTGGAGGGCGCCGTTGCCGAGGGCGTGGAGCTTGTAACGCTTCAGGCGCCTGTGCGCATCGAGACGGACGCGAACGGCCATGCGACCGCATTGTGGACGCAGCCGCAGATCATCGGTGAGATGGACAAGAAGGGCCGTCCCGCGCCCGAAAAGGCCAAGCGCAGCGAAAAGCGCATCGCGGCAGACGTTGTCGTTGTTGCCATCGGTCAGGGCGTGGAGACGCATGGCTTTGAGCAGACGAAGATCGCCATCAAGCGCGGCGCGTTTGTCACCGAGGCGAGCGGGCAGATCGACAATATGGACGGCGTTTTTGCCGGCGGCGACTGTGTCACCGGCCCCGCGACCGTCATTCGCGCCATCGCGGCCGGCAAAGTCGCCGCGGCGAACATCGACGAATATCTCGGCTTCCACCATGAGATCGACCCCGGTGTGGTCGTGCCGACGCCGCGGCTGAACAACAAGCCGCCCCACGGCCGCATCGACACCACCGAGCGCGAGGCAGGCGAGCGCAAGCACGACTTCAAGTGCATCGAGTGCGGGCTGACGGATGAAGAGGCCTACAATGAGGCGTCGCGCTGCCTGCGCTGCGACCACTTCGGCTACGGAATTTTCCGCGGAGGGAGGAAGGGCAAATGGTAAGAAATGTTACGCTGACCATCGACCGCAAGAGCGTTACGGTGCCCGAGAATACCACGATCCTCGAGGCGGCGCGCTCGGTCAACATCAATATCCCCACGCTCTGCTACTTAAAGGACATCAACGAGATCGGCGCATGCCGCATCTGCTGCGTGGAGGTAGAGGGCATGGAACGCCTGGTACCTGCGTGCGACAACGTGGTGGCAGACGGCATGGTCGTTTTTACCAACAGCGCCAAGGCGCGCGAGGCGCGGCGCATGAACCTGCGCCTGCTCCTTTCGCACCACGAGACATCCTGCACCAACTGCACGAGAAGCGGCAACTGCACGCTTCAGCAGTTGGCGAACGACTTCAACATGCGCGGCACGCACTTCCCCAAAAAGCTGCGGCACGAGGCGCTGGATTATTCCACGCCCCTCATCCGCGAGAACGACAAGTGTGTGCAGTGCCTGCGCTGCATTCAGGTGTGCGAGAAGATACAGAGCGTAAAGATCTGGGATCTTCTCGGTACGGGCTCGCGCACGGTGGTGGACGCATCGTACAACCGCCGTATTCAGGATACCGAATGTACCTACTGCGGCCAGTGTATCACCCACTGCCCGACGGCGGCGCTGCGCGAGCGCGACGACACGGGTCTTGTCTTCGACGCGATCGACGATCCGAACGTCATCACCGTGGCGCAGGTCGCGCCCGCGGTGCGCGCGGCCTGGGCGGAGCAGTTCAGCCTTGCAAGCGACTTTGCAACGCCGAAGCGCATGGTCGCGGCGCTGCGCGAGCTGGGCTTTGACTATGTGTTCGACACGGATTTTGCCGCCGACCTCACCATCATGGAAGAGGGCAGCGAGTTTATCGAGCGCTTCACGCATAAAGAGCAGTACCAGTGGCCGATGTTCACCTCCTGCTGCCCCGGCTGGGTGCGGTTCGTGAAGTCGCAGTATCCCGAGCTGACGGGCAACCTCTCCACGGCGAAGTCACCCCAGCAGATGCTCGGCGCCGTTGCGAAGAGCTATTTTGCCGAAAAGGCCGGCATCGACGCAAAGCGTCTGTTCGTTGTCTCCGTCATGCCTTGCGTGGCGAAAAAGAGCGAATGCGAGCTGCCCACGATGAAAAACGACGCGGGCGACCCGGAGGTCGATGTGAGCATCACAACGCGCGAGCTCAATATCATGATGCGCGCGAACCACATCGAGCCGAAGTATCTGCCCGAGGAGGAGTTTGACAGCCCGCTCGGCTCGGCTACCGGCGCGGCGGTCGTCTTCGGTGCGACCGGCGGCGTGATGGACGCGGCGCTGCGCTCGGCGTACTTCTTCGTCACGGGCAAGAATCCCGATCCTGACGCTTTCACCGCGGTACGCGGCATGGGCGGGTGGAAGGAAGCAACGTTCAATATCCCCGGTGCAGGGGACGTACACGTTGCGGTCGTCAGCTCGCTCGGAAACGCGAGAAAGCTCATCGAGGCGGTCAGACGCGGCGAAGTGAGCTACGACTTTGTTGAAGTTATGGCCTGTCCCGGCGGCTGCGCCGGCGGCGGCGGTCAGCCCATTCACGACGGCGTGGAGCTGGCGGAGGATCGCGGCAGCGTTCTCTGGCGGCTCGATCAGGACGAGCTGCTGCGCTTCTCGCACGAGAATCCGGACGTCAAGGCGCTCTATCGCGACTATCTTGGCTCTCCGCTTGGCGAAAAGTCGCACCACCTGCTGCACACCGATCATTTTGCCTGGGAAATGCCGCCCAAGGCGCTGTAAAACGACAAAAAAGTATCCCGTATGCTTTGGCATACGGGATACTTTTTGTGTTGCAAAAGGTTTATTGCTTGGTTCCGTAGCGCAAGATGACATTCACGAGCGCGCGGAAAGCGTCCTCGGCGTCGCTGTCAAGAACGTAGGCAACGCTGCGCGATGCGTCATCATAGAGAACGGAACCGTCTGCAAAGAGATAGAGATCATGGTCGCGGCCATTTGCGCGGAACCAGATGGAAACATAGTTGTCTTGCGCACGGATCCCGCTGACCGGCGCGGTCGGCAGACGGAAGCGGCGGTGCGCGGAAATGCCGCTCAGCGCATCGAGCAGAGCCTGTCCCGCTTCGCTGTCAGGCTCGGCGGTATAGTCGCACACGCCGCTCGTTTCACCGTTTTCGGTCGGAACGGTGGCGGCGAGGGAGAAAATCGCACGAATCGGCGGCTCGATCTCGTCCGTGTGCAGCAGCTCGCCGAGCGGCTGCGGGCGGCTCAGGAACAGCGCGGCGGCGAGCAGCACTGCGGCAATGCCGGCGGTGATGAGCAGGGCCTTCTTTTTCTTGTCCATGGGTGGGGCTCCTTTCCAATATCAAACTTGCTTTTACCGTCCAACAGGGGAGAGGGGGATCGCTTTCCAACAGTTTACCTGATAGAGAGCTTCTTGGCAAGCCCTTCCTCGGGCGTGACATAGAGCGTGCGGTAGTTGTCGTAGGTCACCATGCCCGGGCGCGCGCCCGCAGGCTTTTTGACGAATTTCACCGGGCAGTAGTCGACCGGCACACCGCTGCTCTCCTTCGCCTGCGAGAAGTAGGCCGCGAGCATCGCCGCCTCGCGCAGATCCTCGTCGCCCGGCGCCAGCCCCGCGCAGCGCAGGATAACGTGCGAGCCATGGATATGCTGGGTGTGGAACCAGTAGTCGCGCTTGTCGGACTTTTTGGTGAGCTGATCGTTCTGCACATTGCTGCGGCCAACGAGAACCTCGAACCCGCCCGACGTTTTGAACGTGCGCGGCGCGAAGGCGCGCTTCTGCTCTTTTTTGCCGGAGGATTTTTTGAGGTAGTTCGTCTCCTGCAATTCACGGCGGATCTCCGCAAACTCCTGCTCGGTCTCCGCCTGTGAAAGCTCCTGCAAGACGCTCTCTAAGTACGCCCGCTCGTTTTCCGCCTTCTCGATCTGCTCGCGCAGGTGAAATTCGGCGGTTTTGAGCTTGTTGTACTGCTTGTAGTTCTTCGCGGCGTTCTGCTGCGGGGTGAGCAGCGGGTCGAGCGGGATGTCGATGAGCGGGCAGCCGTCCTCGTAGTAGTTCTCGGCTTGCAGGACGCGCTCTCCGCCCTTCATGCGGTAGAGGTTCGCGGTGATGAGATCGCCGCGCAGGCGGAATTCATCGCGCTTTTGCGTGGCAGCATAGTCGCGCTTCAGATTCTCACTCTTGCGCGCCATGCGGTCGCGCGCAACGCTTGCCGCGTGCGTCAGCTCGCGGCCGCGACGGGCGGAAAGCTCCTGCCGCTCGCGCGCGTCGTAGAATTCGTCGAGCAACGATGAAAAGTCCTCGCGCGTTTCCACCTGTGTCTCCGCGCCGTACTGCGCGATGAGACGGTAGGTGAAGTCCACGGGCTTGCCGTCGCGGTAGAGGATAACGGGCGTGTAACGGTCTTCCTTGATGGCGCTTGCGGTATCGGCAAATTCCTGCGCCAGCGTCTCGCGCTGTGCGCCGTTCAGTGCGCCGAAGCGCACATCGGTCGCGCCGCCCGCGCGGAAGGCAAGCTCACGCGCGATGAGCGGCGAAATGCCGGTATAATGGTCAAGCACCCACTTGTCGACGGCCGCTTCCTCCTCGCCGCCACGCCGTGCGAGGGCGATGGAGTCATTCTCCTGTGTGAGGAGGGAGAGCTTGTCGAGCGGCGTCGGCAAACGGTAGAAAAGGCCGGGCAGCAGCTGGCGCGCGGCGGAAAGGTCTGCGTCCACGCGGCGCAGGCATTCGACGATGCGTCCCTGCGCATCGAGCAGTACAAGGTTCGACCGCCGCCCCATGCACTCGAGCACGAGCTGCTTCTGGCTGATCTCACCAAATTCGTCTGTGCACTGGAGCGTCAGGATGACCATGCGCTCGAGATCCGGCTGTTCGATCGCAAGCACGCGCGCGCCGACCAGGTGCTTTCTCAGCAGCATGCAGAACATCGGCGGCTGGGCGGGGTTGTCGCGCAGAATATTGGTAAGCTGAATGCGCGGCTGGTTTGCCCCCGCATTGAGCAGCAGTCGCAAATTGCCGCGCAGCAGCAGAACAATCTGGTCGCGCACGGGCTGCTGCACCTTGTCGATGCGCGCGCCGATGAGCTTGGGGCGCAGCTCGTTCAAAACTGCCCGCAGGCAGATCGCGTCAAGTGGCATCGTCGTCCTCCATCATCAGGTTGAAAAGCTCGTTGATGCGCGTGTGATCGTCGCGCAGGTACAGCCAGCCGAAGAGTGCTTCGAGGCCCGTGGCCTTCTGATAGTCGGCGCGGTCGGCGTGGTGGGGAACAGAGTGGACATTCGCGTTGCGCCCGCGGCGGAACACAGAGGCCTCTTCCTCCGTCAAAAGGGGAAGGAGCTTTTCTGCAAAGCGCGCCTGCTGCGGCGCGCAGACAAGCTCCACCGTTGCGCGGTGAAGACCCTTGCCCGTTGCCTTGCCGTGCACGCACAGGTAGGTGCGCACGAGCAGCTCATACACCGCGTCGCCCAGGTGGGCAAGGCCGATGGAGCTGATGGCGCGGATGGCGTCGTCGTTCATTTTGGCTTGTGTATAATCGTACATAAAAACTCCTGCTGATCAAAAGTGCATACATTGTATATCCTTCCCGTGTTTCTGTCAATCGGCGGGCGCGGCGGCGCGGGAAAAGCGTTGCGCTTTTTTGAAAAAACGATATAATGGCAGAGAAGAAAAAACACTGAGATGCAAGGGGGACTCCCAATGAAAAAAATACGATCCGCGCTGCTTGCGGTGCTGCTGCTCCTGACGCTTTCCTCCTGCGGCGAAGCAGGGGAGGGCGATGAGACCACCGGCTATGACGATTCGCTGATCAGGGAGCTTTACAGCGAGGAAGGGGAGTATACGGACGGCGAGGGCAATACCGTCGCCTACCGCTACCATGTGCCGCAGCTTGTGTCGGAAACGGCGGTCGCCGCCGCGCTCAACGCCGAGATCGCTGACCGCTTCGGCGCGCTTGCGCAGGAACAGAAAAACATGATGGTCTCGCACGCCTCGCTCGTCTGTCCGTCGATCGGTTGGCAGAGCTATTGGAACGGCAGCCTTCTCTGCCTGACGGTGCGCGCGGAGATGGACGGTGATGTCAGCACGACAGAGACGTACAGCTATGATTTCTTTGGCGGCAAGCGGCTTATGAGCGAAGACCTGCTTGCGCGCTGCGGCCTTTCCGCGCAGGAGTTTGTCACGGCGGCACGGCGTACCGCGGCGAACTATTTTGACGAAACCTACCGCGACGCGCTCGGCGGCAGCACGGGCGGCGCGGATTTTATCGCGTCCTACGTCGAGCGGCGCGCATGGACGCTTTCGGATGAGAACATCAACACGGCGATGCGGCTCTATTTGAACGACGGTGCGCTGCACATGATCGTTCCCATCGGCTCGTTCGCCGGTGCGGAGAGTGACGAGAGTGACCTTGCGCTTGACCTCACCGCGCACGAGACGGTCGAAAAGACGGCGGAGGAGAGCTTTGTGCGAGCGGCGCTCTCCGGAGGAAATTTGACGGTCAGCTTTGAAAAGACTGCGGATTCCGCGTGGTACGCGGAAAACTTCCGCTTTGACTATGAGACCCTTTACCCCGTGGAGGGACTGTATTCCGACTACACGGACGTTTTTGTCGGTTCGGTGGGGCAGGGGTATTTCCCCTACATCTTCCTGCTGACGAGCGAGGGTGCGGTGGAGTATGTCAACCTGCTCGAAGGGCTGACGGCGGGCTTCCTCTGTGACGGCGGGCCGCTCGGCGGCGTGAAGAATATCGTTTCGTTCGAGTCCGGTGTGGTCGAGGAGGACTACGGCTCATATCAGACGGTGTTCGCCATTGACGAGAACGGGGAGAGACACGACCTTTCCGGCGCGGTCAGCGATGCGGACTATACGATCCCACCGGAATTTCTCGGCGAGTGGACGGCGACCGTGACGCATGACACGGCCGAGCAGGGCAGCTACGACAGCGATTATATCCTGACGCTCACCGACGGCGGCGGGCTCACCGTGCAGGATATCAACAGTGAGGTCGGACTTTACTTCGAGTACTCTGGTCAGCTCAACTACCTTGGCACGAACGGCGAGGGTATGGTCTTTGGCTACCATCTTAATGAGCGCGCGGGCAGCGTGCGCTATGGCGCGTTCACGCTGCTGCGCGGCGAGGACGGCCTGCATGTCAAATCCGTCGCAGGGGAGAATTTCTTCGATGCGCCGAGCGGACGGTATACCGTGTTTGCAAGAGCGTGAGGAAAAAGAAAAAAGAGGCGCGAAAGCGCCTCTTTTCGGAGGAGAATTCCAGGCGAAAACCGGTCAAAAATGTTTTTCGATAAAATGAAAAAAAGGCTTGACAGTTTCGACTCCCTGTGCTATATTATCACTTGTTCCGAGTCAAACGGAACGGTGCAAAACAAAATGGCATGGGGGTATAGCTCAGCTGGGAGAGCGCTTGACTGGCAGTCAAGAGGTCAGCGGTTCGATCCCGCTTATCTCCACCAGAAAGACCACAACGGAAGTTGTGGTCTTTCTTTTTGCTTTTTTGAAACGGAAGTTGTGTCCGCTTTGAAAAGCATCACGTTCCGCTCATCAGCTGCGCCAGAAGTTCCATGAGCTTTGACTTGACCACAATGCCGCCGGTCGTATTTTGCGACAGGATACCGTCGCACAGCGGGGAGAACGCTGCGCTCCACCATTGGAGCGTGTTTTGACCGTGTACGGCACAAAAGAGCAGCATCACTGCAAGGCCGATCATCAGGGAAAGCTCCCATTTTGTCCATTTCATCAGAAAAAACCGCCCATCTCAAAGAATTTGCTTTGAGTATGGACGGTTTTTGCGTTTCTTAAACAAATTCGGCAAAGAATGTTTCAACGCGATCGCCTTGCAGCACTTCGCATGCGTTGCGGCAGAGCACTTCATCGGAGAAAAGACCGAATACTGCGCTGCCGGAGCCGGTCATCGCCGCGCATGCGGCGCCGTTTTCAACAAGCGCGCGCTTGATCTCCTCGATGCGCTCCCGCTGCGCGTCAGGAAGCGCCTGCTCAAAAACGTTTTGCACGTTTGCACAGAGCGCGCCGCAATCGCCGCGCGCAATGGCGGAGAGCATCGCGTCCGTGTCGGGGCGATGTGAGAGCATCACGCCGTCCACGCGCGCGAAGAGCGCGGGCGTGGAGATGGGGAAGTCCGGCTTGCAGACGGCGACAAAGCACTCCGGCGCGGGATTCAGAACGGTCAACTTTTCACCGCGGCCCTCGGCGAGCTGTGTGCCGCCGCAGATGCAGAAGGGAACGTCGCTGCCGATACGCGCACTGATCTGCTCGAGCCGCTCGTCCGTGAGCGCGGGGGAGACAAGATCGCGCAGTGCGCGCAGCACCGCCGCTGCGTCCGCGCTGCCGCCGGCCATACCGGCTTCGGACGGGATGCGCTTGGTGAGCGCGATGTCGATGCCGCCGCGGTAGTCCATGGTCTCGCAGAAGACCTTTGCCGCCTTGACGGCGAGGTTGCGTTCATCGCACGGCAGTTCCGCGCCCGCGATACGGCAGGCAATACCCTTGTCCGTGAGCGTAACGGTCACATCGTCGTGGAGCGAGATGGTCTGCATGACCATTTTCATCTCGTGGTAGCCGTCATCGCGCTTGCCGAGAATGTCGAGCGTCAGGTTGAGCTTGGCGTAGGCGGGAACGCTTATGCTGCGCACGGGCTCCTCCACCGGCGCGTCGAGCGATCTTCCACAGTGGGGGCAGTATTTAAGATAGCGGTCGCGCCCAAGTTGCTCGCCGCAGTGCGGACAGCGGTAATAGAGCGACCAGATCACGCCAGAGGCAAGGATGAGTACAATGCCGAGCGCCGTCAGCGCCTTGCTGCCGCCCTGGGCGCCGAAAAAGCCGATCAGCGCGCCGCTCAGGATCAGCGCGGTCTGTATTTTCGGGACGCTGCGAAAGTGGAGGAAAGGTTTGTTGTCGTTCATCACAGGCTCCTTTCTCCAATTGTTCAGTGTTTCTTTTTCTTGTGCTGTATTTTCTTCTTCTGTTCGGGCTCCGGCTCGTTGGCGACCCACGCGCCGCAGTGCGGGCAGCGCTTCGGTGTGCCGCGGCCAAGGTGTTCGCCGCACTTGGGACAGCGGTAAAAGCGCCACCAGACGATGAGCGAAGCGCCCATCATCATAAGACCGATGAGTGCGGCGACATTGTTTTGAAATCCCCATGCGCCGACGAGGGAGACCAGCGCGCCGCCCCAAAGCAATACGTCCTGCCAGATCCTGGCTGTTTTCAAATCCATAATGAATCCTCCTGATGAGAAAAGCGCCGCAAGGCGGCGCTTTTCTGCAATGGTTGTAATTGATCAGCGGATCTTGCGCGCTTCCACATAGTAGCGCTTATCCTGTGCATGACCCATGGAGAAGGTCTTGCGGGGCAGAACGCCGTCTGCCATAACGGTCTTGAAGAGCTGCTCCTTGCCCATCGCGGGAAGCAGGAAGCCCATGTTGCCCTCCTTGGAGCCGAGCTCGCGGGTGACCTCATCGCCGTGGATGTAGTCGACCTCGCCGCCGAACTGCTTGAGGTACTCGTCGATGAAGGCCTGCAGCGTGCCGACGGCGAGCTGGACCTTCGGGTCGGGAACGGTGATGAAATCGTCGTGGCCGTTCCAGCAGACCTCGATGACATGGCCTTCGCCCTTGCCCTCGTGGGTGTTGGGGTAGAACTTCTTGAACTCTTCCATGAACTTCTCATGGTCGACGCCGAAGAGCACACGGTGGATGGGCTCGAACTGGAGCGCATCGTCGTGGTTGTTCACGACCTCAACGAGCGCGTAGCGGGAGGGAAGCGCGAGGTATTCCTCGGGCGTCTTGCCCTTCTTCTGCTCTTCGTAGCAGGCCTTGGCGGTGGCGAGGGAGTGGTTGCCGTCGCCCACAGCGAAGAGGAGCGGCGCCACGCCGGAAACGCCGTACTTGCTCTTCATCGCCTCGTCGGTCGTAAGGCCGGTCAGCGCGTCGGCAACGGCGTCAATCTGCGCGTCGGAGAGCTTGAAGCCCTTGATGTGACCGCCGTTCTCCATGAGGTCGAAGTCATAGACGGTCTCCATCGTGCCGGCAGCGGCGGTCAGCGGCTCGATGACGGTCTTCTCGGGGTCGTCGATCAGCAGCATGACGTGGGGCAGCTCGATGGGAGCGTCGCGGCGAACGCGGGCGCGCGGGGGGATACGATCGAGCACGGTGCCCTCGGTGGCGCGGATCAGCGCGCCGGAACCGGGCGTGAAGTCGTACTGATCGAGGTCGATCATGCCGATGAGGCCGTGGCGGATCTTGCCGTCGCTCTGGCCGCGCTCAATGTAGACGAGGGAGTCCTTGAGTGTCTCGAAGATGCCTTCGCTGAGATACTTGCTCATGGAAGCGTTGATGTCGGCGATGTACTCGTCAACATTAGGAGCCTTCAGGTTGGCTTCGGGCAGAATGAGACGGCGGGTGGACGGCGCATCGCCGACGGTCTTCTCCACACGCTCCCAGTACTCGGGCTCAGAGGTGAACTGGTCGCATGCGACGACCGCCCACTTGCTCATATCGACATTCTTGGGCAGCAGAATGTCGGAAGGATAGAAGCCAAGCTTGGAAAACTTTTCGTTCATGGTGATTCCTCCAGTTATTGTTTGGTAAAGAAGGGCAGGAAACTGCCCTCCGGTGCGATTGTATCAGATGAATTATACAATAGAGCGGAGGAAAAAAGCAATGGAGAAAGTGAAAAAATGTCTAAAAACGCTTTATTGCAATGGCACGATGGCTGTTTTTGCATGCTTGACGAATGCCGTGCAGCGTGATATTCTGGCAAACAATGCTAAAAACAAAGAATTCAGGTGATGATTTTGGCGCAGCGCGCAGATCTGGGACACGGAAACGTCAAAAAACTGCTTTTTTCGCTCTCTGTGCCGACGATCACTTCGCAGATCGTCAACTTACTCTACAATTTGGTGGATCGCGTGTTCATCGGTCACATGCAGCCGGCGGAAACGGTCGGCAAGCTCGCGCTCACGGGCGTGGGCGTATGCCTGCCGATCATTATGATCATCTCGGCCTTTGCTTCCCTCATGGCCATCGGCGGCGCACCGCGCGCTTCGATCGCCGATGGTGCGGGCGAGAGCGAAAGGTCAGAGCGCATCATGGGCAACTGCCTGACGATGCTGCTCATCACGTCCTTTGTGCTGACGATCCTCTTTGAAGTGTTTGCCGAGAGATTGCTGCTGCTCTTCGGCGCGAGCGAGAACACCGTGGGCTACGCGCTTGACTATATGCGTATTTACGCCCTCGGCACGGTTTTTGTTCAGCTCACGCTTGGTATGAACGCCTACATCACGGCGCAGGGTTTTACCACCGTGAGTATGAAAACGGTGCTCCTCGGTGCGCTGCTCAACACTGCGCTCGACCCGGTGTTTATTTTTGCGCTTGGGCTCGGTGTGCGCGGCGCGGCGCTGGCGACGGTACTTTCTCAGGCGGTGTCGGCCGTGTGGGTGGTGGCCTTTCTCACCGGGAAGAAAACGCGCTGGCAGCTCAGGCGCAAAAACCTCCGCGTGAGTGGTCAGGTCGTGCTGCCGTGCATTGCGCTGGGTCTTTCCCCTTTTGTGATGCAGTCGACCGAGAGCCTCATTGCCATCTGCTTCAATGCCTCCCTCCTGCGCTACGGCGGAGATGTGGCCGTGGGTGCGATGACGGTGCTGACAAGCGTGATGCAGTTTTCCAATATGCCGCTCCACGGGCTGACGCAGGGCGCACAGCCCATCGTGAGTTACAATTTCGGCGCGAGGAATGCCCAGCGCGTGCGCGAGGCGTTTTCCTGCCTGCTGCGCGCCTGCCTGAGTTATTCGATGGCGATCTGGCTTCTTGTTGAGCTTTTTCCGAGCGTATTCGTCCGGATCTTCAACAGCACACCCTCTCTTGTCGCGTATGCTTCGCGCTCTGTGCGCATCTATATGGCGTGCAGCGGTATTTTTGGGATTCAGACGGCCTGCCAGCAGACCTTTGTGGCGCTGGGCAATGCCAAGACTTCGCTTTTGCTTGCGGTCTGGAGAAAAATCATTCTGCTCGTCCCGCTCATCTACATTCTGCCGTGCTTTTTTGCGGACAAGGCGTTTGCGGTGTTTCTGGCAGAACCTGTTGCCGATTTCGGTGCGGTGGTGATGACGAGCGTGATGTTCTACCGTCAGTTCCGCCGCTCGATGCGCGCGTTGGAAGAGACGACCGGAGAAACATAAATAAAAGGAGGGCATTGCCCTCCTTTTATTTTTTACGCCTGTCCGCCGCTTTCCGTCGGCTCTTTCTCGCGAAACAGCATCGTGATGCACCAGATGCCGGCGAGTCCCACCAGCGTGTAGATCACGCGGCTGAGCATACCGGTCTGCCCGCCGAATAAAAAGGCGACGCAGTCAAAGCCGAAAAGGCCGACGCTGCCCCAGTTGAGCGCGCCGATGACGGCAAGCGTCAGTGCGATCTTGTCGATGACCATAGAGTTCCCTCCTCAAAAAGATGGTTTGGTCTTTGGTAGTCTTTCCATTGGCTGCTGAAATATGCGCGCGGATGTTTTCTCCGTTGCCCGAAGAGAAGAAGTGTGATAAACTTTTTAAAAATGCTATCGAAACAAAAGGGGGAAGGTCGCTTGCTGCACATACTGATGGGACGCGCGCGCACGGGTAAATCCGGGCGCGTGCTGCAAAGGATCGCCGCGCTGGGGGACTCGTCGCAGCAAATCCTGCTCGTGCCGGAGCATGCTTCGCATGTAGCGGAAATGGATCTTTGCAGGGTTTGCGGCGATACCGCTTCGCGCCATGCCGAGGCCTTGACATTCAAGCTGCTTGCTTCGCGTGTGCTGGGCATCTGCGGCGGCAGCGCGGACGTGACGCTCGACAATGGAGGAAAGCTCCTGACGCTTCAGCGTACCCTCACAGAGCTTGCACCGTCGCTCAGGGTCTATAAGCGGCCGTCGCAGCGCGCGGCATTCCTGGAGAGTTTGCTCGCCGTGATGGAGGAATTGCAGGCTTACGCTGTTTCGCCCGAGCAGCTTGCGCAGAGCGTGGAGCAGATCGAAGGGGAGAGCGGCGACAAGCTGCGCGACCTTGCACTGATCTACGGCATTTATCTTGGCAAGCTCCACGCGCCGGGTCGTGATGCGCGCGACCTTCTCGAAAAGCTGGAGGAAAATCTGGAGGCGTCGGGATATGTCGACGGGAAGGATGTTTTCCTCGACGGATTTTCCTATTTTACGGGGCGGGAACTGAACATTCTGCGCCTTTTGCTGCGCCGCGCGAACAGCGTGACGGTCACGCTGCTGGGCGATACGCAGGAGCGCGAGCTTTTTTCCGAAAGCCTGCGTGTGCGGGAGCGGCTGTATGCGCTCGCGCGCGATGTGGGTGTTTCCTGCGAGGAAGAGATCCTGCCGCCTGCCGAGGTGCATGGCGCGCTCGATCACATCGAACGCTGCTTTTTCGGTGCGGCGGACGAATATGACCAAGCGACCGATGCGGTCACGCTCTACGAGGCGGGCACTGCCTACGGCGAGTGCGAATGGGTCGCGTCGCAGATTTTGCAGCTTGTGCGCGAGCGGGGCTACCGCTACCGCGAGATCACCGTTACGGCGCGCAGCCTTGATTCCTACGCGGGGGCGATCGAGAGCGTATTTGCCCGCTACGGCATTCCGCTCTATTATGCCCACCGCAGCGACATTCTGAAAAGCCCCGTGCTGACGCTGCTGCTCGGCGCGCTCGACGCTGCAAGCGGCGGCTTTGAGTATGAGGATGTGTTCCGCTGTCTCAAGACCGGCCTTGCCGGACTTAGCATGGAAGAGTGCGATCTTCTTGAAAACTATGCGCTCAAGTGGGAACTGCGCGGCGCGATGTGGACGCGGGAAGCGCCGTGGACGGCGCATCCGGACGGCTACGGTGCGGACTGGACGGACGAGGCGAGAGCCCGGCTCGAAGCGGTCAATGCGCTGCGCGCACGCGTGCAGGGAGCGTTTTTGCGCTTGAAGCAGGGCGTGGGCGGCAGCGGCGCGGCGGAGAAAAAAGTGCGCGCGCTGTACGACTACCTGGAAGAGGTGAACCTGCCGGAGACCTTGCAGGCGCAGACCGAGCAGCTTTTTGCCGCAGGCGATGCCCAGCGGGCAGAGGAAACGGCACAGCTGTGGGGCATTCTTTGCGGCGTGCTCGACCAGTTTGTGGAAATTTTGGGAGACGCGACCCTCGACGCCGAGGAATTTGCAAGCCTGATGCGTTTGATTCTCACACAGTACAGTGTGGGCACGATCCCCGTGACGCTCGACGCGGTGAACCTTTGCGAAATGACGCGAAACGACCGCCACACGGTGCGCGCGCTTTTCCTGCTCGGCGCGAACGACGGCGTGCTGCCCGCAGCGGAGAACCGCGGCGGTGTGCTGCGCGACGAGGATCGCGCAGCGCTTGAGCAGCACGAGATCTTCCTTGCGCCGCACGGGATGGAGCAGTTTCATCTGGAGATCCAGAATCTCTACGCCGCGCTTGCTCAGCCGACCGAGAAGCTGACGGTTTCCTATCCCATTTCAGACGGGAAGGGCGCGGAGAAGCGACCGTCGTTCGTCATCGGGCGCATCGCGCGTCTGCTGCCGTCGATCAGCGTCGAAACAGAGAGCGCTGACAAGGAATATCGCTTGTCGGCAAGAACGACTGCGCTTGAGTATGCGGGTGAGCAGATCGGCGGCGCGCTGTGGCAGTATTTTGAAAAACAGGGCGACGCGAAGAGCGCGCTGGAGGCGATGAGAGCAGCTTCGCATTATACGCGCGGACGGCTGTCGCCGGGCGCGGTGCGTACGCTCTACGGCGATGCGGTGACGTTGTCCGCCTCGCGCATGGATAAGGCGCGCTCGTGTCACTTTGCCTACTTCATGCGCTATGGCCTGCGCGCCAAGGAGCGCACGGGCGCAGGCTTTGACGCGCCCCAGATCGGAACTTTCGTGCACGATGTGATGGAGAATACGCTGCGCGCGGCGAAAGAGCGCGGCGGGCTGCATGCCCTCTCCGAAGAAGCGCTGCACGAACTTGTGCGCGCGTCGATCGAGGCATACATCGACCGTGTGCTGCCGGATCTGAACGAAAAAAGCGCGCGCTTCCAATATCTTTTCCGCCGCCTGTGCGCCGCGGTCGACCGCATCATGGACGAGGTGAGCGAGGAGCTGAAAAGCTCTGATTTTGAGCCGCTGGCATTTGAGCTTGCCTTCGGCGCGGACGGCCAGCTGCCGGCCATCACGATCCGCGAGAAAAACGGCACGGCGCGCGTTGTCGGCAAGGTCGACCGTGTGGACGGCTGGCTGCACGACGGCAAGCTCTACCTGCGCGTGGTCGACTACAAGACCGGGCGCAAGGCGTTCTCGCTCTCGGACGTGTGGTATGGCATGGGGCTGCAGATGCTGCTGTACCTGTTTGCGCTGCAAAGGAGCGGCGGGACGTATTTCGGCCGCCCGGTGGAACCGGCGGGGGTGCTGTACCTGCCCGCCCGGGACGTGATACTGCGGGCGGACCGGGCCATCCCGCCGGAGAAGCTGCAAGCATCACTGCGGCGGGAGCTGCGGCGCAGCGGTATGGTGCTGGCCGAGCCGGACGTGCTGGCGGCCATGGAGCACGAGGCGCTGGAGTCGCCATGCTTTCTGCCTATGGGCATATCGAGGGACGGCACGATCTCCGGCTCACTGGCCAGCGCGGTGCAGCTGGGTAAGCTGGGCCGCTACGTGGACGAGCTGCTGCACCGGGTGGCCCACGAGATCGGCACGGGCAGCATCGATGCCGACCCCTGCGTCCGCGGGCCGCAGGAGAGCGCCTGCGACCGCT
>OGKS01000406.1_pt1 | contig 24563 bp, 25 predicted proteins | sample 1572491 | NCBI WGS metagenome assembly OGKS01 (sample SAMEA2582153, study PRJEB24529) | metagenome | biome: Human gut stool | place: China | collected 2011
CGTTGTTGCTCACCATCGTGTCGTTCTCGCTCATCAACAATACCATACGCCTTAGTGTATACGCCCGCCGCTTCTCTATACATACGATGAAGCTTGTGGGTGCATCGTGGGGATTCATACGTGCACCGTTCGTGCGCCGTTATATGCTCTTGGGATTGCTTGCAGCCATCATTGCCTGCATAGCTCTCGGCGGAGCCATATACGTATTATATATGTATGAGCCCGACATTCTTGAGGTGCTGACATGGCAGGTGTTGGCTATAACAGCCGGTACGGTGGTGTTCTTCGGACTGTTCATCACAGCTCTCTGTTCGACCATTTCGGTCAACAAGTTCCTGAAGATGAAGGCAGGTGACCTATACAAGATTTAATATTCAACATTAATAATAAAGTAAAGTGGACAAGAGAAATTATGCTTTCGACAAGATCAATTTCATTCTCATAGCAGTGGGAATGGTGATTGTGATTCTTGGTTTCATCCTTATGAGTGGTGGTGGTAGCGACGAGTCGGTGTTCGATGCCGACATCTTCAGCGTGCGCCGCATCAAGGTGGCTCCAGTGGTTTGCTTCATCGGCTTCATATCAATTGTGTATGCAATAATCAGAAAGCCGAAAAACTAAAACATTTAACACTTAACATTAAAACGAAATAAAGTGGATTGGTTACAAGCATTGGTCCTGGGCATTGTTCAGGGCCTTACCGAATATTTGCCAGTAAGTAGCAGCGGCCATCTTGCCATCGGTTCATACCTCTTTGGCATTGAAGGCGAGGAGAACTTGGCATTCACCGTATTGGTGCACGTGGCTACAGTGATGAGTACATTCGTTGTACTGTGGAAAGAGATTGACTGGATATTGAAGGGACTCTTCAAGTTCAAGATGAACGATGAGACCAAGTATTTCCTCAACATCGTAGTGTCGATGATACCAATAGGCATCGTTGGCGTATTCTTCAAGGATAAGGTGGAGGAGATATTCGGTTCGGGACTGCTCATTGTGGGCTGCTGTCTGTTGCTTACTGCAGCTCTGCTCACCTTCTCTTATTATGCAAAACCGCGTCAACGCGAGCATATTTCGCTCAAGGACGCCTTCATCATCGGATTGGCACAGGCTTGCGCTGTACTGCCTGGACTGTCGCGCTCAGGTTCTACCATCGCAACAGGTCTGTTGCTCGGCAACAAGAAGGAGAAACTGGCACAGTTCTCGTTCCTTATGGTTGTCCCGCCGATACTCGGTGAGGCACTGCTCGACGTGCTTAAGGCAGCCAAAGGCGAGGAAGCGTTCGGTGACATCAGCGTTTTGCCGCTCGTTGTAGGCTTTATCGCCGCTTTCGTTAGCGGCTGTCTGGCTTGCAAGTGGATGATAAATATCGTGAAGAAGGGCAAACTCATATACTTCGGCATCTACTGCGCCATTGCAGGAGCCGTGACAATCGTATGCTCGCTCTTTTAAATAGACAGACTGCTTATTAATTGATAGACAACATACAGGGAATGAATTTCACCAAAGGCGAAGTCATCGCCATCAACAAACCCCTTGACATGACGAGCTTCAGCGCTCTTGCCTTTGTGCGCAAGCGTCTGTGTATGCGTCTTGGAGTGAAGAAATTGAAGGTGGGTCATGCCGGAACGCTCGACCCGCTTGCTACTGGTGTGCTTGTGCTCTGCACGGGCAAGTTCACCAAACGCATCGAGGAGTTTCAGCAGCATGGCAAGGAATATACAGCCACATTGCAGCTTGGTGCCACCACGCCCAGCTACGACATGGAGCATCCTGTCAACGAGACTTATCCCACTGACGGCATCACTCGCGAGCGTATCGAGCAGGTGCTTGAGCGCTTTAAGGGCGACATTGAGCAGGTTCCGCCTACGTTCAGCGCATGCAAGGTGAGCGGACAGCGTGCCTACGACCTTCGACGTAAGGGTAAGGACGTAGAGCTTCAGCCCAAGCATATACACATTGACGACATAGAACTGACCTCGTTCGACCCCGAACGTATGCAGATGTCGATACGCGTGGCATGCGGCAAGGGTACATATATACGTGCTTTGGCACGCGACATTGGTCGTGCTCTCGATTCGGGAGCCTATCTGACTGAGCTGTGCCGCACACGATCGGGCGAGTATCGTGTAGAGGACTGTCTCGAACTGAAGCAGTTTGAGGAGTGGCTCGCCAATCAGACAATAGAAACAACAGAAGATGAATAAATAAAAACGGACTATGAAGTTATCACAGTTTAAATTCAAATTACCCGAGGACCAGATTGCACTCTATCCTCACAGCTTGTACCGTGAGTTTGAGAACGACAATGGCGAGAAGGAGACATTCCGCATTACACGCCGCGACGAGTGCCGTCTGATGGTTCTGCACAAGAAATCTCAAACTATTGACATGTATAAGAAGGATGCCGACGGCAAGCCCATCGAGGGCGAATACCTCGACTTCCGCAATGTGCTCGACTACTTTGACGAGCATGATACTTTCATCTTCAACGACACTAAGGTGTTTCCTGCGCGCCTTTATGGCACAAAGGAGAAGACTGACGCTAAGATTGAGGTGTTCTTGCTGCGCGAACTCAATGAGGAGATGCGCCTCTGGGACGTGCTCGTTGAGCCGGCACGTAAGATTCGTATTGGCAACAAGCTGTTCTTCGACGAGTCGGGTACAATGGTGGCTGAGGTCATCGACAACACTACAAGCCGCGGCCGTACGTTGCGCTTCCTTTACGACTGTCCGCACGATGAGTTCAAACGCGAGTTGTTCGCACTTGGCGAGGCTCCACTGCCACGCTACATCATCGACCGTCGCGAGAACCATCATGCTACAGAGGACGACTTCGACGACTTTCAGTGTATCTTCGCCAAGAACGAGGGTGCCGTTACAGCTCCTGCTACAGGCTTGCACTTCTCGCGCGAGCTGATGAAGCGTATGGAAATCAAGGGGCTTAACTTTGCGTATATCACTCTGCACTGCGGTCTGGGCAACTTCCACGACATCGAAGTTGAGGACCTTACCAAGCACAAGATGGACTCTGAGCAGATGCACATCGGTGCTGAGGCTTGCGCTATCGTCAACAAGACAAAGCAGGAGGGCCGCCATGTGTGTGCTGTAGGTACAAGTGTTGTTAAGGCTACTGAGACAGCTGTTGGCACCGATGGAATGTTGAAGGAGTATGAGGGATGGACTAACAAGTTCATCTTCCCGCCGTACGACTTCGGACTTGCCGACTCGATGATATCTAACTTCTATCATCCATGCTCAACACTGCTCATGGAGACAGCCGCTTTCGGTGGCTACGACCTCGTGATGGAGGCTTACAACCTCGCCGTTAAGCACGGATTCATGTTCGGAAGCTATGGCGATGCGTTGCTCATCCTCAACGACTAATAATAGGCTATGCATGTAGTATACCTTTCGCTCGGTTCAAATCTCGGCGACCGTCATGCCACTATGCGTCGTGCCATTGACATGCTCAATGCCGAGGCAGGCACTGTCGACCGACAGTCGTCGCCGCTTGAAACCGAACCGTGGGGATTTGAATCGGCCAATAAGTTTCTCAACATGTGTGTGCGTTTGCTCACAACGCTTACGCCAGAGCAACTCCTGTTGAAGACACAGGACATAGAGAAACGGCTTGGTCGCACTGTGAAATCGGTAGACGGACAGTATCACGACCGTCCGATAGACATCGACATGCTGATGTACGACGATGTCAACATTTCGACTCCAGCCCTCACACTGCCACATCCCCACATGCATGAGCGCGACTTTGTGATGATACCGCTGCGTGAAATACTCTAAAAAATAGTTAATTCCAGCGTGTTTCATGCTCGTATCTTGCTGATTACGAATAAAAAGTCGTACCTTTGCACCCGCATTTCGCAAAATTCAATAATATTTTAAATTTACAAAAGTTCTATGTATTTAGATCAGGCAAAAAAACAAGAGATCTTTGGACAGTACGGAAAGTCTAACACTGATACTGGTTCAGCTGAGAGCCAGATAGCATTGTTCTCATACCGTATTTCCCATTTGACGGAACATCTTAAGAAGAACCGTAAAGATTATACTACCGCACGTTCACTGACACAGCTGGTAGGAAAGCGCCGCGCATTGCTCAACTATCTGTACGACCGCGACATCAATCGCTACCGTGCAATCATCAAGGCCCTCGGTCTTCGTAAGTAATTCGCGCACAGAAAGCTTAAGGCAAACAGAAAGTCCCGAAAACGATTCAAGTTTTCGGGACTTTTTGCATATATGTGAACAAAACTTCGTAACTTTGCAAAAAGTTTTTTTTAAGGTACTATATAAATGCAAGACATTAGAAACATTGCGATTATTGCCCACGTTGACCACGGCAAGACTACTCTTGTCGACAAGATGATGTTGGCGGGCAAGCTGTTCCGCGACGGCCAGGATAACAGTGGCCAGGTATTGGATGCCAATGACCTGGAGCGTGAACGAGGAATAACCATCCTTTCCAAGAACGTTTCAATCAACTGGAAAGGAACAAAAATCAATATTATAGACACCCCGGGACACTCCGACTTTGGCGGCGAGGTAGAGCGTGTGCTCAACATGGCAGACGGTTGTATTCTGCTGGTTGACGCTTTCGAGGGTCCGATGCCCCAGACTCGTTTCGTTCTTCAGAAGGCTCTGGAGATTGGACTGAAGCCTATCGTTGTTGTTAACAAGGTTGACAAGCCCAACTGTCGTCCTGAAGAGGTTTACGAGATGGTGTTCGACCTTATGTTCTCGCTCAATGCCACTGAGGACCAGCTCGACTTCCCGGTTGTATACGGTTCGGCAAAGAACGGATGGATGGCTGAGGACTACAATGCTCCTACTGACAACATCGACTATCTGCTCGACAAGATTGTTGAGGTGATACCGGCTCCTAAGGTGCTTGAGGGTACTCCGCAGCTTCTTATCACATCGCTCGACTACTCAAGCTATACCGGTCGTATCGCTGTGGGACGTGTTCATCGTGGCACTCTGACTGAGGGCATGAACATAACCATATCGCATCGTGACGGCAAAATGGAGAAGACCAAGATAAAGGAGATTCACGTGTTTGAGGGAATGGGCCAGAAGAAGGTTGAAGAGGTTCACTCTGGTGACATCTGCGCTATTGTAGGTCTGGAGAACTTCGAGATTGGCGATACCATTTGCGACTTTGAGAATCCTGAGCCACTGCCTCCTATCGCTATCGATGAGCCTACAATGAGTATGCTCTTCACTATCAACGACTCACCGTTCTTCGGCAAAGAGGGCAAGTTTGTGACTTCACGTCACGTCAACGACCGCCTTCAGAAGGAGCTTGAGAAGAACCTTGCGCTGCGTGTACGTCCTTTCGAGGATTCTACCGATAAGTGGATTGTCAGCGGACGTGGTGTGCTTCACCTCTCGGTTCTCATCGAGACAATGCGTCGTGAGGGCTATGAGCTTCAGGTAGGTCAGCCGCAGGTAATCTACAAGGAGATTGACGGACAGAAGTGTGAGCCTATCGAGGAGTTGACAATCAATGTGCCTGAGGAGTTCTCAAGCAAGATGATTGATATGGTGACACGTCGTAAGGGCGAGATGACATCAATGCAGACACTCGGCGAGCGTGTTGACATCGAGTTCGACATTCCTTCGCGTGGTATCATCGGTCTGCGTACCAATGTGCTTACAGCAAGCCAGGGCGAGGCCATCATGGCTCACCGCTTCAAGGAGTATCAGCCGTATAAGGGCGAGATCGTACGCCGTATGAACGGTTCGATGATTGCAATGGAGACTGGTACAGCTTACGCTTACTCTATCGACAAGCTCCAGGATCGCGGCAAATTCTTTATCGATCCGGGTGAAGAGGTTTATGGCGGTCAGGTAGTGGGCGAGCACGTTCACGACAACGACCTCGTAATCAACGTTACCAAGGCCAAGCAGCTCACCAACGTGCGTGCCAGCGGCTCTGACGAGAAGGCCCGCGTGATACCGAAGGTTGTAATGAGTCTTGAGGAGTGTCTTGAGTACATCAAGAGTGACGAGCTTGTTGAGGTTACTCCGAAGAGCATCCGCATGCGCAAGATCACACTCGACCACCTTGCACGTAAGCGCTCTAACAAGGACTAATGTCTTGCAGAAGTACAGCATGTCACATATGTGCTGACTTTTAAAAAGTATATAAGATACTAAATATCGGAAAGGTGTTTCTTGGCATTGACGTCGGGGAACACCTTTTATAATATTATAATGTATAAGGAAATAAGAACTATGAAGAAAACAGTATTGTCACTTCTCGTTATGTTGTGCTGTGTTGCTGCGTCGGCACAGCCAGCTGCGGGTAAGTTCTCTGTCATTCCACGTGTGGGAGTGAGCCTGGCAAATCTCTCGGGCGATGGTGTTTATTATGGTAGCGCCAATGCTACGGAATCGTGGGGCTCATCGCGCAACAAGCCGGGATTCACAGTAGGTGTCGACCTCGACTATCAGTTTACCAATTCGCTTTCGGTGATGTTGGGTGCTCATTATGCCCAGCAAGGTTGCAATTACGGCAATGTCAACGAAAAGACATCGCAGTCGGGCAATGTGAATAAGTATGTCGGACTTAACGATTTGTCTACACAGCTGCACGTAATCAATGTTCCGTTGCTGTTCAATTACTATGTTGCTCCGGGATTTGCTGTGAAGACAGGTGTGCAGTTGGGCTTCCCCATGTCGGGAAAGCTGAAGTATACCGAGACAAACTTCACAGAGAATGAAAACGACGGGTTTGTAGCCGACACGCCAGTGAAGCACGACATCGACCTCAACTCGACAATCAAGAAGGTTGACTTTTCTATTCCCGTCGGAATCTCGTTTGAGTATATGAATGTAATAATTGATGCCCGTTATAACATCGGACTTACAAATGTTCAGAAGGATTTCCTCGATTTGAAGCCCGTTAAGAACCGTGTGTTTATGTTTAGCGCAGCTTATCGTTTCCAGTTGTAGGAAACATAAAACGATAAAAGATAATAAAAAAACAGCATTGACTACTTAACAAAGAAGTAATCAATGCTGTTTTTTTTTGTGCTATTACTTGCAGTTGGGGCACCAAGGCTTCAGCTGCTGGAAGAAGTCATTACCCTTGTCATCAACGAGGATGAATGCGGGGAAGTCTTCAACAGTAATCTTCCAGATAGCCTCCATGCCGAGCTCGGGATACTCTACGCACTCGATGCTCTTGATAGAGCTCTGAGAGAGAACGGCAGCTACGCCACCGATTGTGCCGAGATAGAATCCGCCGTGCTTCTTGCAAGCGTCGGTCACTACCTGCGAACGGTTGCCCTTGGCAATCATCACGAGCGATGCACCGTGATCCTGGAACTCGTCTACGTACGGGTCCATACGGTTGGCAGTGGTCGGACCCATTGAACCGCAAGGATATCCCTCCGGAGTCTTGGCAGGTCCGGCGTAGAGGATAGGATGGTTCTTGAAGTATTCAGGCATCTCCTCGCCTGCATCCAGACGAGCCTTAAGCTTAGCGTGAGCGATGTCGCGAGCCACGATGATAGTACCCTTGAGGTTAACACGTGTGCTGACAGGATATTTAGAGAGCTCAGCGCAAACTGCCTCAATACCGTTGTCGAGGTTGATCTCGATGCCCTTAGTGCCCTCGCCCGGACGACGAAGCTCTTCAGGAATAAGCTCAGAAGGATTAGAGTCCATTACCTCAAGGAAGATACCGTCCTTTGTAATCTTACCCTTGATGTTGCGGTCGGCCGAGCAGCTTACGCCCATACCGATTGGGCAGCTTGCACCGTGACGTGGCAGACGGATTACGCGGATGTCGTGTGCCAGATACTTGCCGCCGAACTGAGCACCCAGACCAATCTTGTGAGCCTCCTTCAGAAGTTTTTCTTCAAGGTCGATGTCGCGGAATGCACGACCAGTCTCGTCGCCTGTTGTAGGCAGAGCGTCGTAGTATTTGATTGAAGCGAGCTTCACGGTGAGCAGGTTCTTCTCAGCCGATGTGCCACCAATAACGAATGCGATGTGGTAAGGAGGACAAGCCGCTGTGCCGAGGCTCTTCATCTTCTCAACGAGGAAAGGCAGCAATGTGCCCTCGTTCTGGATAGTAGCCTTAGTCATCGGATAGAAGTATGTCTTGTTGGCAGAGCCACCGCCCTTAGCAACCATTACAAAACGATACTCATCGCCCTCTACAGCCTCGATGTCAATCTGTGCCGGGAGGTTGCAGCGTGTGTTCACCTCGTCGTACATATTGAGCGGAGCGTTCTGCGAGTAGCGCAGGTTGTCCTGTGTGAAAGTGTTGTAAACACCGCGTGAGAGAGCCTCTTCGTCCTCGAAGTCGGTCCATACGCGCTGTCCCTTCTCGCCGTGGATGATGGCAGTACCGGTGTCCTGGCAGAAAGGCAGGATGCCCTTGCAGGCAGTCTCAGCGTTGCGCAGGAACTGCAGAGCAACGTACTTGTCGTTCTCTGAAGCCTCTGGGTCAGACAGAATCTTAGCCACCTGCAGGTTGTGCTCACGGCGCAGCATGAACTCTACGTCGTGGAATGCCTGCTGTGCGAGCAATGTCAGAGCCTCCTTCGAAACTTTCAGGATTGTCTTGCCTTCAAACTCACCGGTGCTCACGCCTTCCTTGCTGAGCAAGCGGTATTCAGTAGTATCCTCGCCCAACTGGAACATAGGAGCATACTTGAAATCTGGTGTTGATGCCATAATGTTATTTAGTTAATTGATGATTTTGAAATTTCTTTGCCACAAAGTTACAACGAATTGAAGACAATGCAAAATAATTGCCGCCTTTATTTTCCCCTATTTTACGGTAAAATGTCAATCGCAAGCTTTATGATATTTGTGCAACTTGCCATTGTTAACGTATTGTGGCGAAAATCGTGTCGTTTTATTATCAAAACCCTACGAAACTCTACTAATTTGTAAGTATTATGAATGGTAGAATGAAAAAAGTTTATTCTTTAATGCGCTTTGTTGTCTAATTTGCGTAACTTTGTGCCCGTAAAAACCAATAAAAAGAAATACATAAGAAATGAAGAAGATCAGAGCAGCCGTAGTAGGATACGGCAACATCGGACATTATGCTGTCCAGGCCCTTGAGGCCGCCGACGATTTCGAGATAGCAGGTATCGTGCGTCGCAATGGTGCCGACAACAAGCCGGCAGAGCTTTCACAGTATGAAGTAGTTAAGGATATTCGTGAGCTTAAGGACGTAGACGTAGCTATTCTCGCTACTCCTACACGTTCGTGCGAGGAATATGCCAAGCAGATTCTGCCTCTGGGCATCAACACCGTCGACAGCTTCGACATTCACACTTCAATCCTCGACTACCGTGCAACACTCACTCCTATATGCAAGGAGCACAAGGCTGTGAGCATCATTGCAGCCGGATGGGATCCGGGTTCTGACTCTATCGTGCGTACACTCATGCAGAGTCTTGCACCGAAGGGACTCAGCTATACCAACTTCGGACCGGGTATGTCGATGGGTCACAGCGTATGCGTGCGCTCAAAGGAGGGTGTGAAGAACGCTCTTTCGATGACTATACCTAAGGGTGAGGGCTTGCACCGCCGTATGGTTTATGTAGAACTTGAGGACGGAGCTAAGCTTGAGGACGTCACAGCAGCCATCAAGGCCGACCCGTACTTCGCCAACGACGAGACTCACGTATTTGAAGTGCCTTCGGTAGACGCTGTGCGCGACATGGGACACGGCGTTCATCTCACTCGCAAGGGTGTGAGCGGCAAGACACAGAATCAGCGTATGGAGTTCACCATGAGCATCAACAACCCTGCTCTCACTGGTCAGGTGCTTGTCAATGTGGCTCGTGCCTCAATGCGCCAGCAGCCGGGATGCTACACAATGATTGAGGTTCCGGTAATTGATATGCTTGAAGGCGAGCGCGAGGAACTCATCGCTCACTTGGTATAAAAACGAAAGTTATAAAAAAGGAGTTCAAAATAAAATCTTGAGTGAAGAGGGGACTCTTCGTACACTATACATCAATTTCCTGTATCGTGTACGGAGAAGTCCCCTCGCTTGTTTTATAGGTGTTTCACCTTTATTTCTTAATGTATTTCTTGCCGTTCTTGATGACGATGCCTTTAGCGTCTTCGCTGATTCTCTGACCGCTGATGTTATATGTGGCACCGTTAGCAGATGTCTGGCCGTTATTGACCGTAATATGGTTGACGGCAGTAGCGACGGCTCCCGACGCGACGTTCATCTCGTATATACGAAGGAACGGACCATCTTTGGCTGTGGTCTGGCGCACTACAATTTTGAAGTATCTGATGTCGGCAGCCTTGTCGAGAATCACACGGAACGAAGACTTCGCGGGAGCATTGTCGTCGCTGCACAGCAGTGTCCAGTCGGAGTTGTCGGTAGAGCCGTAGATGTCGTAAGCCTTGATGTGGCGGTTGGCATTGTCGCCCATCTTTATTTCAAAACCACCTACATTCTTCATCTCCTGCATGTCCACTACTATATAGTGTGGCAACTGAGCTGTACTTCCATACCACTGCGGATGCCAGTAGGTGTCGTCGTCGCTGTCTACTGTCTGCTGCGCTCTTCCGTTAGTGCCTTCGCCTGCAGTCTCTTCCGATGAGTATTCTATAGCTTCCCATCCCGTCTTGTCCATCAGGTTGTCGACGAACAGCTGTTCCTTCTCAATGCGTGCCTTTTCGTTGGCTATGGCAGTAAGCACACGGTCGTTGAGTGGAGTGATGTTGATAGTGTCTACGGGAGTGTAGTCGGTGGCTAATGCAACTGTTGTCTTGGTCTTGTTTGTTGATGTGTATCCTCCCGTCTGCATGAAGAAGGTGCGGTCGGCAGGGTTGTCGGTAGTGCCCTGTCCGTAGTCGGTGCGTGCTCCGGTGTTGTCGCCTCCGTCGGTATGACCAAACCCAACGCTGTTGCGGTAGTACCATTTGCCGTTGCTGCGTGCTCGCATATATCCGTTGCGGTAGTAGGCTATACGGTTGGCTTGACCCGTCGAGGCGTTGTAGTTTTCGAGGAATGAGTACCATGCATCGAAGTATGTAGTCGAGTTTCGCTTGCGCACGGTAGCCATATACTGCCATCCCTTGCCGTCGAGCGCATTGAACCATGCTGACACGAGCATGTTGTGCTGTGTGTGCACGGTGGGTTTGCCGTTCACTTCGGTAGTGTATGACGTAGTTTCGGGGCGACAGTTGGTTATGAACTGTACGTATTTTCCTGGTGTCCAGTACGGACCTTTGCGGTAAGTCTGCACACCGGTGCCTTCATTTCCGAATCGGTTGGTAGTGGTCAGAGGGTCCCAATCCACAGCACCTGCACGCATATATTCGGGCAGGTTGGGGTCTTCGTCGGTAGAGCCGTCGTCCCACATCGAGAAGAGCACGTCGTGTCGTGGCGAGCCGTCGTTTGCATATCCGTTCATCTGTATGCCCATATATCCGTTGAGTACGCCGAGCGCCATAGCATAAGTGCCGATGATGTCCGACTCCTGGGGTAGCATTATCTCCATGAAACACCAGTCGTATGCGTCGCCTTTGGGTGCGTTAGGGTCGGTAGAGCCCCATGTGGTGAGGTGTACTGACGGCGATGACAGGTAGTTGGCCAAATAAGGAGCTTCCTTTACGTTCGACTTGAATTTGAAGCTGCGTATCTGGTTAATGTTCTGGTTGCCCGACAGGCATTCCAAACGGTAACGGTAATAAGCCGGACGCTTGAATGTGATGTCGCCAACGGTTGTCTCGGCATCGCTGCCCGTACCATTTACTTGAAATTCCTTATTGAAAATCTGTGTGTTTGGCGAGTTTGGGTTGACTACAGTGAGTCGGAATTTAGCTGTAGTGCCCTGCTTGACATTCATCTTGATAGCGCTCGTCACCGTTCCAATGGGATGATGAAAGTAATAGACTGCGCAAGCGTTGGCATCGGTCCACGCCGTCAAGCTGTTTTGATTCATTGGGATTCCGTTGGAGTCGCGCCATTCGCCGGGAATACTGATGCCCGAGGCTCCCGGCTTGCCATCGAGTGTTTCTACATAGCCATGAGCTGCCGACAGTTCGGTTTCGTACACCGTGGCATACGAGTTCATGGCGCACAGCGTGAGAGCTGCGCCAAATACCATTTTCCTAAAGTCAATCATAATAGTATAGTTTGTTTAAAATAGTAGGGTTTGTTTATAATAGTCCACAAAGGTACACTTTTGTCGGAAAATGGAGCGGAAAACTATCAATTATTTTCTGAAAAAACCTATTCTGTGACTCACGCCCTTTCGGTTGAGTGTGCGCAGAACGTACACTCCGTGTGGCAGTGAGCTGACGCTTACGGTGCGTGTGCGACGATAGGGCAGGGTGGTTATAGCCATTTGCTGCATCGACTCTGCTATCAGAAAGTCGGCATCGGTGAGTGCGGTGTATTTGGGCAGCGTTACGTTGAGGCCGTCGCATGGCAGCATGGCTTTGTGGCTTATACTTTTGTTGCAGCAGCTTGAGCCGACGGGTGCTATGAAGTCGTCGCACGGCTGCTGTAGGGGTGCGCTCTCGTTGCCATAGCGGTCGGTGGCGCATACGGCGTAGTACATGAAGCTGTTGTCGGGTATGGTCAGTTGGCGACTTTGGCGTCGAGTGGCAATAAGATTGCGTGCGTCGTTGATGTCTACAGGATATTCGGTTGAGCCGTACACGTTGAACAGCATCATTGTAGTGTCTGCCACGGTGTGTTGCCATGACATTGTAGCTGTGCCGTTGCCGTTGGCTGTGATGTTCAGGTTCTGGGGTGTGGCAGGGCGTGCGTTGCTCTGCCATGTCATAGGCGGAACGAGCGACGCATACTGCGAGTATTCGTTGCGTGCGTATTGATAGATGCCCTTGGTGTCGTCGGTGAAGAATTTTGAGCGGAAATAGGCGTGGCCCAATCCCTCGGCACGCAGAAACTCCAGTTCGCGCGTTATGTCGCTCAACGCCCAGTTGCGCTCGCGTGGCGACATGAAGTATATGCCCAGTCCCGGCACAACGATGCGTCCGTGGCTTCGCTCTTTCCAGTCGAGGGCGAAGGGGAAGAAGTCGTTGTCGCGAAAGTACATCATCGGGAACAGCTCGTCCATCAGTCCGTCGCGCAACCAAAGTTCGGCATCCTGGCAAACCTTGGTGTTGGCGTTCCATCCACGGCTCCAGTAGCGCTGCGTGTCGTCATACTTGCCTATGGGCGAGCAGCTCATCTTCACCCACGGCTTTATGCTTTTTACACGACGGGATATAGTGCGTACGATGCGTGTTATGTTGTCGCGGCCCTTGTCGCGTGCCAAAGTCTTCAGCTTGGGCAGTTCTTCGGGATAGCGTATGTAGTCGAGGTGGATGCCGTCTACGTCGTAGGCGCGTGTCACTTCGGCACAGATGCTTGCCAGATAGTCGGCAGTCTGCTGGGTCTCTGGATTCATGTAGCCGTCGGCCTTGATGCGTATGATGTTGCGCGGCATCTTCTTGCGCAGCAGTTTGCATCCCATTGCGTCCCATTTGCCTACAGGCATGGTGACAATCCATGCATGTAGCTCCATGCCACGTCGGTGGCATTCGTTGATGGCAAATTGCAGAGCGTCGTAGCCCGGACTCTTGCCTGGGTGTCCCGACAGACATCCGTCCCACGGTTCGTAAGCCGAAGGATATATCACAGTGCCGCGTACACGGGTCTGCAGCAGTACGGTGTTGATGCCGGCAGCCTGCAGTTGGTCCAGAATTTGGCGTAATTCGTTCTGCTGTTTTTCTATCGAGCGTGCCGACTGGGCGTAGGTGTGGGGCCAGTCGATGCCGCCAATGGTGGTGAGCCATACGGCGCGCACCTCATGTTTGGGTGGTCGTGCAGTGCAGGCTACGGTCTGAGCCATGCTGTTAGGGGTACATGCTATCAGTGCCAGAATGGCAATGATGAGTGAAAATATGTAAGGGTGGTTTTTTCTCATTTTGTGTTCGCTTTTTTGCAATTGAACCACAAAGGTAGCTATATTTTTCTGTTTCGAACGGCATATTGTCTTGTTTATGAAATATATTATGTAAATTTGCAACTATTCAAATCAAAAACAATCAGATTATGAGAAAGAAATTAATGGCAATGGTTGTAGCTCTGTTTGCAGCCGTTACAGCAAATGCTCAGTTTGAGGAGGGCAAGGTATATGTAGGTGGCTCGCTTACTGGCTTTAACATGAAATATACAGGATCGGAGAAGTTCTCAATCGGCACACAGGCTCAGGCAGGTTATTTCGTTGCCGACGACCTTATGCTTCTCGGACAGTTCAACTACGAGCACTCTGGCAAAAAGGAAATTGCAGATAAGTTTTCGGTTGGCGTCGGTGGTCGCTATTACATCGAGCAGAACGGCATATATCTTGGCGTAAACTGCAAGTATGTGCATGCAGGTAAGAAGTTCAATGACATCATGCCGGGTGTAGAGGTTGGCTATGCCTACTTCCTCAACAATTCGGTCACTGTAGAGCCGGCTATCTACTACGATCAGTCGTTCAAGAACCACAAGGATTTCTCGACCATCGGTCTGAAGATAGGTGTTGGCATTTATCTGTTCAATCAATAATCCACGCTCTTAGGTCAGACTATATCTATATTTCATACTGATGGATAATGCATATCCCTCCAAACTGCTTGAGAAAGCGGTGGGAGAATTTTCTAAATTACCGGGCATAGGTCGCAAGACAGCCTTGCGGCTTGTGCTCAATATGCTGCGCCGCTCGGAAGAAGAAGTAGAGGAGTTTGCCGGTGCTGTGTCGCGACTGCGCAAGGACGTCAAGTACTGCCGCGTGTGCCACAACATCAGCGACACCGACGTGTGCCCGATATGCTCCGACACCCATCGCGACGCGTCGACGATATGCGTCGTCGAGAACATACGCGATGTCATGGCGGTGGAGAATACTCAGCAGTATGGCGGACTGTATCATGTTCTGGGCGGAATCATTTCGCCCATGGACGGCATCGGTCCGTCCGACATTGAGATTGATTCGCTCGTGAAGCGTGTGGCTGACGGTGGCGTGCGCGAGGTGATACTTGCCCTCAGCTCCACCATGGAGGGCGACACCACCAACTTCTACATATCGCGCAAGCTGGCTCCATACGATGTTGAGCTGAGCGTCATAGCGCGTGGCATTTCTGTAGGCGACGAACTGGAGTATACCGACGAGGTTACTTTGGGACGCGCCATTATTAACCGTACTAAAATGACTGGTAAATGATAAGACATACTCGCAACGTTCTTATGCTTGTGTTGGGCATTGCGGTGGCTGTATCGCTTATAGCTGTGCTGCTGTGCGAGACCGACACGTTGCCCGTAGGCGTGCTGTCGGGTCGTGGAGGTAGCGATGAGTTTGTCCTCACTATGCTTATGGAGCTGCTCACGCTGTGCGCCATTCCGCTGGCACTGCGCCTGTTCCGCTTCAAGGCCATAGCCGCCCGCCTCACCTCGGCTGCCGAATTGCTGCGCTGGGGTATGGTTCGAATGCTTATGCTGTGTCTGCCAATGGTGGCAAACACATTTTTATATTATATATACATGAATGTGGCCTTCGGCTATATGGCCATAATCTTGTTGCTGAGCCTGTATTTCGTGCTGCCTACCATGGCACGCTGCGAGGTAGAGATAAATGACGGCACCAGTACTGCCGACGACACGCAGGCCGATGCAGAAACTGAAAAACAGTAGAAAATGGTGAAACTGTCGGTAGTAATAGTTAGCTATAAGGTACGCGCCTATGTAGAGCAATGCCTAATGTCGCTCTTACGCTCGCTGCGTGATATAGACGCTGAGGTGTTTGTCGTGGACAACAATTCGCACGACGGCACCGTCCAGCTCATACGTTCTCGTTTTCCGCATGTCAAGGTTATGGACAGCAGCCATAACCTCGGCTTTGCGCGTGCCAACAATGCAGCCATCCGACAGAGCACAGGTGAGTACGTGCTCTTGCTCAATCCCGACACCATAGTGGCGGAGGACACCATAAGCACCGTACTCGATTTTATGGATGCCCATCCCCAAGCGGGCAGTGCAGGTGTGGCAATGCAGTGTGTAGACGGATCGCTCGCTCCCGAGTCGCGTCGCGGCCGCCCAACGCCAATGACGGCTTTCTACAAGATGTGCGGCCTGTGCGCCATGTTCCCACGTAGCCGTTTCGGCCGTTACTATATGGGCGGAATGTCGTGGAGCGAGGCAGGACGCATTGACGTGGTGAGCGGAGCCTTCTGTATGATGAGGCGTTCGGCGCTGGATAGGGTAGGACTGCTCGACGAAGACTTCTTCATGTATGGCGAGGACATCGACCTCTCGTGTCGCATAGCCGATGCCGGCTACGAGAATTGGTACATCCCGGCACACATACTGCACTACAAAGGCGAGAGTTCACACCAGTCGTCGTTCCGCTATGTCCACGTGTTCTACAATGCCATGCTCATCTTCTTCCGCAAGCATTACGGCAGTGTGAGCCATCTTGTGGCGCTGCCCATCAAGGCAGCCATAGTGTTGAAAGCCACAATAGCCCTTGTCTCTATGCAGATGCGTGCCGTGAAGCGTGCTCTCGGCTTTGTCGACTCGCAGCACATGCGCCGTGCCGCCTATGTATTTATATGCACTAAGGACAGCGAAGCCAAGTGTCGTGACATCGCCTTGCGCAACGCCCTTGAGGCTACGTTCGTAGTAGGCGATGCACATAAGCTGCCACAAGGCCATGCCTGCATGCCATTGCCCGACGCCCATAAGGTGTACGTGGTATACGATACCGACGCATTCGCATTCGGACAGGTGCTGCGCCTGTTCCGTGAGAATCAGCATAAGGGAGTGTCTATGGGCACATTCAGCAGCAAGACAGGCAATATAATCACTTATGAGGAGGTCTTGTCATGAGCGAAATGAATCTTACCAAGGTGCGGTTGAGGGCTATGGAGCCTGAAGACCTCGACTTTCTGTACAATATCGAGAACGACCGCGAGCTGTGGAACGTGGGCAACACAAACGTGCCCTACTCGCGCTATGTGCTGCACGACTATATAGCCAACGCCACAAACGACATATACAGCGACGGCCAGGTGCGCATGATAGTTGAGAATGCCGAAGGGTGTACGGTGGGAATGGCCGACCTCTTCGACTTCAATGCCAGCCACAGACGCGCCGAACTGAGCATCGTCATTATGCGAGGCTTTCGCCGTTGTGGGTATGCTGAGGCTGCCGTGCGCCATATGCTGAGCTATGCGCAGCGCATTCTGCACCTCAATCAGGTGTATGCCGTCATCTCTGTAGACAACAAGGCGTCGATAGCCCTTTTCGAGAAATGTGGCTTTACATCGTCGTCAAATCTGCAAAAATGGCTCTTCGACGGCAAAAAATACGTAGATGCAGTAATTATGAGTAATTTTTTTGAAAAAATATGACAAAAAGCTTTGTCAATTCAAATAATATTCATACCTTTGCACTCGCTTAAAAAACGGCAGAACAAGGTTTTTATTAAGCTTTAATCATACTGGTGCGTTAGTTCAGTTGGTTAGAATACATGCCTGTCACGCATGGGGTCACGAGTTCGAGTCTCGTACGCACCGCTGATTAGATGAGGAGCTTTTAATTAAGCCCCTCATTTTTTTTGTATATATACATTTATTTTGTCTAATTATTTGACAATCGCAACCTTGTTTCGATGTTTTTTTGTAGCTTTGTTATCATGATAAAGAAACAAGGAACTATACTTATTGTTGACGACAACCGCAACATTCTCACTACGGTGAGAATGCTGCTCGAACCCATATTCGCCAATATCATCACTATAGCCAACCCTAACTCAATTCCTGCCAAACTGAGAGAGGAACATCCCGACGTGGTATTGCTCGACATGAACTTTTCGAGTGGCATCAATTCGGGAAACGAGGGACTCTTTTGGCTTAGAGAAATCAAGAGTATTAGTCCGAAGACCGAGGTTGTGCTTTTCACTGCTTATGCTGATATCCAACTCGCCGTAACGGGCATCAAGGAAGGAGCAGCCGACTTCATAGTCAAGCCTTTCGACAACGAGAAGATGATCGGTACATTGTTGGAGGCAAGGGACAAGAACAAGGCTGCTGACAAAGCCACGGGCAAGAATGGTGGGAAAGACTCGAAAAGCACCATGTATTGGGGCGACAGCGATGTGATGAACAATTTAAGAAACATTGTGGAGAAGGTAGCCGCCACCGATGCCAACATCCTTATCACGGGCGAAAACGGAACTGGCAAGGAGGTATTGGCCAACGAGATACACCGCTTATCCACAAGATGTGGAAAAAAGATGCTGCCTGTGGATATGGGAGCCATTACAGAAACTTTGTTCGAAAGCGAACTCTTCGGTCATGTGAAGGGAGCTTTTACGGATGCCAAGGTGGACAAGCCAGGCAAGTTTGAGCTGGCAGATGGCAGCACCATCTTTCTGGACGAAATCGGAAACCTCTCGTATAGCCTTCAGGCAAAGCTCCTCACAGCCCTGCAACGCAGAAGCATCGTGAGAGTGGGCGGTTCCACTCAGATACCCGTGGATGTCCGACTGGTCTGCGCTACCAACCGCAATCTGCAGCAGATGGTTAACGACGGCGAATTCAGAGAGGATTTGCTTTATCGCATCAACACCATCCACCTGGAACTGCCAGCCCTCAGACAGAGAAAGGCTGACATCGTGCCGCTCGCCAACCGATTCCTTCGTCAGTATGGCGACATATACAACAAGACTAACCTTCGCTTCTCGGATGAGGCTGAGCAAAAACTCACCAGCCTGCCTTGGTATGGCAATATCCGCGAACTGCAACATGCCATCGAGAAAGCTGTGATACTGTCGGATGGTGGAATGATCGCTGCCGAAGACATTGATAGTGGAAACCAGACAAGAAGGGAGAAACCGTTGGAGGAGGTGCAGACGCTCGACGAGATGGAGAGTCGCATGATAGAGAAAACTATCAAGGAATGCGAGGGCAATCTGTCGGTGGTGGCAGCAAGGCTGGGCATTTCCCGTCAGACGCTTTATAATAAGATCAAGCGATACGGGATTTAAAAGGAAAAGTGAAAAGTGAAGAATCCTATAGTTTTTTAGGGTATGGATGTTAATAAGGTTATAATAATTGTGCTTTTGCTCGTGGCAGTGGTGGGCTATGTTCGCCTCTACCGCCACTATCGTCGCAACATCAAGAAGGTGAGTTTCCTTTTTGATGCCATCGACAATGGTGACTTCTCATTCTACTTTCCCACAGAAAAGGGGAATAAGGAGGATAAGATTCTGCACCAATCCCTCAACCGCATCAAGCTCTTCCTGCAGCATACACGAGAAGAGCAGATGGAGCGGGAGAAATATTACGAGCAGATTCTTAATGCTGTGGACACTGGCATAATGGTGGTGGACAGCCACGACAATATCATGCAGCACAACCAAGCCGCCCTCCGATTGCTTGACACCGATGTGCTCACACACATTAACCAAGTAAAAGGGAAACTAAAGGATGAACATCTGGCTAAGCATGAGACGCAAGCCATGCTAAAGGACAAGCATGTGCGCATCATCGCCCTGAGCGACGTAAGCCACGAACTTAGCAACCAAGAGGTGGACTCATGGATTAAGTTGATTCGTGTGCTCACTCATGAAATCATGAACACTATCACACCCGTCACTTCACTCAGCGAGACCTTACTGAAAGAATTGGGTAGCGAAGAACTGTATGCTGCCAAATCGTCATCTGCAGAGCAAGCAAAATTGAAGCAAGGCTTGGAAACCATACATAAAACCGGAACCGAACTCTTGGCATTCGTCAACAACTATCGCCGTTTCACTCATGTGCCTAAGCCCCAACCCGCACTCTTCTATGTGGAGCCGTTCCTCGAACGTATGGCAATGCTTTGCAATCATGAAGTGGAAATAGCGGTAACACCAAAGGACTTGTTGGCTTATGCCGACGAGAGCCTTATCTCGCACGTAGTGACAAATCTTCTGAAGAATGCCGTAGAAGCCTTTAATGGCTTACAATCCGAGCCTACAACAAAAGCATCCATCCGTCTTCATGCTTACACCAACGAGCAGGAAGCCATCATCATCGACGTAAGCAACAACGCCGGTCTAATCCCCGACGACATAGCCTCCCACATCTTCATTCCTTTCTTCACCACAAAGCCCGAAGGAAGCGGCATCGGTCTCTCCCTATCCCGCCAAATCATGCGAGTAAGCGGAGGCAGCCTTTCGCTACATCAGGACAAGGCGCAAGGCATCACCACATTCCGCATCATCATTCCTTAACGATACTATTGCTTTATCCAAAGTAAGCATCAATGCCAACCAAAGGTATGTTCTCCATCCATTCTTGGTCAACATATCCTTTCATTGAAATACGAAGACCCTTCAATCCTGTGTTGTCTTTCACAAACTGAGATAATGAACGAGCACGAACATTCTCTTCTGCTTTTACTTCGATTGGAATAACTCTATTATCATTCTGAATGACAAAATCTATTTCTGAAGGAGTCTTGCTATTGCTCCAATAATAAGGAGTAAAGCCAATGACCTTGAGTTGCTGCATCACATATTGTTCCGTGAACATTCCCTTGAACTCCGTAAACACATTGTCGCCTACAAGCATCTGGTCGATTGGGGCATCCGACATACACGCCAAAAGCCCACAATCCAACAAAAATAGCTTAAAAGCATCAAAGTCCTCATAAAACTTAAGTGGCATCTTTGGCTCACTGATACGGTTTACCTTATATATAATACCTGCATCCAAAAGCCATTGAATGGCAAGCTCAAAGTCCTTAGCCCTACTTCCCTTACGGATAGCGCCATATATAAACTTCTTGTTTTCCTTTGCCAGCTGAGCAGGAAGAGAGCTTAACAACTGACGGATTCTTACAGATTCACTCTCCGAAGTATGCTTGGAAATATCACGCCCATAAGCATCCAATATCTCTCTCTGCAAAGTGCGAACTTGTTGAAGGTCTGCATTTCTCACAAAGTTGCTCACTACACCTGGCATACCTCCCACAAAGTAGTATTGGCGCAACAATTCCACCATCTTGGGCATCATCGTATCTATCAATGGCCAATCCTTGGAATGCAAGATATCTATCCAACCCTCATTGCCTGTAGCTTCAAGAAACTCCTCATAATCCATAGGAAATATATTAAGCATATCAACCTTACCCACGGGGAAAGACTCCCCCTTACCCAATGTTACACCAAGCAAAGAGCCAGCCACCATCACATGATACTCTGGTGCTTTTTCACAGAAATATTTCAGACTGTGAAGTCCTCTTGGAATCTCTTGTATCTCATCCAAGATAATCAAAGTATCGCCAGGAGTAACCTTGACACCTGTTATCGCCTGCAAAGTCATCAATATTCGATTAATGTCGTAGTCTAAATCAAAGAGTTGTTTCATTCTCGGCTCATCATCACAGTTGACGTATGCGACCTTATTATACTCTCGTTCTCCAAAATGTTGCATAATCCAAGTCTTGCCAACTTGTCTTGCACCAAGCAGCATCAAGGGCTTTCTATCCTTGTTTTCCTTCCACTTTAGAAGCTGTTGATATATCTTTCTTTTCATAAAAGTCTAACATTTAATAACTTACACTGCAAAGATACACTTTTTCGATGATAAAAATCAGTAAAAACAACACTTTTTCGAGGATAGAAATCAACAAAAACAACACTTTTTCGATGATAAACCTCAAAAAAGCAAAAGAATCTCCCAAGTACAGCATATACTTAGGAGATTCATTCTGACATAAATTTATGAGGATAATTCTACTCTTCGCTCTATTTCACCAGAAAGTCGTAGAAAGGAGTATACATCAAATTATTAGGCTGTAGATACATCTTTTTACTCTTGAAATCTATCAGCATATTGAAACGTTTCAAGAAGTTGTTGCCTATCATTCCATCTACATCTTTCTCGTTCAGCATACCAGAATTAAGAGTGGAGAAAGCTCCTGGGATTTTGGGCAGAACATATTGTCCAACCCTTACTTCGTCAAAATAGACATTCTTCAGTTCACCGCTGCCACCGTCGGAGCTTGTTATGCGTGATATGGCAAACGGCTTCTTTGTGCCAAGAAGACGATTTCTATTCACGAATGTAGTGCTAAGATCGATAATGCGGTCGGAACCAGTGTCCACTTCGAGTTGCAGTCGGTATGTTGATTCATTGAGTTTAATAGGTATCTCTATAAACGGTACACCATATTTATATACGAATGGCAGAATAACATAGGATTCAGATATCAAGACCAACGCACTGTCTTTGGGATAGCAGTATATCTTATGCTTGTCGTAGTTGATTTCGATGTTGAACGCACTAAGTCCGTTAAGTCCTAACACACCGTCCCACATATCTTGAGAGAAAGGGATATTCACACATTCAGCCTTGTCGTATTGTATGGTTCCTATAGTCAGCGAGTTGTCATGGCTCGCTGTAACTTTATTGAAGCCAGTGGTTCCCATATTATCAACCGTATCTTTCTCGTGTATTAATCCTTTCAGTTTTCTGGAGTTGGTGTTCAGAGTTATGGTTGTAGCACCTGTGTCAACCAAGAAGTTCAATGAGTCGGAACCATTCACAAATGCTGTGACATAAATGCGTCCGTCGTCACCTATTGTAAAAGGAATCTCACCTACCGGCTCTATGCTTGTCATCTTTTTGGCTGCATTGACTGGACAATAAATCAGAGCCAAAATCAAAGCTAAAAACAATACAACCTTCTTCATCTTGTCTTGTTGTTTTGTCATCTGTGTTGGGCTTATGATTAAGCTTGGTACAGATGGTTGCAAAAGTAATAATTTTTGAGGATTAAAATCAAAGAAAGCCACACTTTTTTGAGGATAGTTTCCAATTTTTCAAAGAAAAGTTGGTGCTTAACCATAAATATAGTATCTTTACCTATGCAAAAGCAGAAGTTTATGGCATTCGAAAAGGAAATCAAGGAATACGAGGAGTTGAGACGCAAATATCAAACCTCGATTATCAATAAAATGGATAGAGAAGAGTACGTGAAATACAACGAAGTACTCTTCTCTACCCATTCGTGCGCCATTGAGGGCAACTCCTTCTCCGTAGATGATACTCGTGAACTGAAGGAGAAAGGATTAGGGATGATTCCCACGGGAAAGACACTTTTTGAGGCTTTCGAAATGCTCGACCACTTTGACGCATTCGAGTACGTGATGCAAAACACAAAGCATCCGCTTGACGAGAGTCTTCTGAAAGAAATCAACAAACGGGTTACATGCCATACGCTTTCTTATCGTTCTCCTGAAGCCATTCCTGGCGAATACACCACCACGGACATGGCTGCAGGCGATACGGTATTTGGCAATCACGAAGAACTCATCGCCAGAGTTCCCAAGCTGTTGGAATCTACAGAAAAGGCTATCCTTTCTGCCGCTGCTCATCCTATGATACTTGCAGCCCGCTTTCATGGCTTCTACGAATATCTACATCCCTTCCGTGACGGGAACGGAAGAACAGGACGACTCGTCAGCAACTACATTCTATTACGCTTGGGGCATCCTCTTCTCATCATCCCCTCTGATGCCCGTCAGGAATATATTTCCGCTCTCCGCATGATTCGCACGGAAGCAACCGACGAGCATCTTATCCGCTTCTTCTTTAAAATGGCAACGCAAAGAATGAAGGAAGAACTGAAGCAGAAAGAGGCTAACACCAAGCGATTTATGACATTCGTCTTCTGAGAAAGCCGTATTATATTTTATTGTTCGCCGTATCCACGATGCTGCCATCAAACAATCGGATGATGCGATTGGCAATCTTGGCATCGTGCTCATTATGCGTCACCATGACGATGGTGGTGCCCTCGTGGTTAAGTTCGGTAAGCAGACGCATTACTTCGGCACCATTCTTTGAATCGAGGTTACCCGTAGGCTCATCGGCAAGGATAAGCTTAGGTCCGAAGACCACGGCACGAGCGATGGCAACTCGCTGCTGCTGACCACCAGAGAGCTGATGAGGGAAATGCTTGGCACGATGGCTGATGGCCATGCGCTTCATGATGGCTTCCACCTTTGTCTTGCGCTCAGCCTTCGGAATGTTGAGGTAAGTAAGAGGAAGTTCGATGTTCTCCTCTACAGTCAATTCGTCAATGAGGTTGAAGCTCTGAAACACAAAGCCTATCTCACCCTTGCGCACATCCGTACGTTCGTTTTCTTTAAGGTTAGCCACCTCATGATTGCCCAAGAAATATTTTCCCGATGTAGGATTATCCAATAATCCAAGGATATTGAGCAAAGTGGATTTGCCGCAACCTGACGGTCCCATGATGGCAACAAACTCACCATCTTCTACTGTGAACGATACATTATTTAAAGCTATAGTCTCCACATCCTCTGTGCGGAATGACTTGCAAAGATTTTCTACTTTTATCATTTTATTATTTTTTTAAGTTAAAGAAATTAAGGAGTTAAAGAGATGCTTGTCTTGCTAAAAGTTAGGAATGTAGGAGAAAAGACTATTGTCTTAACTCCTTGACTTCTTAACTCCTTAACTCCCGATTATTT
>OGKS01000409.1_pt1 | contig 24492 bp, 18 predicted proteins | sample 1572491 | NCBI WGS metagenome assembly OGKS01 (sample SAMEA2582153, study PRJEB24529) | metagenome | biome: Human gut stool | place: China | collected 2011
TATTCAACATTTTCTTATGATTGTCAGCCCGTCGCGCAAGGGAAGAATCACCTTTTCAACCCGTTTGTCGGCAGCTACCAAATCATTAAATTTCTTTATTCCAATAGTCTGAAGATCTGTATGATGCGGTTCCTCCAAGACATGTCCGTCCCACAATGTGTTGTCGGCAATGATATATCCGCCGGGTGATAATTTCTCCAGTACCATTTCGTAATATTCAATATACTTCCGCTTATCACCGTCTACAAACGCTAAATCAAAGGTAATGTTCATGCCAGGCAGCAACTTCAGCGCATCACCTATATAAAATTTAATCTTGCCGGCGTAAGGCGAACCTTCCAGCCAGGGACGTGTAAAGTCCTCCTGCTCATCGTTTATCTCAAATGTGTGCAACATGGCCCCCTCTTCCAACCCTTCGGCCAGGCAAAGTGCGGAGTAGCCACTGTAAGTCCCGATTTCCAACACCTGACGGGGGCGTATCATTTGCACAAACATTTTCAGCATACGTCCCTGCAAGTGGCCGGAAGCCATACGGGGACGTAAAAGCTTGACGTGCGTATCGCGATAAAGTGCCTTCAGGTAATCACTTTCTTCGTCAATGTGCTGAAGGATATATTCGTCAATAGCGTCCGTTTCTTTCATTCCTATCTTCTATTTTTATAGGTAACGGTTGCGGTTGGGCAGCACATAGTCCATAGCATACTTCAACACATCTCCCACTACATTGATTTCAAGGAAAGAAGTCTGAGTACCTTGCTTACCGCTGCTCAGATAGGCCACCATGTCGCTTTCACTCAAAACGCCATCATCCAGCAATTTACGCAAAGCAGCGAAATAATATGCCTGTCCGTTAGCCTTTTCGGGCATATAGATAGCCTCCACCCCATATGACAAAGCCAGATGACGCATCGTTTTTTCTTTATAACAGATGGCCAATACAGGATATTTGCCACGGAAAGCAGCAATATTACGTGCGGTACGCCCGCTGAAACTGTCGGTAATAATGGCGCGGATATTCAGTTTGCTGGTAGCCTTTACTGCCTGTTTTGCCAGGAAAGCAGTTACGTCATTGGAGTTTTCATCCAAAGGAATACGGATGTCATTCTCGGCCAGTTTATCTTTCTCAGCCTGCGCTGCAATCTTGGCCATCGTCTTCACGGCTTCCACCGGATACTTGCCGTATGCCGTTTCTCCACTCAGCATCAATGCATCCGTGCGGTAGTAAATAGCATTGGCAATATCGGTCACTTCAGCACGGGTAGGACGCGGATTATTAATCATGGTATGCAACATCTGTGTAGCCACGATTACCGGTTTCTGCGCCTTCACACACTTAGAGATGATGCGGCGCTGGATGCCAGGAATTCTCTCGATTGGCACCTCGATACCCAAGTCACCACGAGCAACCATGATACCATATGAAGCTTCGATAATATCATCGATGTTATCTACACCCTCCTGGTTTTCTATCTTGGAAATAATCTTGATATCACTGTGATGTTCATCCAAGATATTCTGAACAGCCTTTACATCTGCTGCATTACGTACGAAAGAGTGAGCGATAAAATCAATATCCAATTCTATAGCAAGGAGGATATTCTTACGGTCCTTTTCTGTCAACGCAGGCAAATCAATATGTTCGCCAGGTACATTCACGCTCTTATGTGAACCTAAGAAACCCTCGTTCTGAACTTCAGCTACGAGCATCGGGCCCTGATTATCAATGACCTTCATATCAAGTTCACCATCATCGAAGAGCAAATCATCACCCACTTTCACATCAGCAGCGATATCAGGATAGCTCAGATTGATAATGTCATGAGAAGTTTCCATCTCTGGACGACCAAAAATCTTGACTACATCACCCACATTATAATGAATAGGCTCTGCTACACCTGTGGTACGCACCTCTGGTCCTTTGGTATCAATCATAATACCAATGTGAGGAGACACGGCTCTTACATTCTTGACAATTGTGCGAATACCTTCTTCTGTAGCATGTGCAGTATTCATACGAACGACGTTCATGCCTGCAAAAAACAATTTGCGGATGAAATCCTGATCACAACGACGATCACTGATTGAAGCGACGATTTTTGTTTGTTTCATATCCTATATTACCTTATTCTTGTTCTCAAATTTTCCTCTAGAAAGACACGCTCTCTGCAATTTGACTGCAAAGATACTGCAAAAGCAAGACAATACAAAATTAAAAAGATTTTTTTTTGTTTTTTTATTGAGAAACTTCCAATATCATTCCAGAAGTATTGCTTTGAGCGGGTCTAAACAAAATTTTAACCTGATACTGATAACTGAAATTACGAATTGCAATTTATCTCGTTTTTAAATATCCAAGTCGGGAGCCTTTTCTGCACCAGCAGCAGCCTCAAACTTAGGCATAGTCTGAAAACCGAATAGATTTGCGATGATGGCAGTAGGCATCTTACGTACTTTCATATTATACTGTTGCACAGCATCATTATACTTGCGACGCGCCTCGCTGATTCGGTTTTCTGTACCTTCCTCCTGTATCTGAAGAGATCTAAAATTATCAACCGCCTTCAGATCCGGATACTTTTCCGCTACCACCATCAATTTGGAGAAAGCATTCGCCAATTCACCCTGAGCATCAGAATAAGCCTTCAACTTTTCAGGAGTCAGGTTGTTTGCATCAAGTTTCACCTGGCCAACTGCTGCACGTGCCTTGGTCACGGCTTCAAACGTTTCCTTCTCATGTTTAGCATAAGCCTTCACGATTTTAACCAACTGAGGCATCATGTCTGCACGGCGCTGATATTGAGTCTGCACATTAGCCAGTTCAGTAGTAGCCTGCTCCTGTACACCAATGATGCCATTATAAGAACTTAAACCCCATAGTACCAGAAGTACTACGACACCCAAGATAATCCATCCTGTTTTTTTCATAACTTTCGAAATTTTATATTATAATTAATACTATATTTATTTCACGTGAAAATATTTTCTTTCCCTACAACCTTGATTTACCATCCACCGCCGGAGCCACCTCCGCCAAATGAACCGCCACCGAAAGAACCTCCAGAGAAGCCGCCACCAGAAGAACTGCCTCCCGAGAAGCCACCTCCGCCACCCAGAAAGAACGGAGGAAACCAATCATCATCATGTCTTTTATGCTGACGAGAGGATTTACCGGAAGATGGCTTTTTCTTGATAACGCCGCATTCCTCCAATATATACCTTATTAATAAATATAGGGGAATGCCGAAACAGATGATAAGAAAAAAGATAATAAATCCCCATTCATCCTCTCCTAAAGGACCATCATCCACATCCGGAATACCAGTTCTACCACTTTTCACCTTATTATATATAGAGCGGCTTACGGTAACAACTGCCATACCCGGCTGATTCAGACGCATATACTTCACGATGCATGCTCTGGCAATATCATCACAATCCACATCAGTCAATTCTCCTTCCAGTCCCATACCGGGTGCAATAAAGTACTTATGATCCTCCACGGCAATCACCACCACAAGTCCCCTTCGAGTTTTCTTGTAACCAATACCATACTTTTCACCGATATCCTGTGACATACGGAATGCATCCTGATCCTTTACATGCCCTACAATGACCAAGACATTCTGAACGCCACATTCCAGATTTAATTTCTGAAGATAAAAATTAGCAGAATCCTTCTGTTCCTTAGATAGATAACCATCTGGATCAGAAACATATTGTGTAGAATCCTTGAGATATGGAATCGGTACATTCTCTGCACTCCACTCGCGATGAGCAAATGAAGAAGATACCACCGAAACAACAACCAAGAGCAATATAAAAAAACGCTTAAATCTCATTATTTTTTCAATTTTGGTACAAAAATACACAATAAAAACCTTATATGCAAATACTTAGGGCATTATTTTTGCAAAAATATCGCTAACTTTTTTGTTATGTCGCAAAAAACTTGTATCTTTGCACACCGATTTAGATTAATAAATAAATAATTATAGTAAGAATAACATGACTAAAGCAGATATCATCAACGAGGTGTCTATAGCAACAGGCGTACCAAAGAAAGATGTTGGAGTAGTAATAGAAGCATTTATGGATCAGGTTAAGACCAGCCTTGTCGAGAGAAAAGAGAATGTTTACCTTCGCGGATTTGGAAGCTTTAATATCAAGCATAGAGCAGCAAAGACAGCACGTAACATTTCCAAGAACATCACTCTCACCATTCCTGCTCACGACTATCCAAATTTCAAGCCAGCAAAGAGTTTTGTAGATTTGATGCTGGGTCAAGCTGTAGAAAATGAGGATTAATTAAGTCTTTGGACATAACATTTATAAATAACAATATTTTAAAATTTTAAAATCATGCCAAACGGAAAGAAAAAGAAGGGCCACAAGATGGCTACTCACAAGCGTAAAAAGAGATTACGTAAGAACAGACATAAGAGCAAGTAAGCTTTTATAGCCTATTTTGCTCCCAGTCAGTTCGTGACTGAGGGGGTATGTCAGCTCTTAAGTGTTGACATGCCCCTTTTCTGTAAGTACTAATTTAAAAGATTTTTTGAAGAAAATGACAAGCGAAGTTGTAATTGACGTCCAACAGAAAGACATCTCCATCGCGCTCATGGAGGATAAACAATTAGTAGAATATCAAAATGAGCCACGCGAGGCTTCCTTTTCTGTGGGCAATATCTACATCGCCAAGGTTAAGAAACTCATGCCGGGACTTAATGCTTGTTTTGTAGATGTAGGTTATGAACGCGACGCCTTTCTTCATTATCTTGATCTAGGAAGTCAATTTAATTCCTACCAAAAGTATCTTAAACAAGTACAGAGCGACAGAAAGAAACTTTTCCCATTCTCTAAAGCCACCAAATTACCTGACCTCGAAAAGGAAGGTAGTATACAGAATGTCTTGAAGACTGGACAGGAAGTGTTGGTGCAAATCGTAAAAGAACCCATCTCAACCAAGGGACCTCGACTGACAGGTGAAATCTCATTTGCAGGTCGATACTTGGTGCTCATGCCATTTGGAGAAAAAGTTTCTGTTTCGTCGAAAATCAAAAGCGGTGAAGAACGTTCACGACTCAAACAACTCATCCACAGTATCAAACCAAAAAATTGTGGCGTAATCGTACGTACTGTAGCTGAGGGAAAACGTGTCGCTGAACTCGATGCTGAGCTGAAAGTCCTGGTGAAGCGATGGGAGGATGCTATCGCCAAGGTGCAGAAGACCCAGCAGCGCCCGCAACTCGCTTTCGAGGAGACCGGAAGAGCCGTCGCTCTCCTGCGTGACTTGTTTAACCCATCTTACGAGAACATCTACGTTAACAACGAAGATGTGATGAACGAGGTGAAAAACTATGTTTCTCTAATAGCCCCTGAAAAGGCGGGCATAGTTAAACTCTATACTGGTAAGGTGCCTATCTTTGACAATTTCAGCATTACCAAACAGATTAAGGCTGGATTTGGACGAGTTGTCAACTACAAACATGGTGCTTATCTCATCATTGAGCACACAGAAGCTCTGCATGTAGTTGATGTAAACAGTGGCAACCGCACTCGTGAGAAAGGTCAGGAAGCAAATGCTCTCGATGTGAACCTGGGTGCTGCCGATGAGTTGGCACGACAGTTGAGACTCCGCGATATGGGAGGTATCATCGTTGTCGATTTCATTGATATGCATCTGGCAGAAGACCGACAATTGCTTTATGAACGCATGTGCAAGAACATGCAGAAGGACCGTGCAAAGCACAATATCCTTCCATTAAGCAAATTCGGACTGATGCAGATTACCCGTCAGCGTGTACGACCAGCTATGGACGTAAACGTAGAGGAAACTTGCCCTACCTGTTTTGGATCGGGAAAAATCAAGTCCAGCATCCTCTTCACCGACCAATTGGAAAGAAAGATTGACCGCTTAGTCAACAAGATTGGCGTCAAGAAATTTACTTTGTATGTGAATCCTTATGTAGCTGCCTTTATCAATAAGGGCTTCATTTCTTTGAAGCGCAAATGGCAGTTCAAGTATGGTTTCGGATTTAATGTGATTGCTTCACAGAAACTGGCATTCCTTCAGTATGAATTCTACGATAAGGACAACCAGTATCTGGATATGCAGGAAGAACAGGAAACAAAATAGTTACTGAAACCAAATGGGTTTTCTCATGCATAGAACAATAAATAAAAGCTCCAATCGTATCATGATGACGAATGGAGCTTTTATTTATTTCTTAGGTAAAATGCGAGTGATAAAGCGCTCTATCGCTCTGGCACTCTTTTCATCCATTAACTTTTGAATATTTCGCAGTTCTGTACAAGCTTTATTCCTTTGCGCTATATTAGCTACCCGCTCAAAGCTATTCAATTCTTTGATAACAGCCATGCGCTCTGCATCAGAAGGAAGAGATTTCAGTTTCTGAAGTATTGACAGGATTTCTCCAATACGATTTACCTGCTTTTCATTGATAATCCAACGAAGCGTCATACTCTCACGTAATGCGAGCGCTTGTGAATAACCATTCTTCTCTAAGTCCTTCAAATCTGCAATTCGCTGGTCAAAATGCATATCCAACATTTTACACATATTAAACTCGTTCTGATAGGTAGAAATAATCTTTCCCTCTACCCTATCCTTTCCCAACAGTTTTTCAAAATGAGCACGGTTGGCAAGGAGTTTGCGAAAAACAGGAGAATCCGGAGAATTGATTTCAGATGAAAACATATTCCATGTATCATCCTTACACAATTCCTCTATACTTAGCGAACTAAGGTATTGATTGAGTACGGTATCTGCCTTTTGGAAATCACTTACCTTCAGCAAGTCAACTAATTTGCGTACCAATACTGTATTCTTTTCACCGGAGTTATATTTCTTTTCCAGTTCATTAATCTCTGTGGCACGCTGAATCGCATTTTCTATTTTTTCTACGAAAGTAATATTGGAGTTGAGTCTTACCGCCCCCATCTCCTTGCAGAACAGAGTTCCATCGGGATTAATGATGAGGAAAGTAGGATAAATACCCACCTTATATTTCTTGCCCAAATCCGGTCCTTCACCAACATCCATATCCCTTGTCAGAGAAACGAATTTAGGATTGAAATAATCACCACACTCCTGCAAAGGAAAGATATTCTTCATCATATACTTGCAGGGACCACATGTTTGAGTATAGCAATCGATAAAAACTTTCTTTCCTTCAGCCTTCGCCTTTGCCAAAGCTTCCTTAAAAGAAATATCTTCAAAAAGAATTCCTCTATTACTGATTGAATCCTGAGCCATTATAGGCAACAGAATATTAAATAAAGAGAATATCAGAAATATAATTTTCTTCTTCATACAATTACGATTAAAGATCATTTTCAAAAGTAGAACAAATACCACGCAACAGTATTTGTATCTGTTGCATGATATTTGTATGTTACTTTTCATTATTTTTCAGTTGTTGTACCTGATCCCTTGGCAATACCAGGGAGATCGATACCATATTTATCCTTCATGTATCTGACAACAAGCTCATATTTTTCACTAATGAGCGGATACTTCTCCTTCGGATATTTTTCATAGAACTCTTCTGGAGAGAATCGCATAGCTGCTCTGATATAGAGTGAGAAGAAATCTCTGTAAAAACCACCGGAATTATAATTCGGCTGCTTATAATAGGAAGTATAAATACTCCATAAAGATTTCTCTTCTACACCATTATCATCAACCCATCTGATAAGACCACGATTAAACACATAGTTTTTGTGGTTTGGATTACTTCTATTCAGACTTGAAACGAAATCCATTCCATCTCTCAATCCTTCAGGCTCTGGCAAGGTATTGTCCATTCGCTGAGATGTAAGGAACTGATTGATAAAACTGAATCGCTTTACAGCCATTGTTTCATTAGCTTTCGCTAATTCCGCCTTTTCTACATCAGTCTTATTCTCTTTATCCTTAAGTTCTGCACGTTTCTGCAACCAATATAATTCCGTATTGGAAAAACTAATTGCCCAATAGTCAAAGCCATCGAATTTAGTTGGGGTAAAGCCAGCTACATCAGGGATATAAATTTCTGTACTACCTGTATCTGTACCGGTACCTGTACCAGTGCCTGTACCTGTGCCTGTGCCTGTGCCTGTTCCCGTACCTGTGCCCGTGCCTGTGCCTGTTCCCGTACCAGTGCCTGTGCCTGTTCCCGTACCTGTGCCCGTGCCTGTTCCTGTACCAGTGCCAGTACCACCCGTACCTGTACCACCAGTACCTGTGCCACCTGTACCTGTACCACCTGTACCGCCTGTGCCACCAGTACCAGAATCATCTCCTCCAAGATTAGGATCTACACCTCTAAAGTCTTTCTGCAAGTAAATCTTTACAGGAAAATTCTTCTGAATCATCTCGGTAGAAGCATAAGGGAATACGTTGTTCTTAAAGAAATCTACATAGTAAGGCACTTCTGTACCTGGCACATCATCTCCATAATAGAGTTTTCCCGTACCTATACCCGTCCATTTTCTGTTCAAGTCGGCAGGAGTAATATCCTTATACAGCAGATAAACACCATATTTATCATGTATTTCTTTAATATCTTCATCCCAAGAATTGTTACCTTGAGGAAATTCCATACGAAGAACAGAGTAGTTACCCGATGGAGTGATAGGATCTTCGGATGGAGTGCAAGCCGTCATTGTGATGAGGCTCGCAACTGTGATATATATAAATCTTTTCATTCTTCTGTGTTATTATCCGGGTTAGTATTATCAGCAGTGAACTCAGAAGTCTCACCTATGCGCTTTGCACAAAGTGGATTCTGCTCCAGCTGATTGTTCAATTCTCGTGCTACATCAGGTATAGGGACTGTATAAAGTGGATCCTTTGCCTGAAGAGTATAGGTTGTCTTGGTAGTTGGTGTAGAATACCAAACGTGCTTGATTTCAGGCATACCCCAACGGCGCAAATCATACCAACGATGACTCTCGAAACAAAGTTCACGACGGCGTTCCTGATGTATATACTCCACCAACTTATCAATATCTGCAACATCCTCTGCCTTTGGAGCATAGTTATCAGCAAATCTCTTACTACGTAATTCTACCAAAGCTTGAAGTGCTTCCTGACTTCCATTAGCATCCACTCCAGTCTTGGCGAGCATTGCTTCTGCTTCCATATAATTGAGATATGCCTCAGAAAGACGAAGACTTCTACCAAATACACCTGTACCACCAGTAGGTCGATAACTATTATTGACCTTCAATTTACCGATAGCCAAAGGCAGCAGTTCACCAGAGAATTCTTTCCTTACGATATAACGCTGCTTACGAAGGTCACCATCCTCAAAACTGTTGAGCAGTTCATCAGAAGCACGGAAATAAGGTTTACGAGGCAAACCTGTCGTTGGATCTTCCGTAGAATATTCTTCAACCCATCCTGCCCAATCCGATACTTTACCATAAGGGAAGATGACCTCAGAAGATTCATCATAAGAATGATAATTGGTATAGATACGTGCCACCTGACCATATTCATTCTTTTCCGTTTCTACTGTATTGAGATCAAGCAACTTGAACCGCGAATCGTTCATCACCAACTTCGCATACTTGGCAGCCTCTTCCCAGTTCTCCATATAAAGATAGGTACGAGAGAGCAGCAGTTGTACCATTGGCAGACTTGCACGGTAATCCTTCTTCCATTGTCTTGCCTCAGAAACAAGTTTAAACTGACTTTCTGCCTCCAGCAAGTCTTTGACAATTTGGTCATAGACTGCCTTCACGGTACTGCGAGCCATCGGTTTTTCCTCTACACCACTTGTTAATTTCAGAGGAACACCTAAAGCATCAGGATTCTCATTGTATGGCTGACCAAATATATTCACTAAGTTCAGATAGTAAAAGCCACGGAGCGCATAAGCCTGTCCCAGGACATAATGGATATCTTCTTCTGAACCTGTCACAGTATCAATATAATCAATGACAGCATTCACACCCTTCAGTTTACGATAATATGTATAATACATATCCGTAGAGGTTCTACCAGCCTCTTTCATCATATTAAACATATCCGGCTGCCATGTATAGGAAGCCAACAATATATCGTAATTGAAATTATCTTCAGGTAATTGATAGAGAGTTGCAGTTAAGTCGTCATCCATCAAGGTAAGAAAATAATTAAAGCCACCTATGTCGTTACGAGGATAAGCCTCGCCCAACAAGATTTCATTAAGTGAGCGCACATCCTTTGGAACAAACTCACTTGTGGATTTTGGCTCCAGGAAGTCACCGCAACTATTGAGCATCAGCATGCCTCCCAAGAGTACCATTGTATATAATTTAACTTTTTTCATGATTGTCATTTTTTAGAATGAAGCACTAAGTCCGAAAGAGAAAATGCGTGGCTGGATACTGTTACCCAACTCAGGATCAAAGCCATTCCATTTCTTGCTGGCAATGACGAAGAGGTTGTTTGTACTACCACTCAAAGAGATGCTTGTAGCATGAATCTTCTGACAGATTTTCTTAGGCAGATAATAAGACACAGACAACTGATTGCAGCGGAAGAAAGAACCGCTCACAAGACGTGCTGTTGAATTTGCCCACATTTCATAACGATTGGTAAAATAGCCATCTGGTGTATAGAGATTGAGAATATCCGCTACCGAAGTATAGAGACCAGGTATGTTGGTATGCAGCTCATCACCAGGCTGCTTCCATCGATTCAACAATTCCTTGCTGAGGTTGGACAGCGGACTTGGCATCTTCCCATAAGTAAAGGTAGAATATGGGTTAGGAAGGCGTTTCTTAGAACCCAAAATCAGGGCAAAGCTCGCACTTACCTGAAGATCCTTCCAGCGCACATGAGGATTGATGCCTCCAGTAAAGAAAGGCTCTGATTCACCTGCATAAACCAAGAATGACAATGGATCTATTGTCTTATCCGGATTTTCAAACTCCTCTACTTGGGTACCTCTAAAGGTAGGAAGACCTGTCTCATGGTCAAGACCTGTAAAATCATAAGCCCAGAAAGAATAGAGAGAATAACCCTTACGCAAAGGGCGCTGACTGTTGCCGGCTACGAAATCACGATGGGTCAACTGGTCAACACGGGCTGTGCGATCATCCGTCTCAGTCTTGTTCCAGTTCTTGGAAGCATTAAATCCAACACTTACTACTAAGTCCTTGGTCTTGATAGGAGTGATATTCATTGTCCACTCGAGACCATGGTTGACGATGATACCACCATTGAGCTTCAATGTTCCCATACCATATTCCTCTGGTACATCTTGCTCGATAATCGCATTAGAACGTCTTCCGTAATACTCAAGACTCATCGTTACGGCTCTGAAAATTTGCATATCGAGACCGAGATTCCAAGTCTTGGTACGTTCCCACTTCAGATAAGGGTTAGGAAGACTTGCGATGCTGGTATAGTATTCATTATAACCAGGAAGCAAACCACCATAAGAAGCTATCAATTCCGGACTGATGGAATTGACTACATTTCCCTGAATACCATATGTTGCACGGAGGTTAAGTTGGTCAAGCCACTTCACGTTGTCTTTGATAAACTTCTCTTCTGCTATCTTCCAAGAGAAACCGAACGAATAAGTAGGATCAAACTGCTTACGCTTATCCTGTCCGAAACGGTTGGAAGCATCTGAACGGATATTCATATTCATAACATAACGATTCTTCAGAGAGTAAGCAGCTGTACCAAAGAAGGATACGTAATTGGAAGTATTGTTGATACTACTCCATCCACCCTCAAAGAGACCTCTAAGAGCACCCCAACCTATAGACTGTGTACCTCCGATAGGCACAATATCCTCTGGAAGCGAAGGAGAGATCAAACTCTCACCACGCTCTGGCACATAACCCCAGACATTCGTACCCTTACCATATGTTTTGGAAGAACGCATCTCAAAACCAAACATACCATTGACACGATGAATCTCATTGAAAGTCTTGCTTGCTACCAGCTTATGCTGCATGTCAAGCGAAGTCATATTGGAATTATTATTGGTCAACTGACCGCCAAATGGCAACAGGGCTGCTTTATACAAAGCAGAACCAGGTTCAGCCTCACCTACTCCATAACCACGATAGTTGGTTTCAATGTAGGAAGTCCTTTCACCCTTATAACTTTCAGAATCGTTGGAACTATGAGCCATAGAACCCACCAACTGATAATTAAGCCAAGGAAGAAGCTGGAAATCAATATTTGCAGACACATTGAAGGTATTACCGCGGTTCTTACTATAACTGTTATCCATCTCATTGAGGACATTGTAGCCATAAGTATTGTTGGAACCGAGGGACTTGTTCAACTGATAAGTATAATATTGTTTATAGAAAGCTCGTTCACCATTTTCCTCGAAAGCAGGTACGGCACGGCTGGTATTAAGAGCATACGACTGAGGACTTACACCGCTATAGCCGTAAGAATTTCGTGAACTACCGCTAATATTAAAGGAAGCACGGATTCGCTTACTGAATTGCACACCTACATTCAGACGAGTAGTAAATTGATTTTGACTATTACCAATTTCTGTACCTTCAGAATTAGAGTAGCCAAAAGAAGCATTATAAGTTACTCTCTGAGTACCACCAGATACGCTGAGATTATGACTATGACTGAAAGAATTACGGGTCAAGAGATCAAGCCAGTCAGTATTCACAGTTTCCAATCTTTCCATCTGCTTCATAAAGTCGGCCTCGGAAATCATGTGCTTGTTAAACATAGCCATCAATCCCTCATAAGTATAAATCTGAGGAAGCGGATCACCCTGATAGCGCACACCCGCATCATACGCCTCCTTACTGAACTGAATACGCTCTTGCGAATTCATAAAATCAAATAAGTCGTAGTTAGGACGTTGACGGACAGAGAAGTTTGCTGAATAGCGGATACTGGTACGTTCTGCAGAACCCTTCTTGGTCGTGATGACAATCACACCATTAGAAGCCTTAGAACCATAGATGGCCGTAGCCGAAGCATCCTTCAACACAGTAATATTTTCTATATCCTGAGGGTTGAGCCAGGACACCTGATTACCTATCAATTCCTTCATATCAGTAGTCATCGCTGCTGTAGCATCGATAGAAATAGGGTCTTCCTGGATGACTCCATCAACAACCCAAAGAGGGTCGGTATTTCCAAGAATAGTTGCCTTACCACGAATGGTAAGCTTAGGAGCAGATCCCACACGGGAAGAAGAATTGACTACCATCAATCCTGCCACCTTACCCTGCAACATCTGGTCGATAGTCTGGTAGGCAGGCATCAGCACATCTTCACCTTTCAAAGTGGTGAAGGCACCAACCATATCCTTACGAGGCAAACGGCCATAACCAGTCTCCACAACTTCAACTTCCTTCAATTGACTTGTTGCAGCAGGAATCATACTCACATTGATGGAATTGCTATTGTGGTAACGTACCACCTTCTTTTCCATTCCAAGGTAAGTGAACTCCAGGTAATATGCCTTTCCTGGCTCCATTTCAGGCATGGTAAGACTGAATTTACCATTGATGTCAGTAACGGTTGCCAATTTGGTACCTCTCACTCTTACACTTACACCAGGCAGGGGATCCTGGCTGTCATCGGTGACGACACCTTTGGCAATAACTGCAGTACGGCGAGCTTGAACAGCTCCCTTTTGGCTTGTGTTTACATTGTTTTGAGCAAAGACTGCTTGTCCAGAGGCAAGAGCAAAGCACAAAAGAGATGTATTCAAGACCATGGTGTAGTTTTTTCTCTTAGAATTCATAGTCCCTTTTGTTTTAAATTAATAATTGGTACAAAGATAGCAAATAAAGTTAAACGAGCAAAACATTTTATTACTATTTTTTGTATTTTGCACGTATTTTGTCAGTTTTTCCTGTATTTTTATACGCAAATAGAAATTTCATTGAATTACATTTAGATTTCTATGGTCTTTTTAAAATATTTAATGATATCAATAAAAAAGTTAATTTAAAATTCCATGTAACCTTTTCTATCACTTCATCGTCTAAGTTATAAGATAACATGAGTAATAACATAAAAAGAAAGGAAAAAATTATGATTTTGAGCACAACTCCAACCATAGAAGGCCACCCTATCCGTGAATATCGTGGCATTGTGACAGGCGAAACCATCATTGGTACCAACTTTGTAAAAGATTTCTTTGCCAGTATTCGTGATGTGATTGGCGGAAGAAGCGGTTCTTACGAAAGTACCCTCCGCGAAGCTAAAGATACTGCACTCAGGGAGATGAGCCAGCGTGCTGCATCCTTAGGCTGCAACGCCATCGTGGGCATCGACCTGGATTACGAAACCGTTGGTAACAGCGGCTCCATGCTGATGGTAACATGCAGCGGAACGGCGGTGATTATCTAAGTTCTGCGACTGTACAAAAGAACAAAACATGCTTGAAATGGGGCGGTAACTGCCTTTAAAAACGAGTTACCGCCCCTGTTCAGATATATTTTTATCTATATAGTGTGGTGACATACACCTGATTTAAGGTCACCAACTTTCTTCTATTTCATTTATTCTATCACCCAATCCTCTATACTTCGCTGGTTTTCCGAGAAGTTAATACCCACTTTCACAACCTTTCGCCCATCATCGGCAAAAGCCTTGGCATAGTTCTTATCGCTGATTTGCGCCATGGCGATGTCGGCAGACTTCTTATATTTCAACTCAAAGATAAAGATACTCTTATCCGTCTTGAGAACAAGGTCTATTCTTCCATCAGAAGTGGTATGCTCCACCTTCACATCTTCGCCAAGCATGGTGAAGATGGTGAATATCACGGCTTGATAGTGACGCTCATTATTGTTGATAATCGTATATGGGAACTTATCATAGAATGCCTTCAAATGAGGCATAAAGGCTCCCATGTCGTCATTGATGAGCACATTCTTGGAATAAGCATACACAATGGCATCATATCTGTTCATGTCTTGTGCAGTATAATACCTGACGAGACTATCAGAAAAGCCTTGTCTTACTTCTAGATTTGGGAAACAGAGATGATACAATTTTCCTCTTCGCTCATATCCTTTAATGGTAAGATAACCACTTTGGAAAAGAACTGGAATCGGGTCTGTAAGCTTTTCTGTAGGGGTATCAAAACGATCGTCATTAACCCAAAGGTCGTCCAGATTGAGCATATCCAAATTTTTCTGCTGCAACAACTCTACCAGGAACGTAGGCGTACCGGATGTAAACCAATAGCTATTAAACTCCTTATCGTCCAAAGCATTGATGATGCTGTAAGGATTGAAGATATCCTCGCTATTGATACTGAAGTGGTAGCCATCATAATGCTGCTTGAGTTGCTGCAAGGTCTCCTCATAAGTAAGTCCATTATGCTCAGCCATCTCCTCGATTCCCTCACGGAAATACTGAGTCAATTCACTCTTGGTAATACCACAACAGCTACTGTATTCATCCTTCAACGTGAGAATCTTGAGATTGTTCAATTCACTAAAGATGCTGAGCTGACTAAACTTGGAGATGCCTGTGATGAATACAAAGCGGATGTTTCCCTCTTGCTGCTTCAAGGGGCTGAAGAAATCTCTCATGATGTTGCGGATGGTCTTCTGTAAGTCTTCGTCACTTACAGAATCATGCATCGGAGCATCATACTCGTCGATTAGAACAACAGCTTGTTTACCTGTTTGAGCAGTAGCTGCAAGCAAGATGTTCTTAAGACGACCTCCAAAAGACTTCTCATCTATTGGATTAACTTTTAAACCATATTTTTTCTCTTCTACTTCTAGTATTCCGTTTAGAATTGAATATGTATTCTCCAAACTATAATACTTACCACAGCTCAGATCCAGGTGGATGACAGGATATGCCGTCCACTCCTTCTCCATCTGTTCGATGGCAAGGCCCTTAAACAGTTCTTTCTTACCCTCGAAATAAGCCTGGAGGGTAGATACAAACAAGGATTTTCCGAATCGACGTGGGCGACTCAGAAAATGAAACTTGGCATAATGAGCCAACTGATAGACGATAGCCGTCTTGTCAGCATAGAAGTAATTCCCCTTCACGATTTCGGAGAACGTTTGTATTCCCAAAGGATATCTCTTTGAAGCCATAATCTTACTCTTAATAATTAATGTACAAAGATACAGATAATATTTCAGAAAACAAGCATTTTTCTGATTATTAACAATATATCACTGCAAAAATAGAACCGCAATTCAACAAAACATGCTTGAAACGGGGCGGTAACGGCCTTAAAAATCGAGTTACCGCCCCTGTTCAAGCATATTTTTATCTAAAATCCTTTGCGGTATTCAATATCTTTGTAGCCAATTATCAGAGCCTTAGGGCTAATTGTTATCATAAAATAAGACTTTACAGACTAAACTACCAGAGTCTATTTCAAGAAAATAGGGAACGTTATGAAATATCAACGCTCCCTATTTTTGTATATCAATACCCTGGGTTTTGAGTCAAATTTGGATTCATATCTATTGCATTTTGAGGAATAGGTAAAAGCAACTGATATTTTTCTAATCCGAGTTCTTTTATCGCCAAACCATTCCTTTTCAAGAAAGCAAAATAGTCTTGCAATTTAAGAGACTTCCTCAGTTGTTTAATTCCTTCAACAGAAACACTTGTTCCGGAAATACCATTCACATTATCTACTTCTGAAATATATTTTGAAGCCTTTGCATTATTACCCAAGTGAATTTCGCATTCAGCATATAAAAGCTTGACGTCCGTAGTAGTCATAATAGGCACTACATCTTCAGGACTTCCATCTACATATACTCTAGAGGCTCTTGACTCATTGCCAACCATCAAAGCCAATATCAAATCTTTGTTTTCAGATGTATATTTTGTTGGAACTTTTTCCATAGAGTATATATTTTTGTCAACAACTTGTTGGAGAAGATTACTAGCTGCAGCCCATTTTTGCTGATACATATATACTTTCGCCAAAAGAATACGAGCCACATCCTTCGATACAAACAAAGCATCATTGGCGTTGGTTGCAAAAGCTACACATTTCTTTTCATCCAAATTTCTTATTGCTTCTACCAGTTCTTCTTCCAGCATTTGTAAAATACTAGATTCGGATGTTCTTGGAACATAAGAATCTGCATAACCTTCAAAACCTGCATTAGGCATCACAACTACACCACCCCACCAAATCAACATTTGATAGTAGCACAAATCTCGATAAACATTCAGATAAGGAGAATATACTGCCCTATACATGGCATCTGCTCTATACAACCTTGCAATCATATTCAGCGCTTGGTATGAATCATTCCAACACTTACGGATATTCGGTTCACTGCTACTAATAGGAGCAACAAAACGAAAATCATTTATTATCTTTGTATAACGATAATTCATCCCCGCCTCAAGGTTTACAGCTTCAGACAAACTACTCATAAAATCAGAAACCAAACTGATACCAACACTTCCGAGGCGAGGTACTATGATTTCTGCATTAGGATTAGCTTGCTGAGTTAAGTTCAAGCAAGCTACTTCATTACCCATACCATCATATAAAGGAATTGAAACTGCTTGTTCCTTCCTAAAGGAGGCAGCCTTTACAACCACCTTTAAGATATTATTATTCAATTCTTTTGTATAGTTGATACAAGGTTCATTTCCACTTCCTGTTTCATAAATTTCCGTTCCAGAGACAGATACTGACGGATAATTTTCTATTTCAGAAAAACTTGGTCGCTCTAAGTAAACAGGTACAGTTGTATTTACCTTTACCTCATAGCTTCCACCTTCCATAGGTACATTGATATTATTTGTTTCCAAACTGACAGGATGATTTTCAGGCGCAATTTCATTTCCTGCGGTTCCATCTCCATCCCAATCGAAATAATAGATAAGATTCTTAACGGCAACCTCTTTACCCATCTCTTGATAGCGTTTCTTGATATTCTCTGCTATTTGAGGCAATTTGCTTTCCAAAGAGAACATATCTTTACGAATTTGCAGTTTGGTTGTTTCTGAGAAATTACCATCCTCAGCAAACTCTTCTGAAAGTTGAGATAAATACTCAGTAATTTGTGCTTCAGAACGATTGTACAGAATTAAAGATGACACGGCAATAAGAGCTGCAGCTTCATCAGTACCAGAAGTAATCGAGAAATGATTAACATCAGTTTTGGCATACTTTTCGAGACCAAAAGTCTTGAGGACTTCTTCTTGTGCCTGATTGTTGGCTTCCTTAAACGACTTACCATCCTTAGCTACCAAATCCATAACTCTCTGATACTTAAGATGTGAAAGAATATTCAAATTCACATCAGCTGCATTTTGAAGATTAGCAACAGCATTTAAAGCCAAGGTTCCTTTAGAAAGTTCGCCAGTTACTTCATTAAAATAATATCCAGAAGCAGACAGTTTTACATAGGGAGACTTTAACAATTTAGATCCAAAAGTAAAAGTACCCTCATTATCTGTAATCGTAGAAGTAAAAGACTCACCTGTTTCATCTAGGTCAGCATCTAAAGGCTGCATTTGGATGGCTGTACCTCTAACAAAAGGACCTTTTTCTACCTTACCACCTACATTAAAGTTAGTAGGAGTGTAACCATCCAGGTCGTCATTACTAGAACAAGACTGTAGCATTGCCATCATTCCTATGGTAACAACCACAACAGCTTTCTTTAAAATTACTTTCATAATCTCATTATTTATTAGTTAAACTTTCATATACAAGAAGCGTGGTCTACATATACCACACCTAACTTTGGAGGTCCTGAGAAAACCCTGAGATACAGATATAGTAATAGTAGCCCACGCTATGCGTGAGAACCACTATGCTACCATTGTATCTCTTTTTGAAAATTTCTCAGGTTTCCAAAGTTACAAGATAAGCATAACGCCTCTTTATATTCTAATATGTCTTGGAGATGGCATACACCAAATCCGCTTCAAAATTACAAAACTTTCCCGACATAGCCACAAGTTTTGGGGGAAAATTTGCATATAAGCCTCACTTTTCTTTCCTTTTTTCTATTTTTAATCACTTTTCTTCTATCTCACCAGAAATTTCGCGACCAAATCTCTGAGCATCGACTCCGAAAGATTGGATACTGAGCGTTGATAGCCGACTCTATGGAACTGATCTATCTAGCATCGTTTTGTATGACGTATTCTTTGCGCTTTCTTCTCATCCTTTCTCATCAAATAAGGTGAAGGGGGTAGTTCTGGAAGCACATCATTTATAGCATCAATCTGCCCCACTACCTTCAGTAAGAGGAGAAAAGTGGCTAGCGAAAGATTGCCCGCAGTGCCATTCTCAAACTTATGGATGGTGGTCAAGCCAAGCCCAGTAAGCTCGGCTACCTCTTTCTGGGTGAGATTGCATCGCATTCTATATTCCTTGAATCTTACTCCCAGTAAACGTACCAACTCAGGAGTAGAATATTCATATAAATCTGCCATAATCTTCTATTAATTTATCTATCATTATAATGATATTTATCCCATATATCAGCCTTTACCTTCAATATACTGATATTTACGGTTGCAAATATAAGAAAAAGGAATGAGACTGGCAAGCTTCTAGAGATTATTTTCTAACTTACTATTATTTTTTAGGAAAATGACATGTTTTTCCCTTTTGTTTATTCTCGCACATAAAAGTTTTTTCGCGAAAAAAGTCTCAAAGTCTCATTTTTTGGCTAATTTGCCACTTATATTACTAATATACAACACATTACAAGAATGATACTTTTCTGTTTATTTTACATAAAGTATCATCGAAGTATCATTATTTTTGTAGAAGTATCATAAAATCACCATGATGCATCATAAAAAACACGAAATTATAGTCAACTAAATATAGAAAAACTACAATTTGCTTGCTCAAAATAGTGCCCAAAAATCGCCACACGAAATGGGCATCCAATGCCCGCAGTACGGGCAATGAGTACCCAACACTTGGTCTATCGATACCCGTCACTTGATCCCTTAGTGCCCGTGTGACGGGCACTAAGAGACCAACCTATGTGCTTATTCCTAACTACAGTTGTCTGTGTTTTCCATCTTATTCCTAGTTAATATTGGCATACTTTATAAACTAGAAAGGTAGACACTATCAATTTTATAAAACGGAAATAGTAGACATTATCAATTCTATAAAACTGAAATACTAGACCTTAGTTTTTGTGCCTGTATTTCTAGACATAAATCCTCAAAAAAGGCTTTTTTGCAAGCAACTTACCTGAATTTTATGATACTTCTATTAAATTTATGATACTTCTATGATACTTCTTTGTAAAATAAACAGAAAAGTCTCATTTTTATAAACCATTACATATCAATCATATACATCGGTTTTAGCCACAAATAATGAGACTTTGAGACTTTTTTCGAGAAAAAACTTTTATGTGCACGAAAGAAAGAAAGAAAGAAGAAAGGAAGCGATGATGATACAAGAAAAAAACAGCAATGGCTACTACTCCATTGCTGCTTATTTTATATTTTACTGAACAATCTTGAAGCGGATACGCAAAGAATGAGCTTGCTCATCCCAATTGGTACCAAGCAATACAAACTTGCCAATCTGGGCGGTAGAACGGACATGCTTGCCGATACATGGACAAACATCATAATCACCGATACGAACCAGACGCAAGGTCTCGCTCGCATCATCCGGCAGACGGTCTAACTTGACGTTAGCCGGAATGTGGTCACGATCCACAAACTCGTAAGTAACAGGCATATCAAGCTCTATCAGACGATTCATCTCCGTCTCAATCTCCTTCTCCTCCTGACGGGTAGGCTTGTGATCGACTACGAAGGTCATCTTACTCTTCTTGCGCTCAATATGTGCATTGCGGCTGCGCTCACAGCCAAACAGGCGAACCATCAACTGATTGAGCAGATGCTCAGCCGTATGAGCAGGAGGGAACTCCTCCTTATGATGCTCATTCAATATGATATCACTTTCCTCCATCTTGACATTGAATTTATAGATTCTTACTCCGTTAGCATCCATTGATATCGGGAATACGCCATCCTTCTTCAACTCAACCTTCTTCTTACCACCCGAGAACAGTTCTGTTACCAGCACCTCCTCTTCAGCAATATGGAAGAAATCGAAAGCATGACCAGGGATGCAAACCTGCAACTGGCGCGCCTCCTGAGCAAAGTTAAGTACGATGAGCATGGCTTCATCATCCTTCTTGCGAAGGAAGGCGAAATTGGTACGGGGATCGAAATTCTCAGAACCCGGATTCACATACATCAAATCGAAGGTCTCACCCTCGCGGATGGCTTTCTCTTCATTGGCGAAGCGAAGAAGCTGGCGATAAGTGGCTGCCAGATATTTCTGCTCCTGACTCAATGCCGAGTCAGATGAATCCTGATAGGCATGCGCCAGAGTTTCCAGACTCCAATAGTCGAATATCGTGGTACGGCCATCCGTGCCGCTGAATCCTTCTTTATCCATTCCCTTCTCGCCGAATTCCTGACCGCTGTAAAGCATGAAAGGATTCTTTTGGAAGAAGAGACTCATGGCTGCAGCAGGAATCGCCTTCATGGCTGAGCCACAGAAGAAATCGCTGGCGATGCGCTGCTCATCATGATTCTCAAGGAAATAGAGCATGTGATCGCGGATATCATCCACTACCTGCCACTCGTGAGTGATACTGGCTGCCGGACGCTCACCACGAACCACGCCACGCAGGCAATCATACATTCCTACTTTGTCATAAAGATAATCGAAACCAGCCTTTACATAGTTGCGGTACTGGTTAGGATCATAAACCTCGCCGATAACAACGATATGAGGATACTTCGCCTTCAATATTCCTGTAGCGTATGCCCAGAAGGCCGTTGGCACCATTTCTGCCATATCACAGCGGAAGCCATCTACACCCTTGCTTGCCCAGAAGAGGAGGATATCTGTCATCTTGCCCCATGTGTTTGGCACTGGTTCATAATGATAGCTTCTGCCTCCTGCATCACAGTAATCTACACCGTAATTGAGTTTCACGGTCTCATACCAGTCGTTACAGCCAGGATGGTTATCAAACCGATCGTTTCCTGTAGCTCTGGCTGGGCTCTCGGTATAAGGTTCATAAATCTTGGCATCTTTCGCAGAAAAAGCCTTGAACTCTGGTTTGGAACGACGGATTTCATTCAAATCCAAATCGCCCCATGCATAATAGAAATTATTCCTAGTAGAGAAGTGCATGTTCGGATCATCATCTTCTCCCAAATCCCGTACACCTGTTGGTTTGCAAATGGAATGATACTCTCGGGCTACATGGTTCGGAACGAAATCCATGATTACTTTCATACCTGCCTTGTGAGTACGCTCTATCAGCTGCTTCCACTCTTTCATTCTCATACTGACATTCACAGCCAAGTCTGGATCGATGTCATAGTAGTCGGTAATAGCATATGGCGAACCTGCTTTTCCCTTCACTACCTCTGCATGCTGAGTAGGAATTCCATAAGAAGAGTAGTTTGTCTGAGTGGCATGACGAATCACACCCGTATACCAAATATGTGTAAATCCCATATCGTGGATGCTAGCCAAAACTTCATCAGAGAAATTATTCAGCTTTCCACAACCATTCTCTTCGATGGTACCATTTTCCTTACAGGTTGTATTCTGATTTCCGAAGAGTCGTGGGAGAACCTGGTATATAATAACTTTTTCCTTCATTTAGCGGCTTTACTAAAAAAAATGAAACGTTTTACCTTTCCAACAACGCCTTTGCTGAAAAGATAAAACGTTGAATAGTGTTATTGTTGATTAAGCAATACCATGGGCGGCAACATTCTTGTCGATGCGGCCAATCATGCCCTGCAATGCCTTGCCAGGACCACACTCTGTGAAGTCATCAGCACCATCAGCAATCATAGCCTGTACAGATGAAGTCCAACGTACAGAGCTTGTAAGCTGTGCGATGAGGTTCTGCTGAATCTCAGCTGGATCAGTATGAGGCTTACCATCTACATTCTGGTAAACCGGGCACTTAGGAGCAGAGAATGTAGTCTTCTCGATAGCAGCCTGAAGTTCATCCTTAGCTGGCTGCATCAATGGAGAGTGGAAAGCACCACCAACCTTCAAAGGCAATGCACGCTTAGCACCAGCAGCCTTCAATTTCTCGCAAGCAGCATTGATAGCATCTACGTTACCAGAGATAACGAGCTGACCAGGGCAGTTATAGTTAGCAGCAACTACCACGTTGCCTTCTGTACTTACCTCAGCGCAGATTTCCTCAACCTTCTCATCTGGCAAACCGATGATGGCAGCCATGGTACCAGGGTTAGCCTCGCAAGCCTTCTGCATAGCGTTGGCACGGGCAGCAACGAGTTTCAAACCATCCTCGAAAGCCATAGCACCGGCAGCAACCAATGCAGAGAACTCACCGAGAGAATGACCAGCAACCATAGCTGGCTTGAATTCCTCACCCAGGCAAAGAGCAGAGATAACAGAATGGAGGAATACAGCAGGCTGGGTAACCTTGGTTTCCTTCAACTGATCGTCGGTTCCGGCGAACATGATATCAGTAATCTTGAAGCCGAGAATCTCGTCGGCCTTATCAAAAAGTTCTTTTGCCAATGCGTTGTTATCGTAGAGGTCCTTACCCATACCTACGAACTGAGAACCCTGTCCAGGGAAAACAAATGCTTTCATTTTATCCTATTATTTTTTAAGTTTATAATAAATATTCCTGCAATATACATGAATTCTTTGAATCCGACTGCAAAGGTACAATAAAATTCTGAGAATCAGCAGAGAATATTAAAAAATAAAGTTATATATTCTAAATTACTACAAGAATGGTAAAAACTTTCCATTCTGAATGCGGAACAGGCATAAAAAAATCCCTAATGCCTTGCGGCAAAAGGGATCTTTATATTAATTTGCTTTACAGTGCGAAAAATATCGTACTTCATACAAATTGATTGAGCCAGGATTATTCAGCTGCTGGAGCCTCTTCCTCAGCTGCAGCCTCAGCAGGTGCCTCAACTGGAGCCTCCTCAGCAGCAGGAGCTGCAACAGGAGCGTTCTCAGCAACAACGTTAACTGGAACCTTAACCTCAACCTCCTTGTGGTAGTGTACAGTAGCCTCGTACTCACCAACCTTCTTAGCATCCTTCATAGTGATGATCTTGCGATCAACCTCGATGCCCTTCTTAGCGAGTTCCTCAGCAACAGTTGCAGCGTTAACTGAGCCATAGAGCTGACCAGTAGCGCTCACCTTAGCAGCAATAGTAAGAACAATGCCCTCGAGAGCCTCGCCCTTCTTAACAGCCTCAGCCTTGATAGCCTCAAGCTTGTGAGCCTGCTGCTTCAAATCCTCAGCCAACTGCTTCTTAGCAGATGGAGAAGCGATAACAGCCTTACCTGTAGGGATAAGGAAGTTACGACCATAACCACTCTTTACATTAACGATATCGTTCTTGTATCCAAGACCGATAATATCTTGCTTCAAAATAATTTCCATTCTTCTTCTCCTCCTTAAATTACTTCATCAAATCGGTTACGTAAGGAAGCAAAGCGATCTGGC